>Ga0364866_10004_pt1 | contig 160795 bp, 127 predicted proteins | sample ExccelAu500001D3_3_FD_206913 | JGI IMG/M metagenome (GOLD analysis project Ga0364866, IMG submission 206913) | Enriched cells from Trout Bog Lake Hypolimnion, Wisconsin, USA - BchlTB.Aug13.5000.01.D3 | ecosystem: Environmental > Aquatic > Freshwater > Lake > Hypolimnion/Profundal zone | place...
TGCTATCTCCCTTGCCGCAATAATGGTTTTGTTTTCGCCCATGTTATACAAGCCGGTACGTATCCTATTCAAATTACTTAGCTCCGCGGTATCAAAATCGGCCAGCCTGATTTCGCCGCAAATACGTTCCATAGCTATGGTCAAAGCGATTGACTGACCTACTGAAAGCCCTACTACTCCAATCTTTTTTGTTTTTAGTAATTGTTGTTCGTCCGTTGTAATTTTATTTCTATTTCTGTTGGTTCGAACTTCAGTAAATTCTGCTTCATCCAGCAAATGCACGAGCCTTTGGTTCCATGGATAATACACCCATATCCCATAGTTATTTAGATCCTGCCCATTGATATGACCTGCTATAAGCGCTGGATATTCATCTGGTTTAATTTTTATTGACGGATTTTTACATTTTACAAGCTCTTGCAGTTGTGTATATATTTCATCATGGACAAAAGAAATAGCCCCCTCCGCCAACAAATTTTCGAAGGTTTGTTTATCTGCAGGGTTGTTTAACCGCAGGACCAGTGGAAGATAGGTTTGTTTTAGTTCTTTAGAGCTTGCCAATAGGTCGGCCAATTTTTCCATCAATATTTTTAAATTTACCTTTTACGAAATTAGCTTTTTTTTAACAATTGCCTAATACGAAACAACAATTGATGTGGTTAATTTTTTTCGGTTAAATAAAATCCCAATCCTTATTTTTATCATGCGAATGGGCGCTTAACATTATTCGCTCCGCATTTGCAATAGTCTCATTCAAATCCCATCTGTCCAATCCCGGAATTTCTATTTCATAATGTATAATTAACTTCTTTCGCCTTAGTTCTTCTTCCCGGGTTATATTTAGGTTTTCCCTTATTTTAAAAATGGCTACTTTATCTTCTTCAAGCGCCTTATGTAGAGTTGGTACGTCTTTCAATATCATGGTGGTTGCCACGAGATCTAATTTGGGATAATAAAAAGTACCATCGTTGCCGATGCTATTTTCGAGCTCCATACCCACGCATTCCACTGGTTTAATTGTGTAGGGCGCACATAACGCGAAAAGAGATTGTATCCCTATTTGATAGGCTATGGCAACAGCGGCACGAATTAAAAAGATACAACCTATTCCATATCCGGCTATTTCGCGCGAATTCCACAAACCGCATAACTCACCCGTGCCATATTTGGCAAAGCTCCATACCAGGTTAAATATATCTGGATCCATGGCCCCCGTGGCTTGTTCAATCGGCAATGGTTCCGATCCGCCTGCGACATGCACCCTGGCGCCACCGTACACTCTTTTCCGGTCGAGCGATTCAACTATAATAACGAATGCGGCGGGGTTCTGCGCCCATTCGTTTTTTGAGGATGTAACTTTGGTAACCCCAATACTTGTTAAAACGTGGGTGTGCCCCTGTATAAATAGTTCGCAGGTTTCAGGCTCATCAATAGCTCTGAAAGCGCGAAGCCTTACTTCAGGTTTTTCTTTATTTAAACTGTCCTCCATTTATAAACTGCTATTCAATTCAGGTATTTGTTCTCGAAGAATGCCTTCGAAATTTGTTGGGTTTAATTGTAATAAAAACAATTCCTTTATACGGGATAAATTATACTTTGTTATTTAATAATTAACTACAGATCAATATTTTTACCATATTTTGATGTTTGTCGGTTAAAAAGTTACACTGCAACAAGAATATTTCGACTTTTTGAGGGTAGATAGAAAATATTATCCCTTTATTTGAGAAGGGCTTAAATATTAATTAATATTTTCAAACAATTTATGATACCTAAAACCATCGACGACATCTTAAAAAAACTAGAATTAATTATTGAAAATTCAATAAAAACCAACAGCCGTGCTGGCTATTTTGCGGCCCTCTATTATAAGGTTACCAGTCGTGTAAAAGAAGGTATAAATTCTGGCGAATTTGCCAATGCCGCACGAATGGAACAGTTTGATGTCATCTTCGCCAGTAGATACCTCGATGCTTATCAACAATGGACCGATAAAAAACCCGTATCCGCTTCGTGGAAAGTTGCTTTTGAAACATTGGAGAATTCATCCGTACTGGTATTACAACAATTATTTATGGGTATGAACGCCCATATTAACCTCGATTTGGGAATAGCTGTGACCGAAGTTGCAAAAGCCAATAAACTGGCTTTAGAAGATCTGCATGCCGACTTTAACAGTATAAATACCATATTGGCCGCGCTTACTTATCAGGTCGTCAATGAATTGGACCAAATTTCTCCACTGCTGTCCTTAGCTGGCCTGCACTCTAAAAATGATTCGTTGTTTATACAATTCGCCATGGATAATGCCCGTGACGGTGCCTGGTGCTTTGCCGAAGAATTATTCCCGAAAGAAGGTACAGATTACGATGACTGCATTAAAGCAAGGGATAACAATATCGCCAGCCTCGGCAAAGCTATTTTCGAAACGAAAGGCTTACTTCGGTTCACCATATTTATTATTCATTTATTCGAATATAAAAGCCCTTCCAAAATTACCAAGGTATTGGATGAGTATAAAAAAACCTACATAAAAGTTAGACATTGAGAAATAAGAGGCAAGAATCAAGAGACAAAAGAAAATATAATTTCTTGTTTCTTGCCTCTTGATTCTCGTCTCTTTTGCAACTTACTTTAGGGTATGTATAATCAAATCCGAAAGACTTCTTATTTCCAGGAAATCATCAGTTAAAAATTGCGTATTGGCATGGGAGTCGGTACATATCAATTTCTTAATTAAGCCGCTATCTTTCAATTTTTTTAAGCCGTCGTTTACAAATAAACCGTGGGTGGTTATCACAAAAATATCGCCTGCGCCTGCATTCTTATAAGTAGCAGCTGCGTTTACGATGCTGCCGCCCGAGCGGATCATGTCATCATAAATAATAACCGTTTTACCAGCAACATCGGCATTAATGGCACTTACCTCGGTGTGGTCGCCCTTTAATCTTCTTTTCAGGATGAAGGCTGCGTTTACGCCCATATCATTCGCCAATGATTCTACCCACTTTGCCCGTCCCGCATCGGTGCTGGCCATAACAAAATTATCACCACCGAATTCCCGGGCCGTCGTTATTACTATATCCTTACAGTAAACATGCACCGGGTACAAATCATGCTCAAAATAATATTGCACACCCTCCGAATGAAGATCGAAAAGGTAAATCTTATTACCACGATTACATCTGGGTATAGCCGAAAGCAGCCGCGCCCTTGTTTTTGCGGTAACAATTTCGCCGGGTAATACCGCGCGCTCCATGGTCGAATAGCCAAAATATGGAACGACCAATGCCAAAGAATTAGCACCATAACTTACCAGTGACGAAGCCAGATCAAATAATTCGAGCGTGGCCTGGTCGGTAACTGTGCCACCGATAATAACAACATCCCTGTTTTCAATGTCGGAAAGTATGCGCTGATACCGTTCGCCGTCGGAAAAGCAACTGGTTTCGAGCTTGCCTTTTTCAAATAAACCGCTTTCCATTACCTTTTCGGCGAGGTATTGATAATCTGAAATATGGAATAATATTTTTTTCATCGGGTTGATTTATTTTTAATGAGTTTTGTTATTTCCGAAATAGCCTGATCAAGCCTGTTTTGCCAATTTCCTGATATTTCCACAAGTTTAATTTGATGATCTGCTAAGACATCTCGATGAGATTGGTCCAATAAATCCCTGGCGGTTTTGTTTAACCGGGTGCCATCCTGATAGTAGGGAGCATCGTTGTTTAAATAAAGATATAAATCGGCTTTATTAGTGTTATAAACATGGTCATTAACGTGCAAATCCCTGTCAAAAGCAAACTTGGCATACGATTTTGTAATATGCACATCGGTATCGATAATTATTAGTGGGCTATTTCCAAAAATGGCTTCATCTATTCTTTTAGCATGTTCGTTGGCAACCACATTTAAATCCTCAAAAGCAAAATTGGTTGAATCTGGAATTAATTCTCTTCCTGCTTCTAACACAAAACTACTGTTATAATGCTTGGCAAGTTGCCCGGCCAGGGTCGTCTTCCCAGTTGATTCTGTTCCCAAAATTACAACCTTAATTGCAAAATAGGGCTTAACTGCGTTGGGCAAATAATGCCAATTCGAGATTAAATCTTTCCTTATTGCAGAAGCCGAAATAGGATGTCGGCTTTTATCGAGATCAAAGGCAATATGTTTTATGCTCATAAAATCCGCAACCAGTTCGCCGTAGGGCTCGGAGGTAATTAGCAGGTTATAATCAGGATAACGCTTTTTAAACTCGTGCGACCAAATTTCTGAAACGTTTGAAGACGTTTGGGAGGTATTGGGCAATAGTCGATTATCATAAGAAAGTATTTTCACCTCCATGTTTTTTGTGCCGACAAAAGTTGTTTCAATCCATTTTTTTCTTACCTGGCCATTAATATTTTCTTCGTTATCACAACAAACCAATACCGATAAAAAATCGCATTTAGTCAATGCAAAGCTGATCATGGCTTCGTGGCCTTTGTGAAAAGGTAAAAACTTTCCAAATACAAATGCTTTAATCATCTAATCATTAGCTAATTGTTTTTTCCAGTGATATAGGCCGTATGATGCTAATCCGAGGAAGATCAAATACTCAAGCGACAAAAAGTAAACGCCTTTTTTGAAGTACAGTATTATACAAATTGCATCCACCAATATCCACAAATGCCAGTTTTCGATTTTCTTTTTTGCGAGCAAAACCGTGGCTACAATACTCAAAACCATCACGAAAGAGTCGGTAAAAGGATAAGCTGCCGCAATTTTAAAGTAATTTGGCAAGTACAGGTGGATGTTTTTTATGAGCATGCCGCTCAAAAGCGAACCTATTATAATAATGATGGCGATTAGCCATCGTGCTTTTGAGTTGATGACGGCAATATTGTTTTCAACCGTGGAAGTATTCCAGTTGTACCAGCCGTAAATGGTAACGACAAAAAAATAAACCTGTAAAAACATATCGGCATAAAGGCGTATCTGAAAGAATAAAATAAAAAGGAAAACTTCATTGACGATGCCAGTGCTCCACGTTAAAATATTGGCCTTCGATGCATAATAAACCGATATTAAGCCAAACACAGTACCTATTAATTCAACATAACTAATAGGATAACCTATAAAAGAAAAAGCTATATTCTCGATATTAAAAAAATGCATCAGAAAGTATATTTTACTGAAGTGTAAAAATTTGCAGGCGATTGAACAAAGTATTTCTTTGTGCCATCAACATCGACATAGCCATTATTAAAGTATTTTGTGTTGGTAATATTGTAAGCGAAAATACCAAATTCAATGCTTTTTATGTCATATTGCGCCCTGGCATTAAAAATTACGTACTGGTTAACCTTTGAAGTATTGGCAAAATCAATAAACGAACTACTTTGGTACCGACTAGATAAGCCTATTAACAATGATTTATGGCTGTAGGTTATTTCCTGGTTGATGATAAGCGCAGGTGTTACTATCGGCGTAAACGACTCGTTCTGTTCTTTAATCCGGCTGTAATTGTATGATGAGTTATTAATGAGGCTAACATTATCGGTAAGTTTATAGCTGGCACTCAGTTCTGCACCAGTTCTGATACTGCTGTTTACTTCGCTTGTTAGTGGTAAACCATTTGGGCCCAGCTGGCCGTTCAGCACAATTTCATTTTTAAAGCTCATATAGTAAAAATTGAGGTTCAATTTAAGTTTGCCTAACTGCCATCTCAAACCCAACTCCTGGTCAACCAAATATTCAGGTGTCTTGATAGCTATAACGGCATGGCCTGAGCTATCCGCCAACAGATTGTCGGAACCACCAAACATATCATTACGTGTGGGTTCTCTGCCTGTTCTGCCGATGCTGTAATATAGGGTGAAATTATTGCTTGCCAGAAAACTTACGCCTGCTTTAGGATTGAGAAAATACCAATCTATTTTATTTAAAGGCACATCGCCATGATAATCAAATGTGGCATAACGCGATTGAACATCGGCAAAAAAAGTTATTTTACCAATGGTATAATCAGCCTTGGTAAAAACACTGAATTCGTTTTTGTGACCTGTATTTTCATACAACTGACCATACGTATTTAAACTGCCAGTGTGCTGTCTGTCGTACATACTGCCATTAATCCCGGTTGTCCAGTTAAATGCCCCTTTGGAGTATGTGTAATTGCTGAACAGGCCGATTAGGTTGGACAGGAAAGCATAGTCATACAATTCGTTGGTTGTTGGCAAACCTAAATAAGCGTTATTATTATACCCATAATGGCCCTTAAGAAAGGTGTAGTAAATACTCGATTGTACGCTTGATGTGCTATTGGGATGCCACTGATGTTGAAGCTGAACCAATATCTGAGTAAAATTATCCCTTTCATTACTATCCAAATTTGTTCTTCGGTCTTTTTCAATTAATGATTCAGAAACGCCCATCCAGGCAAGTTGATTTTGCTGATGGCCCGCCAAAACATTCATTTTAAACGCCGATTTATCATAAATTAAATCGCCGCTCATAAAAACAGATTGCGAATTATTTGAAGAATGATATTTATATCCGTCGGAATAAATTTGGGAAGCTCTCACATAAAATGCATTTTTGTTTTTTACCCCACCGTTATATTCAACAAACGCTCTATGGCTATTAAAGGAGCCGTAACCAAAACCAATAGTGGTGTACGTAGAATCGTAGAGGTTAGGTGAAAATAGCTGAACACTACCCGCATAACTAGCCACGCCATTTTTGCTTGTCCCGATACCCCGCTGAATCTGGATTTTGCTTACCGAATTCATAATGTCAGGATAGTTTGAAAAATAAGCACCCTGATCTTCAGGTTCATTTAAAGGAACGCCATCCAACGATATATTAATGCGGGTTTGGTCAATTCCACGCATCCGGAAATAGGAATAGCCCTGTGTACTTCCCGCATCAGAATATACAGTAATTGAAGGCGTTTCCGAAAGCAGGTAAGAAGGTTCCTGCCCAGTTGATTTCGTTTTCAGGTCTTTCCCGCTTATGTTTTGAAAGGTGACTGGCGTTAATTTATCGGCCTGATAAGTCACCACAACTTCTTTTATAAGATGGGTGGTATCGCGTTTTAAAGCAACCTGCGCTTTAAGTTGCATGGCAGCAAATAACAAGATAACAAACAAATTCGTGTTTTTTAGCATTGCGGTTCAGGCTTTAGAAAGTAAATTGGCTTTCACTTGTTCGAATGTAAGCACATTTACCAATTCACCGTTTTCAAAAACGGTTTGCAATTCATCAGTCAATTCAGGATACTCATGTTGGTTAACCGTTTTAAAGGTATTATCTATTCTTATCAGCTTTAATCGCCCCGCTTTGCTCTTTTTAAAACTTGGGGTAATTTTGCCACTCGCATCCATTTCCGTTGGACTCTTTTCTACAGCGATTTCCTTACCATCAATGATTGCGCTACTGCATTTTAGTGCAAAACGTTGGGTATCCCTGTCTAACTTCTGCAGCAACGCCCCTCCCATTCCTAAAACCAGGTTTTCGGCGCTGATACCGTTTTCTTTTAAGGCTTTATATATTTCTTTAATAGCTTCGTAATTTACGCCATCACCCTGTATAACCCTGATTTGTGGTGGTAGTACTTTATAACCTTTTTCATTCAGGCTATAACCAAACTTTTTAAACAGGATATTAAATATCTCCAGTAAGGTCATAATTGGATCGCCGCTATCTGGCCGTATAACAAGTACCCCATCCCTGTTCAAAATCTCATCTCTCAATTCAGTTCCCCAGTATTCTTCACAAGCTTTAAAAATGTTAAAACTATCAGAAACACAAGCAATTATACCAGTAGGAAAGGTTCTCAATACATGCTTAAATATTTCGAGTTCGCCTTCTTTACCCAATAATGTGCAAATGCTATGTTCGGTAGCCGGGATACTTACTCCGTAAACTTTTTGGGCGTTATAATATTTAATCGCCATCCCAGAGCCCGCCAGGTTATCGCTCCCCACAAAATTGAGCAGGTGTGCCGCGCCGCCAATTTTAGCACTTTCAACGCTGCTTACACCCCTGAAACCAAAATCGTTTAACACGAAATCAATCCCGGCTTCAGCGCCTGCGGTGGCTGTTTCATCGAAATATTGAGTGACTACCTTTTTTATTTGGTTGCTTAAAGTTGCCACGGTGCAAGGGTACCAAACTTGCATCAGCAGCGTTTCTAAAAAATTGGTTAACCAATAACATTCAGGGTCGGTGTTTTCGATGGTCATTAACACATTTTTTACCTGCGCGGCTGTACCTTCGGCCACTGCCTTTATTTTAACTGGCAAGCGCCCCTGGTATTTATCGATAATGTACTGAAATTTTGATTTATCAAATACATCGTCGCGGCCAAACACTTGTTTTAAAAAGCCGTCTGCTTCGTCAAGGTCCTGTTGGGTAAATGCTTCACCCTCCAGGTATTCTTTTAAAAAGTATTGTAAGCCAAAAAATACGGTTTCGTTGAACATGCCGCCGCGGCTTTCCAGATAACTGTAAATTTCGGTTGTACCTGGGTAGTAAAATTTATGATGCGCATATTTGTAGGCATCGGCCAATAGTATTAAATTTTCGCTTTTCATGATTCTTATTTGTTTAGGTATTTATTTAAAATAAAGTTTAATAAAGGGTTATGTTCTGGGTTGGTTTGTCCGGCTGCTATCATATCGGGTATATCCGCCAGTTTAAACCATTTCACCTCCATAATATCGTCTTGAGCCGTTGGTGTTCCACTTAAATAGTCGCAGCTAAATAAAAGTGTTATAATCTTATCAGCTTCACTCCGATAACGCCAGTCGTTTATTTTACGGGAGGTTTCGTATACCATTTCATTGGTTTGAATTTCCCCACACTCTTCTCCCAACTCCCGCTTTGCGGCACTTTCATAATCGTTATCTTCCGGATCGGCAAAGCCACCAATAAAACGCCACTGATTGCTGATGGCCTTTTTCCCGAGCAATAATTCAGTTTTGTTATTTTTAAACACCGCGATATCTACCGTTGGGTAAACTTTGGTGTATTGGTTATATAAAGCATACAATATGCCAGCCCTGAAGTCTTTGGAATCAAAAACCTTATCAGCATATTGCTTGCGCAATTCGGTGGCATTGTAGTCGCCATGCTCTGGCAACTCAATCGTTTCGAACCTACCGGTGTAGTATGGAATAAAACTATCCCTGCTGCCGTACAAAATAAATTGCTCGGTAGGGAATACACTTTGTAATAAATGATCGATGCTTTCCGACCATACCTTATCGCTTGGGTTGTCACTTACCGGCAAAACGATAATATCGGCATAGTCCTTTTTTATCATTTTCTCCCGGGTGTAAAAATCATAAGGATTTTTTCTACTCCCAACCAGGGGACTAATCCCCAAAAGGATGATCAACTTTTCATGGTTTTCTTTAACCATTGAGATGAGTTGCTGATGCCCCTCGTGCAGATAGGGCGTTTGGAATCGGGCAATTATAACGGCTGTTTTCATACATTTGCGTTAATTATACGCAAATATAAATTTTGTGTTTATAATACGCAAATTATTTTTAATTTATTTTATTTTGAGATACTATAGCTAAGAATCAGATTTCGAAATTGATCCCTTCTTTTTTTAATTGAAAGTACTTTTTTTGATTAAAACAAAATAGGTTTCCAGGCCGACCGGCACCCTCGAGTGATTGTTTTTCGTTTGTTTCCTCAAGGAAACCAAACTTGGTGATCTTTTTTTTGAAGTTCCGGCGGTCAATCGGTCTGTCTAAAACGGCCACATACAGTTTTTCGAGCTCGGAGAATGGGAATCTTTCGTCGAGCAGCTCAAAGCCAACCGGCTCATAAAGTATTTTATTTTTGAGGCGCTCATGCGCGATGTTGATAATCTGGTTGTGGTCAAACGCCAGCTCAGGCAGTTTTTTTATATTGAACCAGGCCACATCGCTCGCGTCGGTATCTGCTTTTATAACAAAGGCATCGGGCTTAACCAAGCCATAATAAGTAATGGATATCACCCGGTTACGGGGATCGCGACCAGGCTTGCCAAAGCTATATAGCTGTTCGAGATAGTTTATACTGACGCCGGTTTCTTCTTTTAACTCCCGGTGAACGGCATCCTCTAATGATTCTTCATCACCAATTAATCCTCCAGGCAAGGCCCAGTCGCCTTTAAATGGTTTTATTTTACGTTGAATGAGCAGCACCGACAAGCCTTCTTTCGACGTGTACCCAAATACCACCGCATCAACAGCTACCTTTATATTTTGATTTACCGGCATATTACAAATGTATTAATTCGTGGTACAAAACATTATTATTTTACCACGCTATCTCTGGTCAACTCAATAACAGGGTTGTTCTTCTGACACCGTTTATATGTCTACAATTAAATCGCATTTTTAGAACGTTTTATACCCAACGCTTTTATATTTGTAAATGACCAAAACCATACAACCTGTCACCGGTAAATATATCGACCCTTTAGTTGACTTCGCCTTTAAGAAAATATTCGGCACTGACCCCAACAAAGATTTACTTATTGCCTTTTTGAACGAGGTTTTTAGGGGCCGCAAGCATATTGCAGATTTGGTTTACAACAAAAATGAGCACCACGGCGATTTAAGAGACAACGGCATCGCTATATTTGATTTATTGTGTACCGGTGATAAAGGCGAACAATTTATAATTGAAGTGCAGCGCGGCCAACAAATCCGCTTTCAAGAGCGGGCTGTATTTTATACATCAAGGCTCATCAGCGATGGCGCACCAAAAGGTAAGCGGGCCGAATGGGACTATAATATTGCCGAAGTCTATTTGGTAGCCCTCCTTGAAGATTTTAGCGTTGATCCGAAAATTGACAATCAAACGGAAAGATATTTATACGATATATGCCTCTGTAACAGGGATACCGGTGAAATATTTTACGATAAACTGGGTTATACCTACATAGAATTGTGTAATTTTGTTAAAGCAGGCACCGAACTGGAAACTGATTTAGATAAATGGCTTTATGTGTTGAAAAACATCAGCCGGATGGACAAAATCCCAACCTATCTTCGGAAGCCTATATTTGAGAAATTGTTTAGCATTGCCGAATACAGTAATTTAACAAAGGAGGAAAAGAACATGTACGACAGCAGTATGAAATACAAATGGGATAACAAAAATGTGATGGATTATGCTATCTCTACAGCAAAACAGGAAGGTAAATTGGAAGGTTTGCAAGAAGGTGAATATAAAAAAGCAATAGCAATTGCCCGTGAACTCAGAAGAGAAGGTCTCACTGTTGAATTTATTGTTAAAACCACCGGGCTTTCCGCCGACGAAATAGAAAAACTGTAAGCCTACTTTTAAATAACCGTACCGCTTACTTTACTATACTCCCATCGCTCAACTCAATAATCCGGTCGCTGTTTTTTGCAAAGTCTTCATCGTGAGTTACAGTAATAATGGTTTGCCCACGTTCGTGGGCAAGCTCTTTGAAAATATCAAATACAATTTGTGAGTTTTTTGAATCGAGGTTACCGGTTGGTTCATCGCCCATAATAATGGAGGGATCATTAATTAAAGCCCTGGCTATGGCCACCCGTTGTTGCTGCCCACCCGATAGTTTACTGGATAATTTGAGTGCCTGTTCTTTTAAACCAAGCAATTCGAGGGTATTATAGGCTTTATCTTCTATTTCAGCATTGCTTTTCTTCTTCAATTTTAAAGCGGGGAGCATAATATTATCCAGCACGGTAAACTCCGGCAACAGGTAATGAAATTGAAAAACAAACCCTATATGCTCGTTCCTGAAGGCAGCCAGTTCATTTTGTGTGCGACCAGTTAATAGTTCGCCATTGATGGTTACTTTGCCTTCATAGTCGGTGTCCATAGTGGAAAGGATATACAATAAGGTCGATTTGCCGGAGCCAGATTTACCGGTCAGCGACAAAAACTCTCCCGTTTTTACTTCAAAGTCAATGCTTTTTAATACCTGGAACTTTTCGGGTTCGGTAAAATATTTTATGATGCCAGTCGCGCTTAAAGCAATTTTTGTTTCCATGCTTATCCTCTAATAATTTCAACCGGATCTATCCTTGATGCTTTTCTGGCAGGAAGGTAACCTGCAACTAACGTCGTGATTAATCCAAACATAAACGACATAAAATAATCCTTTATATGATACGCCATAGGCAGGTGGCTCAATCCACCAATCCGAAAAGGGATTTGATTTACAAATTTCGCTATAGCAAAACCTAACACCATCCCTATAATCCCGCCAACAATACCTATTACAATAGCCTGAATAAGAAATATTTGGGTTACGTCACCACCAGAAAAACCCATTGCTTTTAGTATGGCAATCTCTCTTATCTTTTCATTTATGGTCATGTTCATAATATTATAAATACCAAAGCCCGCTACCATTAAAATGGTGAGCGAAACGGCCATGGCGATAATATTCCTCAATTTGGAACCTGCTTCTAACTGCTGGTTTGATGTTTGCCAGCTTTCCGTTTTATAGGGAATAACGGGTGCAATACGCTCCACCACCGGGGCTGTAATTTCAAAATCCTGCACGTTAACCTGCAAATCGGTTACATATTCCTGGTTTTTGTTCAACAGTTGCCGTGCGGCATTAATGTTTATGTAGGCCTTTGATTTGTCGACACTCATTACATTGGTTTGGAAAATGCCTATTAGTTTATAGTTATGACTCACACCATCCGAAGTAAGGATGTTTACATTGTCATCCATATTTAAACTCAGGTTTTGGGCCAGATTATACCCAACAATAATTCCGTCCGGGCGGTATTTTAGACTGTTCCAGCTACCTGTTACCATATACGACGAAATGTTGAACAACTTGTTTTCATTTTCAACATCCACGCCAGAAAGGGTACCGTCCAGTTTATTTCCGCCATTGCGAAAGAAAACGTTGATATTTACCTGAGGCGTCAAGCCGATAACTTCGGGTTGTTTATTTACTAAGGCAACAATGGCCGCAGTGTTCTTTATCCCCTCTGTATATTGAATTACTTTGGCATTGCGGATATTGATTGCCGTATTTGCCGGGTAAACTTTCTTTACCAGGTTGGTATTGTCCGCCGGACCATCATTATAAATGCGGATATGCGCCAGCGATGTAAACGCGAGTTGTGTTTGCGTGTCGTTTACGCCCGACATAAAGCTATTCATAAACACATACATGGATATGCCGAAAGTTACCCCAAGCACCGCAACCATCGTTTGCTTTAACTTTGAAGTTAAATGCACCCTGGCTATTTTCAAATTAGTTGATGCCAGAATCATGGTTGATTAGGTAAGGTCAGTTGATCGCTTGCTGTTATGCCGTCGGTTATTTCAGTCCATTCCAATGTGCGGATGCCTGCTGTTACTTTCCGCTTCTCTTTAGTTTTAGCCAGCAGCACGTAATCTCCATTAATGAGGTAATAGGAAGGGATAACCAATGCGTTACTCTTTTTCCCGATAATGATATTCGCTTGTAGTTGTGTGCCATTTAACAAGTTGTTGGGCTGGCTCTTAAAAACAGCCTCAGCTAAAAACGATTGTTCGGTAGTGTTAAATGCGGGATATATTTTTGTGATGGTTGCGTCGTAAACTTTATCTTTATTAATATTGAGAGAAATCAATGCCTGTTGTCCTACTTTAACCCTGTCGATATCTTCTTCGGCAATATCTATTTTAATAACTATGGAACCGGTACTTACCATCGCAATAGCGTCACCCTTTTTTACATAATCACCTGTTTTCTTGACTACATTCATTACTACGCCCGCGCCTTCGCTGTTAATACTATAATAGTCGTTGTTTTCCTGTTGAATTCTGTATTGTGACTGCGCGTTTTGCAAGTTCAAATTTAAATTGCGTTGTAAATCGGCAAGATTTTTTTGTAACACCCGCAAACTTGACGTTGAATTCTGAAATAGCAATTGCGCGTTTTCAAAATCGGTTGTAGAAACCGCTTGTGTTTTTATAAGGCGTGAGTAACGCATGTAATTTGCTGAGTCGACGCTCTTTTTATCCTGTGCCTGTACAATCTGAATTTTAAGCTGCTCTATTTGGGGTGATGTTTCCGAATAATTGCTTTTAGCGTAATCGAGGTTTGTTAATGCATTGCCAACCTGGGTTTGCTGCACTTCATTCGATAGCCGGAACAAATGCTGACCTTTTTTAACCGTGTCGCCCTCCGCTACATACGAATTTTTGATATATCCTTCGGCATTGGCCATTACAGTGTATTGACTGGTGGTTTCGATATGCCCGCTGCCAAATACGGCATCAACAATATCTTTATGCTGAGGTGTTATTTCATTTTTCTGCTGGCATCCGGTTGTGGCTAAAAAGAGGAATAAAAATAGCAGTTGATAATATTTCATTGTTCGCTTAATTAATACGTGATAATATGGTTGACCTGATGGATAAAAGTTGAGAAAGATTATTAAGATAGGTATTTTCGGCAGTCAGGTAATCCTGAAATGCTTTAAGATAAACATCCATCCCAATTACGCCCTCCTGGTATTTCTGTTGATTTAACCGCAAATTTTTCCCGTAAAGTTTAAAACTACTTTCGGAAGCGTTAACCATTTTCAGGTAATCGCTATAGTTTTTTAACAGCAGCCGGTCATTAATTTCACTTTGGTCGCGGGCACTGCTGTATTGCAGTTCGGCAATATTTTTCTGGATCAGTGAACTTTTGTATTTATTGGTATTCGTAAATCCGGTAAAAATGGGAACGTTAAGGTTTATGCCAATGTAGCGGTATGGTGTCCAGGCGGTGTTGGTAAAAGCCAGGCCAAAATCGGTGCGAAACTGTTGAGCCCCTAAATAAGCGGTTGCCGAAAGCTTAGGGTAGGCCGCCGACCTTTGTGAACGGCTTTGCAAATCGGCAATATTAATTTGTTGTTTATATACGCTGAGGGCTTTATCATCGCCCATTTGGCCAATTTGTGTTTCGTTTAAGGAGTCAAGGTTAATGGTTTCGGACAATTTCAGCTCACTTGCCGGCGTTGTGCCAAGCAATATTTTAAGATTTTCGATACTCTGATCGTACAACTGCTGACTTTGTGCCTCATTTTGCAAAATACTATTGGTGTTGATGGCAGCCTGATTTAGGGAAATAGCATCGGTCGTGCCTTCATTAAACCGTTGATGGGTTATTGCCTCCAGGCTATCGGCCAAAGCCCTATCGGTGTAATTTATTTTTAACGCGGATTTTGCCACAAGGGCTGAGAAATAAACTTTCGCGACCTTGTCCTTGAGCAATTGGATAGAAGAGTCTTGCTGTACCTGGTTTAATTTTACCGCGTTGTCGGCAATTTGCGCTTGAAAAACAGAGGTCCAATCGAAAATATCCTGAGTTAAAGTTATGCCTGTGTTATAGGTATATTGTTTACCAAATTGGGCATAATAGGTTGTACCAGGCTTGCCAATCAATATGCCGGGAATAGGCGTTACGCCTAAATGAATATTATCCGTCCCGTTAAAGCTCCCTGATGCATTTGGATACAAAAAACCCTTCGATGCTTGATAGTTGTAAGCGGCCTGTTTTAAATGTTGCACAAAAATGGCTTGCGTTGGATTATTTTTAATCGCCTGAGCAATCACCGCATTGAGTGAACTTATTTTGACTGTATCCAATTTAACTTGCCCAAATACCGACTGACAAGTAATTAAAATATAAGTAAGTGCTAAAAAATAAAAAAGTTTCATATTTAAAATTCTTTCAGGTATTTAAAAAGCATATCTAAAATAACGGTTTTGCGGCTTTCGATAAAGATATCCCAATCGGCATCGTTGATGTTCCACAAATGCTTTATCATAGGTTCGGCCAAAAAAGGAAAAATTGTTCCGGAAACTACTGTAACAAAAATTTGTGCCGGGTCAATTGGTCGTATAGAACCATTTTGTGTTGCCTCTAAAATTTGTTTTAAAAACACGGTTTGCTTTATGCCGTTTTCTTTAACCATCCCGAGGTATTGATCGGGATTGTGACGCAATTCGGAAAGTACAAACAATGGCAAGTTTGAATTTCTTTTTAACGCCACAATATAATGATCTATAATAAGTGGAATTTTTTGCTCCCATGTAGTATGCTCATTATTCAGAATTGGAATAATCCCACCCAAAAACTGCTTGAACGACTGTAAAAAGACCTGTTTAAAAAGCTGGTCCTTACTGCGGTAATAATAATGCAACATAGACTTGTTGATACCGGCAACGTCGGCAATTTCCTGCATGCGCGCCCCCGACAAGCCTTTTTTTTGAAAAACTGTAAGTGCCGCTTCAAAAATTAATTCTTCCGTAGATTTTATTATTTCAACCATTCAGTCCAACCATTTGGTTGAAACAAATGTATGAATCAGGTTTTGTTTTCACAACATCTTAAAAAAAGATATTTTATTTCATACCGTCTTGTTTTTTTTAAAAAACCAAACTTTTAACATATCGGCGGTGATCACATAACAGGCCACAATAAGCAGCATCGCACCAAAATTAACAAGTGGCAAAGCGACAAATCCCAACTGCTTCGAAAAGGGGATATACGGCAGCGTAACGGTTAACAGCAATCCTACAGCACTCAAAATAAACAGATACTTTCCAGGCTTGCTTTTTATAAAATTTTTGTGCGTACGGACAATAAACAGAATGAATAATTGTGCAAGAGTGGATTCCACAAACCAACCTGTTTGAAAGGCCGATTCTTTTACCTTCAACACAAATAATAGTACCAGGAAGGTGATCATATCAAACAGCGAACTGTGGATGCCGAAAATAATCATGTAGTTCCTGATCGATTTTATGTTCCATTTGCCGGGTCTGTCCAATTGCTGCTGGTCGACATTATCCGAGGCAATGGTAAGATATGGGAAATCGGTAATAAAATTTATAAGCAAAATTTGCTTTGGTAACATGGGCAAAAAAGGCAGAATCAACGAAGCCACAGCCACGCTGCACATGCTACCAAAGGTCGAACCTGTGTTAACAAAAATATATTTTAAAGTATTGGCAAATGTTTTACGCCCTTCTTCAATTCCGTCTACCAATACCATCAGGTCTTTTTCCATTAACACAAAGTCGGCAGCCTCGCGGGCAACATCGACAGCGTTCGAAACAGATATGCCAACGTCGGCAGCATTAATTGCCGAAACATCATTGATACCATCGCCCATATAGGCAACAGTAAAACTATGTCTCAGTGCATGGATGATACGCTCTTTTTGCTGCGGCTCTACTTCGGCAAATATGTGCGTTTTTTTTACCAGCAATCTCAATGCTTCGGGGCTGGTGTTAAAAAGTTCATCCCCCGTCATAATCACAGGGTCTTTCACTCCAATGCTCAGTGAAATAGATTTAGCCACATTTTTATTGTCGCCAGTAATTATTTTCAGGTGTACCTGTAGTTTTTTAAGTTGCTCCAGGGTTTCAATGATGCCTTCTTTAACAGGGTCCTGCAAAAGGACAAAACCTGCAAACACCATTTCAGTTTCGTCTTCTTTTGAAATAGTGTCGGCATTTATGTCTTTATAGCAAACGCCAATCGCCCTCGAACCGCTCAATCCAAATTGCTCATACCTGGTTTCTATTTCGGCTTTATGCGAACTTAAATCGGCAACTGTACCATCGTTTAATTTTATTTTGGAACAAATACCTATGATTTGATCAAATGCACCTTTGCATATCAGTATTTTCCCGATGCTTAAATTGATGGCAATACTTAATCTTTTACGGATAAAATCATACGGCACCTCCCCTATTTTCGTTGGCTTTTCTGTTGAACCCGGGTTTAATTTTCGGAGCGCATCGTCAATAGGGTTGGCATAACCCGATTCAAACGAAGCGTTCCAAAAAGCTAATTCTTTTACAAATTCATTTTCGTCACCAAAACCATTTACCAAACCTGTTACTTTTATCGCCCCTTCGGTAATCGTTCCGGTTTTATCGGTACACAATAAATTAACCTCGCCAAGGTTTTGTATAGATGTTAATTTTTTTACGATTACTTTTTTATCCAGCATTCGCTTTGCACCGGCACTCATGGCAATAGTCGTTATCGCAGGCAGCAGTTCGGGCGCCATACCAACCGCCAAGGCCAAAGCAAACAATGCCGAATCAATTACACTTTTATGGTTCAGCAGGTTAACCATTAAAATAAAAAACGAAAGGAACAGTGTTATCCGCATCAAAAAATAGCCAAAATCTTTTATCCCTTTTTCAAAAGCCGTTTCAACGGCAGTTGTTGCACTCTTGGCAATGCTGCCAAAAATGGTATTTTCCCCTTTGTTAATAACCAGTGCTTTGCCATTCCCGCTAATGATATTTGAGCCCTCCCAAAGGCAATTAACTCTTTTAGCGAGTACGGTATGTTCGTCTAATACGCCCGTGGATTTCCTTACGGGATATGATTCGCCTGTTAAACTGGCTTCGTTGGCGTTTAATTCGTTAGCCTCGATTAAAAGGCAATCAGCGGGCAACATATCTCCCGCTTTGAATAAAAGTACATCACCGGGGACAATAGCTGTCGATACGATTTCCTGTGGGCTGCCATCCCTTAAAACGGTACTTTTTAAAGAGATCATGGATTCCAGTTTCTCCACAACTTTCCCCGCATTTCGCTCCTGAATAAAACTTAAAACGGTTGTCGACGAAACAATAAACAAAATGATTATAGCATCCGGTTTATCGCCAAGAAAGAAAGATAAAATTACCGCGCCAATTAATAACAACATTAAAGGGCTTTTAAACTGTGATAAAAAAAGCAAGGCATCTTTTACAAGCCACGATTTTGTCTTTCGCCCCCCGCTTGATTGAAGTAAAATTTGCGCTGCCTTTTGTTGACTAAGGCCCTGGGCGGAAGTATTCAACTTTTGAAACCAGAAAGCGGTTTCAAAGTGCCAAAAACTATTTCCGGATGTGGCTTGCTGGACTGTGTTATTTTCCAAAAGAATAATTGATTAAATTAAAAAGGAAAGATAAGCAATGGTATGGTTAAATTCTCAGGTAACTCGTTGGTAATGTATCGCCCTACAATTTCTTCGAAATGAAACCGATGGTTCACTAATACCAGCATATCATTACGCATCCCGTTTATAATTACGTCAACTGCAGTTTTCAAATTTTTTTCTTTAATATTGTTAAAGTACAGGTTTTCGTAACTCACATTCCTGCATATTCCTTCTTCAAATACACTCTGCGCGTATTTTTCGCACATATCTGGTAAGCCCTGGGCAGTAAGGTGAGCGATTAATATGTCGGCATTAAGGGGTTTTGCCAGATTGGCCAAATATTTTACTATCTCAATACGGCAATATCTCAAATCGGCTATGTACACTAAACGTTCGAGGTCTTTTATCTTCCAGTTTGCAGGCACCAATAACAACGGACAAAGTACTTTATTCAGCACGGTTTGTACATTCAAATCTTTCTCTGGCCGGGCTGGAGGCGCAACCTCGGGGATACCCTTAACCATCATCCAGATATTGTTCTTATTAATTATTTCTGCAACCTGGCTTTCGTTCATGGTCGACACATCAAATTCTCTGATTTCAGGAACGAAATTTAAATTTCCATTGGCAACACATTTTAAATATTCAAAAACACCGGGCGTTGATTCCTCATCCTCTTCAACAGATTCAATAAAACCAGCTGGGATTTTTTTTACTTTTTTAAAATCTTTTATAAAAGTATTGGCCAGCAAAATATTGGCGCGCAGGCTCTGAGCCAGGCCCAAAACAAACCCGGCGGCGTGCTTAGCTTCCGCGGAGTCGTCATTAAATATCAGGATGGTGTTCATAGCTGTATAGGTTAGAATAATTGGTGTTACGTAAAGTTTATAATATAACACGACTTATGGAATGACCAAAGTCACTATTTAACTTATTTGTAATCAAATATTTGCAATGAACACTGAAAATTACCGATAGGTTTTAGATGAAAAATATTTTTTTTACATTGTAATTATAAATTATACATTTTTGCATAATACTCATCTGTCATCCTGCCAGCCTCAAATGCAGGAACGATATCGCGTGCCGCGTTTTTAAGAATATTTAGCCATTGGTTTTCATTGCTGTAATACATTGGTAAAACTATCTTCTCCAGGGTCTCCATCAGCCCTTTGTTTTCCTGGTTATCTTTTTCTACGATAGATAGTTGGTCGGGAGCGGGTTGAATGACAAAACAGTTCTCTTTGTCTTTTGCAAATTCGGGCACCCAACCATCGGGCAGGGAAAGGTTGATCGCGCCGTTCATGGCCGCGGTCATTCCGCTGGTACCTGATGCCTCGCGATACATGCGGGGTGTGTTGAGCCAAACATCAGCGCCTTTTTTTAATAGTGCCGACAAAGCCAGCTCATAACCCGTTAATACCGCGCAATTAGCAAAAGGTTTTACCCGGGTAATTATCTGGTTAAATAAACCTATCGCACCAAAATCTCCCGGATAGGGCTTCCCGGCCCATATTATTTGAACAGGCGTTTGGATATTGTTTACCAACTGAAGGAAACGTGCCCAATCGTACATGATCAAATCTGCCCGTTTGTAACCGGCATACCGTCTTGCCCAAACAATGGTTAAGATATTTTCATCAAAAAGTTTCCCGCATTGGTCGGCCACTACTTTAAAAAGTTGGCTTTTCATTTCTTTTTTGCGAAGTTTTATCGCTTCATCATCATTCGAGCTAATGGCCTCGTCGAGCACAGCGTCTTTCCAGTAGGTTTTGTTTTGCGCGTTAGTTATGGATGTAATTTCGCAAACACCAGCATTATTTCCCCACATTTGGCGGGCAACTGCTCCATGAATTTTTGAAACGCCATTGGCTTTACGGGCAAACTTCAGGGCGGCAAGGGTATAATTGAAACTATCGCCATCCATCCCGAGGATATACTTGACTTCGTGTTCCTGCAAATGGTAAAAAAAAGACATATCTTTTAACAAGCCATATCTATGCTCCTCATTGCCGGCCATTTCGGGCGTGTGGGTGGTAAATACTACCCGCTTTTTAACTTCTTCCAGACTTTTGTGCTTGGCATACAAGTAAAAATTCAACGGAACCGCATGGCCTTCATTCATGTGGTACACATCAGGTGCCATATCGAGCATATCGAGTAACATTGCCCCCCCTATACCTAAAACAATGCTTTGCGCGATCCGGGTAGCTTCGTTGGGATCGTATAATCTGTGGGTAATCGTGCGGCTAAGGTTATCGTTCTCGGCAATGTCAGTACTTAACAAAAACAAAGGGGCAGAGTGAAACGTTTTTGATTTTAGCAGATAGGCTTTTACATGCACAGGCGAACTATGCACTGGTACAGTAAAAACCAAACCGGTATCCTGTAAAAAAGAGTATTCTTTTTCTATAAAATCTGGTTTCATCTGCGCGTTGTTATCCCGAACCTGATCGTAGTACCCGTATTTCCATAAGATACCAATACCCACCAGGTTTTGCTTTAACTCGTAAGCACTGCGCAAATGCGAGCCGGCAAGGAAGCCCAAGCCGCCGCTGTATAATTTTAGCGCCTGATCTATCGCGAATTCCATAGAGAAATAGGCAACTGAAGTATTATATTTTTCATCCGGCTTATAGCCGAAAATCTGATCTCTTGTTAGCATTGTATTTTATTTTAATGAGCACGAATTGGTTCGAATTTAAACGAATTTCACGAATTTGATTAACGGTACAATCAATGAAATTCGATTAAATTTGACATCTTGTTAGCATTGGTTTATTTATTTTAATGAGCACGAATTGGTTCGAATTTAAACGAATTTCACGAATTTTTTTACCGGTACAATTCGTGAAATTTGAAAATTTGATCTCTTATTAGCATTGGTTTATTTATTTAATACGCACAAATTAGTCCGAATTTAATCGAATTTCACGAATTTGATTATCGGTACAATTCGTGAAATTCGATTAAATTCGTGCCTATTAGTGTTCTTTTATTTTTCAATTCCGTTTATTTATTTTTAGAGAAACATCAGGCGGTGATATCAGACTTTTCTCAATCTTCCGCTTTCTGCCTTCCGCTTTCTGCCTTCCGCTTTCAGCTTTCAGCTTTCAGCTCCCTCCCATTTCCAGTTTAGTATTTCGGGCATATCTTTCCCGTTGGCTGCTATGTAGTGTTTGTGTTCGGTCAACTTATCTGTAAGCATTTGTTTAAGGTAAACGCCTTTGCTGCCCGTTTGCGGAAGACGGTCTATGGCATCCATTACTAAATGGAACCTGTCCATTTCGTTTAATACGGTCATGTCAAACGATGTTGTAATCGTGCCCTCTTCCTTATAGCCGCGAACGTGCATATTATTATTATTGGCGCGGTTATATGTTAAACGGTGTACCAACCATGGATACCCATGAAAGGCAAAAACAACCGGTTTATCTTTAGTGAACAGGCAATCGTAATCTTTATCGTTCAATCCGTGGCTGTGTTCTGTACTTTTTTGCAATTTAAAAAGATCAACGACATTAATTACCCTGATTTTTATCTTGGGTAAATGTTCGCGTATGATGGATACCGCAGCGAGGATTTCTAAGGTTGGCACATCGCCACTACAAGCCATTATGACATCCGGTTCGCAATCATGGTCGTTACTTGCCCAATCCCATATCCCTATTCCACGTGTACAATGTTCAACAGCTTGTTCCATATTAAGCCATTGGGGCGCAGGGTGTTTGCCTGCTACAATAACGTTTACATAGTGGCGACTACGCAGGCAGTGGTCCATAACCGATAGCAGGCAATTGGCATCAGGCGGAAGATATACCCGCACAATCGAGGCTTTTTTGTTCACAACATGATCCAAAAATCCCGGATCCTGGTGTGTAAACCCGTTATGGTCTTGTCGCCAAACTGTGGACGTTAGTAAGATATTTAACGATGCAATTTTTCTGCGCCAGGGCAGCTCCGCGGTCATCTTTAACCATTTGGCGTGTTGGTTAAACATCGAATCGACGATATGTATAAATGCTTCATAACAGTTAAAAAGCCCATGTCTGCCCGTTAACAAATAACCTTCGAGCCAGCCTTCGCACTGATGTTCGCTTAACATTTCCATTACACCGCCATCTGTTGCCAGAAATTCATCATGTGGATCAATTGGCGCATCCCATTGCCTGTTTGTTACTTCAAACACAGCATCTAAACGGTTCGACACGGTTTCATCAGGACCAAAAATCCTAAAGTTGCGTTTGTCCTGATTTTCCTTTAACACATCCCTTAAAAACCGCCCGGAAACGTAAGTGTCGCCTTCGCCGTTTTCTCCGTGTACAGCTACTTTTAGCGCATAGTCCCTAAAATCCGGCAAACGCAACTCTCGTAACAACTGCCCGCCATTTGCGTTCGGGTTGGCCCCCATTCGTTTTTCGCCTGTTGGAGCTAAATCGGCTATTTCGGCTTTCAGTTTTCCAGCTTCATCAAAAAGTTCTTCGGGTTTATAGCTTTTCATCCAGCTTTCCAGTAACTGCAAATGTTCGGGGGGCGTAGAGGCCGACACGGCAAGCGGGATTTGGTGTGCCCTGAAATTGCCTTCAATTTTATAACCATCAACTTCTTTAGGCCCGGTCCATCCCTTTGGCGATCGCAATATAATCATGGGCCAACGTGGTCGTTCCAATGTCTTTTGATTTATCGCGGCACTTTTAATCTGTTTTATTTGCTCCGCAGCTTTATCTAACGCAGCTGCCATTGCCTCGTGCATAGCCCCAGGTTCTTCGCCTTCAACAAAATAAGGCGTCCAGCCATATCCTTTAAAAAGTTGTTCAAGCTCTTCATGACTTATGCGGGCTAAAATAGTCGGGTTTGATATTTTGTAGCCGTTTAGATGCAGAATAGGAAGCACAACGCCATCAGTAAGCGGATTTAAAAATTTATTGGAATGCCAGGCGGTAGCCAATGGCCCAGTCTCAGCCTCGCCATCACCTACTACACAAGCGACAACCAAATCGGGATTATCAAACACAGCACCAAAAGAATGACTTAATGAATAGCCCAACTCCCCGCCCTCATGAATTGAACCGGGCGTTTGCGGCGAAGCATGGCTGGAAATACCACCAGGGTACGAAAATTGTGTGAATAGTTTTCGCAACCCATCTTCGTCCTCTGTTATGTTAGGATAAATCTCGGTGTACGTACCCTCAAGGTATGTGCCCGCTACTACGGCGGGGCCACCATGACCAGGACCCGAAACGTAGATCATATTTAAATCGTACTTTTTGATTACACGGTTTAGATGGGTGTAGATGAAATTTTGGCCGGGAGTAGTGCCCCAATGCCCCAGCAACATGTTTTTCACATGTTCCAGCTTGAGCGGTTCTTTTAGTAAAGGGTTAGCCCGCAAATAAAGCTGCCCTACCGACAGGTAATTAGCCGCGCGCCAATAAGCATTGATGAGTTCTATTTCTTTTTCGGATAATGTGTTCATAATAAATGTTTTTCAGGTATATTTCAATTTGGTTCAGATAGTTCATTGATCTTTTACAGGTTAAAAAGACCAATCAAATATGCCCAATCTACTGCTCATAAAAAATGACAAAAAGCATTAAAAAGAACGTTTGACCGCCAGTTTTATCGTAATATTTATACTTTTAAACTGGTCGTTTTGCTGTTGATGCAACGAATGCAATGGGTATAAGTTTGGTGAAAAAATAAAAAACTTAGGTTATTGAATTCCAGATCCAGACAACATCTCCAAAGGACTTGCCATTTGAGATGTTATTGAGAATGATTACTATTTTTGAGGGGGAAAAGTTTAGGCAAACAATTTTTAAGATAAAATGAAGCGGGAGCTAAAACTCCATCCAGGCTTTCAAACCGCCTTCTAACGAAAAAACATTAGCCTCTGGGAATTTTTTCTTTATTTTTTTCACCGCTTCGTCGCTGCGTTTTCCGGAAGCACAGTAAAGCACTGTTTTTATGTTTCTATTTGCACCTGCCATATATTCACCGAGCTGATCCGAAGGGATATGGCTTCCACCGATATTGAAAATGGTACGTTCTTGTTCCGTTCTAATGTCGATGAGATTGACTGATTGTTCTTCAATCTCCTTTTTGAGGTCGGGAACAGAAATAACAGGAGCGATGACGGTATCTTTCAACCTTTTAATGGTTGTTTTACTTATATCACCAATTTTTATGATCCGGCTTTGCATGGTGAGGGCATCGAAAATCAATATTTTCCCAGCAAGGAGATCACCGGTTTTTGTAATGTATTTAATTACTTCATTGGCCTGCATACAACCGATTATCCCCGCAAGGGTGGGTATAACGCCGCCTTCGGTACAGTTGGGAATTAGGGCCGCATCAACTTCCGGGAAAAGATCGCGATAGTTGGGACTTTTTCGACGAAATTCGTTTTCCACATTCCAAACAGCTACCTGACCTTCAAATTGATAAATCGCGCCATAGACAAGCGGCCGACCAGCAATTACGGCGGCATCATTCAGCAAATAACGGGTTTCAAAATTATCGGTACCATCAACCACTATATCGTATTGGTAAATAATATCCATTACATTTTGTGATGTAATCCGAACATCGTGCCGTACCAAACGGATACCCGGGTTCTGTTTTTGCAAGTGTTCGCAGGTCAACAAAGCTTTTTTCTGTCCGATATCTGATGGCGAATATAAAATTTGACGGTGCAAATTACTGATCGAAACCGTGTCAAAATCGGCAATCCCCAAAGTACCCACGCCAGCGGCGGCCAGATATTGTGCCGCCGGAGAGCCGAGTCCCCCTGCCCCCACTATAAGCACCCTGGCATTCTGCAAAAGTTGTTGGGTCTTTTCTGTAAAACCGGGCAAGGCCATTTGGCAACTATATCTCAAAAAATCGGTGTTCATGATAATTAGATTTTTTGGTGCAGCAGGTTTTTTATTTGCTCAAATTCTTCGGGCGTATTCACGTTGGTTAAATCCTCAGGATTGGGTGGTTGTAACAAACAAACATCGTTATTTATCAAAACCTTGCGGGGACAAGAATGTCCTTGCGATAAAAAATTCAACAAAACCGGGTAACTCTTAGGCTCCCAAATAGTGATGAGTGGCTCCGGAAAACCATCAAAATCGCTTCGATAAGTGGTTGCTATTGCTGAAGTATCCCTATTAGCAATCAAGTGCTGCAATGTATCTTCATTCACTAACGGCAAATCACAAGCAACCACCAGCCAGGCGCTGTCGGGCTTTTCGCGAAAAGCGGAAAGGATTGCCCCATAAGGCCCAAGGCCAATAAAGGTATCGGGCAGACTTGAATAATTGTCATCCATTTCAGTAACCTGATCAGCACGGCAGGATATAAAAACGTCTTTACAAAACGGTTTGAGCAAATCAGCCATGAAATAACGTTGTTCTTTTCCATGCCAGTCGATACTGCTTTTGTCGAAACCCATGCGCTGGCTTTTACCTCCGGCAAGCACCAAACCGTTGAGTACTGGTTTTTGGGCTTGCATTTTTTCGTTAAAAAAAGCTATGATCTTTTCTGTTTCATCAATTTTATAAATCGGAATATTTTGCCAGTATGGAACAACGTCTTTCACAAAATCAAACACGGCATCTGCACCTTCGGCCAGCAAAAACATTTGCACATTGTTCAACTGTAGCACGCGTTTTGCCAGAGAGGCACGTTTGCTTTCGCAGATAATTACGACCTGCGCTTTTGCCTGCTGATGGTTTCCGTTAACCAGTACCAGGTCGGCACCGGCAAATATTTCCCTTAGTTTAAAAGGGGTAAAAGCATTTCTATAATTTAATTGCTGATAGCTGATCTCATCGGTATACTCTAAAACCCCACCCCGCTTCAAACGGCCCGGCAGTTCCTCATTGTCGTCGTTATGGGAAGTATCCGCGTAAGCACATTTGTAAATGGGCGATAGCTCCTCAATGATATCACCCGCCAATGCTTTTATCAACTGGCATTGCCCACCAACAATCGCCCATTCATTCCGCCCGAAATTGCCTGATGCAGGCCTCGTTAATTGAGTATGTTTTCTATGTTCTTTTGAAATCACGTTTACCTCCCGTTTTTGAAAGCAGCTTTGTCTCTTTTATCACAATATCGTGGCTCATGGCTTTGCACATATCGTAAACAGTTAAGGCCGCAATCGACGCGCCAACCAGTGCTTCCATCTCTACCCCTGTTTTGGCAGTTATGCTCGCGGTGCAATCAATTACTACCTCATTTAATTCGTTTAAACTTATTACCACATTACAATTATCGAGCCCTAACGGGTGACAAAGTGGTATCAAATCTCCAGTTTTTTTAGCTGCCATAATTCCGGCTATGATGGCTATTTGAAATACTGAACCCTTTTTTGTTTGGATTCCTTCATCCGTTAAATAGGTTAAAACTTCGTCGGGCAAAAAAACTACCGAACGCGCGGTGGCTGTGCGGCGTGAAACTACTTTTTCACCCACATCAACCATTGTTGGGTTGTCGCTATTATCTAAATGAGTTAGCATCGATATTGTTTATAATTATATTGTCTGAACCACGATTTATAGGATTAAAGGATTTCCTTGATAATTGTCTGAACCTTGATTTTTGGGATTAAAAGATTACCCTGAAATATAAAATCAAGAGAATCGTTTAATCTGTTTAATCATGGTTCAGACAATCCGTTTAATCATGGTTCAGACATTCAAATGGGCCACACCCTAAACACTTCTCCCCTTTTAAATTCATTTTTATGCGACGGCAGCTCCATAAAAGCGTCTACGTCTGCTAAATTAGCAAAATCGCCCGAACCGTTCCCTTCAACAGGCGTTGCCATCAACTGACAGTATTCATTGTTTTGCAATTTGACCTGTAAAAAACATTTTAAAGGAAAATGAAAACTGTATCTTTTGTTTAAAACGGCAAACACAGGTGGCTTTTGTTCCACACCAATCACCGAATGCAACCATGGTAAAAAATAGCGATATACGCACATAAAAGTAGCCACCGGGTTACCCGGAAACGCAAATACCAGCGTGCCATTTCCGTGTTTCCCGAACCAGAAAGGTTTACCGGGACGTTGCTGCACTTTGTGAAAAAGCGTTTGAACGCCCAGTTCTTCCAATGCCTGCGGAATGTAATCGAACTTACCCATCGATACACCGCCGCTTAACAGCAGCACATCGTAATTAGCGAGGCAATTTTCTATTTGGGTTTTGACTATATCGGGATTATCGGGAAGGTGCTGCATAGCTGCTTCGAGACCCTGCTTTTGCAAAATAGCATGTACCGTATAATTATTTGACCGCCTGATTTGAAATTGCGCTGGCGTTTCGCCTACCTCCACTAGTTCATCACCCGAAGATAGTACAGCCACACGGGGTAATTTCTTAACGGCTATTTCCGTCTTCCCGACAGAAGCGAGGATACCGATGATAGCAGGGGTTATTAACTGTCCGACGAAAGCAACTGGTTCATTTTGTTTTTTATCGTTGCCTTTATAGTGTATGTTCTGACCTCTTTTTATTTCGTTTGTAACGAGGGTTGCTAATCCGGCCCTCAGTTCGAGGTCCTCATAACGGATAATCGTATCGGCTGATCCGGGGAGCATAGCACCGGTCATTATCTCTACACATTCATTATTCTCGTGAATATCGACAGGCGAATCACCTGCTGCCTGCGCCGCTTTAATACGAAATGTACTGATGCCGGCTTCTATAGCGTTATAATTAACCGCAATCCCGTCCATAGTAACCCGGTTAAATGGGGGCAGGTCGCGGTCGGCATTAATATCTTCGGCCAAAACACGGCCCAGGGCCTGGTCAAAAGGCACCGTTTCAATACCGTAATCTGCAGTTTGTTCAAGTATTATCTTTTCTGCTTCTTCTACAGTAATCATTTTGCTTTCAATTTAAATAAATTTCTTAACCACCAATTGTAGCCATAGATTCGTGGACATCCGTATTTTTTACTCTTAAATGCTCCGCTTCCCAACCATCTTTTGCCCTTGAATCAAGAGATTTTAACAATATTTGTTTTAGTTCGTCCTCCACAATGCCCTGACGCAGCATATCTTTAATATTTAAAACACCATTATCGTATAAGCAAGTTTTCAACTCGCCAACCGGTGTTATGCGGATGCGGTTACAAGTGCCGCAAAAGGTACGTGAGTAAGCCGCTATAATGCCGATACTACCCTTAAAATCAGGAACTTTATAATTGTAAGATGTTGAATATGAAGCATCAGTAATTTTTTGCAAATCGGGGAAATGAGTTTTAATCTCCTCTAAAATACGTACATAATCCCAATTTAACCCGGTGTAAACGTGCCCGTCGCCGTTAAACGGCATTTCTTCTATAAAACGAACGCTGATTGGCATTTCTTTGGTAAGTTGTACCAGTGGCATGATGTCCTGAATGTTTTTCCCATCCATCACCACTGCATTTATCTTAACTTCCATGTCATGCTTTAAACTTTGTTCCAAGGTTTCCATCACATTTTTATATTCGTCCCTTCCGGTGATGCTAAAAAACCGGTTGGCATCCAAGGTATCCAAACTAAGGTTTATCGAATTGATACCCAGTTTTTTTAATGCCGGTATAAAAGGCGCAGTTAAAACGCCATTGGTGGTTATTGATAATTCTTTTAAACCCCTCAGTTTCGAAAGAGCAGTTAAAAACTTCATAATATCCTTACGTACAAAGGGCTCGCCGCCTGTGATGCGAATTTTCTCAATACCCATATTCACCAGTACCGTGCAAATTTGCAACATCTCTTCATAGCTCATCAATTCCTTTCGCGAAAGCCATTCGAGGCCCTCTTCGGGCATACAATAAAAGCAACGAAGATTGCAACGGTCAGTTACCGCCAGCCTTAAATAATTAATTTTTCGCCCGTGATTATCTAATAACAAGTTTTATCGTTTTTATGTAAAGATAAATATTACAAATTTGTACAGTGTTGTTTAATTGTACTTTTTTACCCCCCACATGTATTAATTCTTTTACTTCATACCCCCGATTAAAACATGAACAACTTAAAGCATATATTTGTTGAAGGGCACGAAAAACATCATCATATTTATTACCAGTGAAAGAACTACAGGACATAGTAAGCGCATTTGACACTGCCCATCGGGAGGGAAAACAAACGGCTTTGGCAACAGTTGTGCTGGTTGAAGGCTCGTCATACAGGCGCGCTGGCGCGCGTATGCTGGTTACCGAAGACGGGCAGCTTACAGGAGCAATAAGTGGGGGCTGCCTGGAAGGTGATGCGCTGCGGAAAGCACGTTTGGTGATGGCCCAAAACAAGCCTATGCTGGTCACTTACGACACGATGGACGATGATGATGCCAAGTTTGGTGTTGGCCTGGGATGTAACGGTATCATCCATATTTTAATTGAACCAATTGATACGGATCAACATAATTCGCCGATTAACTTTTTTAAGCAGTTTTTAAGCAAACGGGCACCGATAGTCCTCATCACTTTATTTACACTGAATGATAAACAGGCCGTCCAACCTGGTACTTGTTTATTGCTTACCGCTGATGAACAAATACAAGGCACTTTTCCGGATAACGATATAAAGGATGATTTACTGAGCGATGCCAAATTCGTTTTGAAAAACGGCAATTCGGTCACTAAAACATATATCTACGGCAACGGGTTTACCTGTTTTATAGAATTATTGCAGCCAACTGTTTCACTGGTGATATTTGGCGCAGGCAATGATGCCATCCCGATGGTGCAATTCGCGGCTGTATTGGGTTGGACAGTGACCCTCGTTGATGGCCGGGCAAATTACGCGACACCAGCACGTTTTCCGCTGGCTAAAAAAATTGTGATTGCTAAACCTGGTCATGCATTGTCTGAAATAATTTTAGACGATCGCACAGTGATTATAATGATGACCCACAATTACAATTACGATTTGGCGATGCTTCGTCAGTTATTGCCGATGGATTTAACTTACGTTGGCGTGCTTGGCCCTAAAAAGAGACTAAACCGACTACTAGATGAACTGCGCGAGGAAGGAATAGAAATTAACCAGCAATGCTTAAAAAACATATTCGGCCCTGCTGGTTTAGATATTGGTTCGGAAAATTCAGACGAAATTGCTTTGTCAATCATTGCCGAAATGCAGACTAGGCTGAAAAATAGAACAGGGACTTCCTTACGGGATAAATCGGTAATCCACGACCGGAAGGTTGAGCAGCTTTTTTAAAAACCGGTTAAATATATTTAATTAATGGTTGGTATAATTATTCTGGCGGCAGGCTCATCAAGCAGGCTTGGTAAACCCAAACAAAATTTAGTTTACAAGGGGCAAACGCTATTACAACGGACTGTCGATGCTGCGATAGCGACCTCTTGCCAACCTATAATAATTGTATTAGGTGCGAATCCGGAAGTAATAAGACCAACTATCGAAAACAAATCGATAACCATTATAGAAAATACGGAATGGCAAGAAGGCATGGCTTCCTCTATAAGAGCTGGCATCCGCGAAGTTCAACATTCCGCATCGAAAGTTTCAGCTGCCATTCTTATGCTTTGCGATCAGCCTCATCTCGATACAGCGCTATTAAAGTCCCTCATTGCAAACGCTAATAACTCTGAAATTGTGACTTGCACTTATAACAATACCTTTGGCGCACCGGTACTGTTCAACGCCAATTACTTCGACGAATTGTCATTGCTAAAAGGCCAGGAAGGTGCGAAAAAACTTTTATTGAAATATGCTGATAAAGTTGCTTCAATTCCTTTCCCTTTAGGGGGAATAGATATTGATACTATTGAGGATTATAACAAATTGCAATAAAATACAGCAGCGACAATTTATTCCACTTTATACCTAAATACCTGCCGACCCAAATTGCCATTGTCATCAATACCCTGCAATTCTACACGATAAATCCCTTTAGTATCAGCATTAAAATATTCAATACTGGCTTTACCGTCTTTATCGGTAATTATATTGGGGTTCCAGTACATGGCTGAACGAAAATCAAAATTTGAGGAATTATTTTTGCCATGATCATATTTAGGGGAATAAAACTGGCGCGCCTTATAAAAACCTTTAAAAGGATAGGTAATAATACCCGATGGACTTTCACTCGTTACATATTTTGCGTCACCCCCACTTCGCGTGGTAATTACCAATGCCCCCCCGGGCGCGTTAGACCCATAAACCGCCAGGTAGGCACCGCTTCGTAAAACTTCTATACTGGCAATCGTGTTGGCATCTAATTCGTTTAAATGGCTTCCATCTAAAATACTGCCGTTAAGAATTATCACCATGGGTAGCGGCCCGGTTAAACGACCCTGTGTACGTATGCTATAAGGCGTACCGTTATTATCAAAGGTTACACCAAAAACCTTTCCATTTAAGCAGTCTGATAAGGTAATACAACCTTCCAGTTTATCGCCCATTATAACCTGGTCGGCATGGCCGGGGCCGTTCAAATTCTCCGATTCGGTTACGCCAGTCTGTTTATTAATTTTTTTTGCGTTAATGGTTACTTGTTTTAATACCGTAGTGTCGGTTCCGGCAGATCTTTTTGTTGTTACCAATAAAGCTGGTGCTTCTTGCCCTCTTGCAGCAATCATCCTCATGCTTTCAATCTCCTTTGGTGAAAAGTATTCAAGGGCGTCCGAATCGCGTTCAAGACCGTCGATATAAATTTTGGGGGCAGCGCCTTCATAGACATAGATATTTTTTTTTAGATCTAAATGCACCCCTGGAATTATTTCAGTGAAGATATCTTTTATGTTAGAAAACTCAGACGGCAATTTCTTCAGGTTCACATCGTACTCCATTGTCATTCCATAATTATCTAATTCATCATGTTGGTAGGTTTTTTTTGCCGATATGGTTACCTGGTTTAATTGCCGACCCGCCATTAACGAGTCGGTTTTCGGTTGATTGGTGGCATATTTTTGCAAAATAGCCGTTTGTATATGGTCATTGAACGATCCGGCTACCCTTGCACTTTTAGGTACTGGGGGATAGTCCGGCTGTTTTACGTAAATAGTCACGTTACTTCCATTATGTTCCTTTCTCGCCCGCAAAATAATTTTCGAAGTATCAGACAGGTACAAGTCTTTGAATTTGAAATCGCCATTTAAATCGGTGGTAGTATCCAGCAACAATTTTTCTTTTGTCGACATCAGCGTTACACTCCCATTAACGACGGGTTGACCGGAAGGCGTTTTTATACTGCCGTCTATCTCCAGCGATTTTTCGGGAAGGTAATTAATTGCCTGTGGTTTATGATCCAATATAGGTTTCCATTCAAACCGGCGATAGCCTTGGGTAAGCATTAGTATATCAAGGTCGGCCTTTGCATCTTCGTTTAAGTGGTTAAAATAATAGTTGGGTTGTTCTATATACCCCTTCAGGTCGGAGGTTAGCAACAAATTATTGAGGATTGTAACCTCCGAGTTTTCGTCGGATGGAATCCGGCTTTCATTTGTAACAGTTACAGAGAAGCTACCTGCAACTGGTTTATCATTACCATCTTTCGCATCGATGTTAATTTTTACCGATTGGCGTGTTGTATATGTTTTTACATCTTGCGTCGCGATGTTTAATTTTAAGGTATCGGGATTATTGATAAACGCGATCCGCTCAGCTACAGGCTCACCAACTTGCGAAAATAAGGTAAACTGTGCTATGCCCGATGGAAAACGAGCCTTATCTACCTTCGCCGTATAAACCAAACCCTCGAGTTTCCCCTGAGAGGTAAAATAAACCTTGCCGGCACTTTGTGCCAAAATATAAAACACGCTATTCTTTTGCTCATTAAATAAATTTTCGTTGACGGCTACTTTTATAAAAACACTGTCATCGAGGGTATTGTTTATTGACAGCAGGTATCCCTTATCGAGAGCCTTCGGCAAGTCGACAGTAAAAACCGTTTCGCCGATGCCTTTTATTTTCGCCTTATAAGTTTTTCCGCTTTGGGGTATCAATGCGAAAATCCCCATCCCAAGATGTTTAGTTGTCAAATCGGCCACCGTATTGCCGTCGCTATCTTCAATAGTCCCAGTTATCTCTACTCCCAACCCGTTGGCATTTATAGCTTTGAATGCTACCCTCGATCGAACTCCATTTATTAACTGGCCCCCCTCTGGAAAAAACTGCACGTCTGGATTTTGTGGCACATTTGGCTTAGCTCTGTTTTCCTCGATCGGATTAAACCCGCCTATTCTTATTTTCTGATCGAAAAAATAATCTGGCCCGGCGTTTCTCATCCAATTGGTGTAGGCTCTTATTCGGTATACCCCCTGTTTTATGGTATGGGGAAGTACAAAATCGCCCCAACCGATCCCAGAAACCAGATGCAATTTTTGCCTGGCAATCACCGAATCTTTGGTATTGATCAATTCGACATTCAATACCTGACTAAGTGCCGATAGTTGATGATGTTGTCCAATTACAGTATAAGCTTTATACCAAATGGTATCATCCAACGAGTAATATGTTCGGTCGAAATGAAGGTAAACTTTTTCGGAAGCTGGCTGCTTTTCGAGTGAGCCTACCACCTTGTTCAAAAAAAGGCTGTCGGTTTGCGCATAAATGGGAGCCGACAGCAATGACAGCATTAACCCTATAAAGACGCTAAAAAGGCGTGAATTTATTTTGTTTTCTCTCAGATTATGTAATGGATAATAAAATTTCATTTGACGATTTTTGTCGGATTAGGTGTTTTAAAAAAAATACGGCTATTAATACCTGTTTGTTGGGCTGACTTTGAATAAAACCAAAAAAGATTTCATTTCAACTGCTAAATATGATGACTTACATTGTCGTATAAAGCAAATCGGATTTAACCAAATATACAAACCATCTCCAATAACTAAAATAAATATCAAAAATATTACGATTTCAGATTCGTTTGAAACGCAAAACAAAATATCGGTTGCCCAACTCTCAATCTCGAACAAAAATTTCTACTTTTGAACACCATTATTATATTTCCTAAAAAAGACAATCCTAACAATGTACACGCTAAACAAGTTCAGCAACAATAGGCATAACCGCGTCCTGAAAAACATAAGTTTCGTTTTATTAACCAGCATCACATTAAGTGCTGCCACTCAAGTGGTTTCGGCACAATCATCAGCTGCGAAAGTTGAAGTGCCCGACTGGGCACTACCAGGCTCTGCAACCCACCAACAAGTACCGCCGCCGCCTGATTTTCATCGGGTTACCCGAACTGACAACACCTCAATAGGAATTTTTGATGGACAAAGCGACGTAGGTGCGGCCCTGGTGCCGGGCTCATCTGCTTATAACCCTGGCACCAAACAATACACCATTACGTCGGCTGGATATAATGTATGGTACACACGTGACGAATTCCGGTACTTATGGAAAAAAATGAGCGGCGATATATCGTTCGCGGCAGATGTAAGTTTTCCGGATTCGGCAGGCTATGCCGACCGCAAAGCTATTCTTGTTATACGCCAAAGTCTTGATGATGATTCAAAAGAAGCCATGGTAGCGCTGCATGGTGCAGGGCTAATGCACCTCGCCTGGCGACCAGAAAAAGGTCATAACATCACAGAAATGCGCGTTGATATCAGAGCACTTGCCAACCAAAGGGCCGATGATAAGACCTTAATTCATGCCAAACGGATAGGTATTGAAAAGCGCGGCGACGAATTTGCAGTTTTTGTAAGCATTCACGGGGAACCAATGCATCAGTATTGCAAGGCTATTCATTTACACATAGACGGCCCTTTTTATGTCGGGATAGCGTTTTGCTCACATCAGCCTGCCAAAGCGGCTACTGGGATACTTTCAGATGTAGTATTAGAAAATACAGCGGGGAATGTGCGGTAGGAAAAGTTATTGAGACTTACGAAGTTTAAAAAAACTCGTAAGTCTTTCAGCCGTTAACAGGCTGAGAACTACCTGTTCTGATCGACTTCACAAACTCCGGTATCTTATCTAAATAGTTTTCTGCTGCCAAAAGCTTTACGAAGGCAGTACCTACGATAGCACCATTTGCATATTCACAAGCCTTTTTGAACGATTCGTGGTTGGTAATTCCGAACCCGAAAATTTTCGGATTTTTCAGGTTCATATCCTTGATCCGTTCGTAGTAGCTTTCTATGCTGTTTGATAGTTTAAGATCTACACCGGTAATGGTTGAAGATGAAAGCAGATAAATAAAGCTATTACTCAATTCATCTATTTTGCGGACACGTTCTTCGGAGGTTTGCGGGGTAACCATAAAAATATTGCTCAGGTTATTGTCCTTAAAGAAACCTGCGTACACCTTTTCATATTCATAAATCGGTAAATCCGGCACAATAATACCATCAATGCCCACCTCGGCAGCCTTTTTACAAAAACGTTCGATGCCATATTGCAGTATCGGGTTAACATATCCCATCAGCATAATCGGGATGCTCACCCGTTTACGCAAATCCTTTAGTTGATCAAATAGCAGGTTCAAAGTCATACCGCTTTCCAAAGACCTTTGCGAACTGTTTTGTATGATAGGTCCATCAGCTACGGGATCTGAATAAGGAAAACCGATTTCTAAAAAATCGACCCCTGCGTTTTCCAACGCTTCCGCAATGTCCAGCACGGTATTCAATTCAGGATATCCTGCGGTAAAATATATAGATAACAGGTTATCCTTTTTTGTTGCAAAAAGCTGATTAAGACGGTTCATAGTAAATTCACTGTTGTCTGAATCAGAATTTTCAGAATTTAGAAATTTTCAGAATTATGTGTTAAACGTTTAAATTTTAACATTCTGAAAATTTCTAAATTCTGTAAATTCTGATCTAGAAATTAAAATATTTTATATACGTTTCTAAATCTTTATCCCCGCGCCCGGAAATACAGATCACTACATTATCGTTTATGTCAAACTGCATCTTTTCCAATTGAGCCAGCGCGTGGGCGGTTTCAATCGCCGGTATTATGCCTTCGAGCTGAGAGCAAAGTAAGCCTGCTTGTAAAGCTTCATCGTCGGTAGCACTTACGTATTGCGCGCGGTTAATTTTATATAAATGGGCATGTTGCGGGCCGATGCCTGGATAATCCAATCCTGCCGAGATTGAATAAGGTTCGGTAACTTGCCCATCATCTGTCTGCATCAAAATGGTACGACTGCCATGCAAAACTCCTTCGCGCCCTAAAAATGTTGTAGCGGCCGAATGACCGGTATCAACACCTTTTCCGGCTGCTTCAACGGCAACTAGTTTAACACTTTCATCATCTAAAAAATGGTAAAACATTCCCATTGCGTTACTGCCACCACCAACACAAGCAATTACATATTCGGGCAATTCTTTACCGGTATGTTCAATCAACTGCTTTTTTGTTTCGAATGAGATAACAGACTGGAAACGTGCAACCATATCCGGGTAGGGATAAGGGCCGACAACCGAGCCAATAATATAATGGGTATCAACCGGATTACCGATCCAATCTCTCAGGGCCTCGTTAGTGGCATCTTTCAGCGTTTTACTTCCTGATTTTGCCGGAACTACCTTCGCGCCCAGCATTTTCATGCGCGAAACATTGGGTGCCTGTCTGGCCATATCAATTTCCCCCATGTACACCACACATTCGATACCCATTAAGGCGCATACAGTAGCCGTAGCCACACCGTGCTGACCGGCCCCTGTTTCGGCAATAATACGTTTTTTTCCCAGTCGCTGCGCCAAAAGTATTTGGCCGATAGCGTTATTGATTTTGTGTGAGCCGGTGTGGTTTAAATCTTCCCGTTTAAAAAATATATTGGCACCATACCTTTCCGAATATCTTTTGGCAAAATACAAGGGCGATGGCCTGCCGACATAATCTTTTAAAAGTCCATCAAATTCCGCCTTAAAACCGGCATCGTTAATTATGGATAAATATTTCCAGCGTAATTCTTCAACATTTGGGTACAGCATTTCGGGGATATATGCCCCCCCGAAATCACCGTAATATCCTTGCTCATCAACTCCGTAATTCATTTGCATTGAGTTTGTTTTAAGGTGTCAAACGCTCTTGACAACATTTCTATATTTTTTAATCCGGGTGAAATTTCAAATTTACTATTCAGGTCGATTCCATAAAATTGAGGATGCTCAATTTTTTTTACTTCTTCCAGATTTTCCATGCTTAAGCCTCCGCTCAAAAAAAACGGGATCTCCAATTTGTATTTATTTAAGACCGACCAATCGAAGCTCATCCCCGATCCACCATAACCATCTGTTTTTGTATCGAATAAAAAGTAATCTACCTTATCAATATAAGGATTTAAGTCATCAAAATTAAAATCTTTATTTACACCAAATGCCTTAATCACGGTAACACTTTCTTTAAAAGAGGCACAAAAGTCAGGATGCTCACTTCCGTGAAGTTGGATTGCATCGAAATTATATTTATTAATAAGCGCGCTAATTGTATCAGCATTTTCGTTTACAAATACGGCGGTCTTATAAACGTAACCCGGGATATTGTTTAAAATTTCGATTTGTGGGTCAGCAGCAAAACGGGGCGATTTGGCATAGAAAATAAAGCCCATGTAGTCGGGGGCCAAAGCAGCGATAGCCTCAATATTTTCTGGGTCTTTTAACCCGCAAACCTTTATCTTCATGTTAGTTTTCAACCAATATTTTAAAGCTTTCCAAAGCTTTTTTGCTTAGTAATGCGGTTTCTGCTTCGTAGAAACAATCAGCAAAGCTTTTTTCCGGGCAAATTGTCTTTATCGCTAAAGCTGCATTGCATAATACAACGTTGTTTTGCGCTGTAGTTGCTTCGCCATTCAAAACTTGCGTAAAAATGTCTGCCGATTCGCTAACGGTGCTACCACCAGTAATTTCTCTAGGGTTCAGGCGTTCAAAACCCAAACTTTCAATTTTATTTATCTTTTCGCCATCGGCCGAAAAAGTTTTAAAATCGCAAGTGAGTGAAACTTCATCATAGCCATCCAAAGCATTCAAAATGGTGTACTTCACTGCCGATTTTTGATACAGGTACGCGTAAATTCGGGCAAGTTCTAAATTAAATACCCCTACCAGCTGATTTTTTGGTTTAGCGGGGTTAACCATGGGCCCCAGCATATTAAAAAAAGTTTTTACACCAAGCTCTCTTCTGATGGGTGCCATGACTTTCATTGCCGGATGAAACAGCGGTGCATGTAAGAAACATATATTGGCGTTATCAATTTGGAACTTTAGTTTATCCTGATCGTTTGTAAACCGGCAACCCAAAAATTCCATCACATTAGATGAGCCACAGCCCGACGAAACCCCATAATTTCCATGTTTCGCCACTTTATAGCCTGCGCCGGCTACTACAAACGATGCCAGTGTCGATATATTAAAAGTATCTTTACCATCGCCACCTGTACCGCAAAGATCTATCAATTCGTCGGTTCCCAGATCGATTGGCAGGCATAGTTCCAGCATGGCATCGCGAAAGCCTTCCAACTCATAAACGGTAATGCTGCGCATGCAATAAGCCGTCATAAAAGCCGCCATTTGCGAATTGTTATAATTCCCGTGAGCAACGTCTATCAAAATTGCTTTTGACTGTTCGCGGGTAAAAGTTTTGTTTTCAAAAAGATGATTTAGTATCTGTTTCATACCCCTTGCCCCCAAAAGGGGGAATTGTTTTATTTGTTATTTTTTATTTCTTTGCCGCCCCGTCCTTTTTTGGCACTAGGGGCAAAAAAAAAGGCTACCATGAATGGCAACCCTTCTGAATATTTTAAAAACAAAAATGATTTGCCTAACGATTATTCGTTATGCCACCAGCCATAATTGTTTGTTGTTTTCAATATCATTTATGGCACAAATATGGAAATACTTTTCCCTAAAAGCAAGGATAATGATATTTTTACAGCATAAGTTGATTAAATGAGTATTTTAACTGGTTAATTAGTTAAAAAATAATTATTGGGCAAAATCAATTTACTTACATCAGTCGCGCAACATCAAATAACATGGCTATTCATAAACGAAAAATAAACCCCGAAGACGACCTTGGTTTTGGTCCACAGCCAGTTATAAAAAATCAGCCCTTAATAAATAAGGACGGTACTCCAAATGTTAAGCGGGTTGGCCTTCCTTTTTTCAACACGGCTAATAACTACCATACTTTAATTACCATGAGCTGGACAAGGTTTTGGCTAATGGTTTTAAGCGGATATTTGATTGTTAATGTTTTTTTTGCGCTTATTTATGTTTCATTGGCACCTGGTAGTCTTGACGGAACATCAGGTAATACCACTGCCAATCATTTTTTGGATGCTTTCTTTTTTTCGGCACAAACTATCTCAACTGTGGGTTATGGACATATTTACCCAAAGGGAACTGCAGCCAATATCGCAGCGGCTTTCGAATCTATGCTGGGCTTGTTGGCTTTTGCGTTGGCCACCGGACTATTATACGGGCGTTTTTCGAGGCCGTCGGCGCAAATTGCCTATAGCAAAAATTTACTGGTTGCCCCTTATCTCGAAAATAGTAAAGGCGTAATGTTCCGCCTTGCAAATCTGCGGAGAAATATATTGATTGACCTGGAAGTGGAAATCATATTTTCGTTTAACGAGACGATTGATGGTAAAACCATCCGGCGGTTTTATCCACTGGAAGTGGAACGGCGGAAGGTTAGTGTACTCACCTTAAACTGGACCATTGTACACCCATTAAACGAAAATAGCCCGTTGATAGATATGACCAAAGATGATCTTGAACAATCCGAGGCGAGTTTCGCGGTGCTATTAAGTGCCTTTGACGATACATTTTCGCAAACTGTACACTCCCGTACCTCATACCAATACCATGAAGTTGTTTGGGATGCTAAATTTAAGCCAATTTTTGACCGGGATGATAACGGTAGAATTGTATTAGATTTGAGTAAGATTAGTGACCATGAGGTGTTGGTGAACATTTAGTCCATGGTCGATAGACCATGGTCCATAGCTGTTTAAAGTACCGGTAAAATAGATAAACTTTGGTCCATCGACTATGGTCCATCGACTAAAAACTACTTCAGCAACGAATTCTTCTCCTTCGCAATGGTTTTGTAAACCATTTTATCCAGAAACGCTGGTAAAAACTTACTTAAAAAGATAGTTAATTTACCCTGGCCTGTCATGATTAACGTGCGGGACCTATTTTCCACACCTTTTACGATTATCGCGGCTACTTCATCTGAAGTCATCATCTTTTCTTCGTGCATGGTGCTTTCGCCTTGTTGCGTTCCATCGGCAGCCAAAGCTGTATTTCGGATATTTGATGCCGTGAAACCCGGCGAGGCTGTTAGTATGTGTACGCCAGTTTTCAGATTTTCGATCCTTAACGCATCCAGAAAGCCATTCATAGCAAATTTAGAAGCCGAGTAGCCCGTGCGTCCCGGCAAGCCTTTATATCCCGCTATAGACGAAACCCCAACTATGCTACCTTTTGTTTTTAAAATTTCTGAAAGTGCGTATTTGGTGCAATAAACCGTGCCCCAAAAATTCACATCCATTACCGCTTTTAAAACGTTAATATCTGCATCATTAAACAAAGCCCGCATCGAAATACCAGCGTTATTAACCAGTACATCGATACCGCCAAAAGTTTTGACAGCCTGTTTAATCAAATCCGCGCAAGCTTGTTCAACAGTAACATCGCATTGAACTGCGATGGCTTTTATACTATACTGTTTTTCGAGATATTGGGTAATTTCGGTAAGTGCATCAAATTGCCTGGCTGCTAAAATTAGGTTAGCGCCATGTTTAGCAAATTCGGTTGCGAGTGATTTACCGATACCGGATGAGGCACCAGTAATGATTACGGTTTTGTTCGTGAGTTTCATGTTTCGAATAGCGTAGCTGCGAGACTAATTAATTCCAAATTTTTCCCTTCGATATTTTAATCGGTCTTCGCGATTCAAAATTAGAATAGTATTTGGTCTTTCTATACCTTTCAATAACTTTCCATCATAATAATCTTCATCAAACATTACGTTCCATGGCAGCAAGCCCCAAAATGCTTCCGCCAAATTTGCCATAACTCCACACGCACCATACGAAACGGCCCCGACAGTTCCAAATTTGCCATCGCTGCCACTGTTAATATCTAAAATAGACTCACAGTTGAAAATGACATCCCAAAAGCCATTGTTTAAAAAGTCTCCGTTGGAAAGGTGTAAAATTGAAATGGGTACTAATTTCTTAAACTCTGTTTCAGTCAAAAATGAATTTTCGGCGTTGATGTTAAACAAGGCGCAGGTACAATATTTTTTGTCTAATACTTGACCAAAGGTAAAGGTTTTGTTGCTAAGGGGAATTGCAAAAACATCGCCAGTATTCCAATCCTTCGGCTTCGGCCTGTTTTTTTTTGCCGCAAAAAAAACTTTCCGCAATACTTCTTCATCAACATTTTCAAAAGTATTTTTAAAATCTCCAATTGAAAGTTCAATGATTGCATTAATTACTGAAATTAACGTATCAACATTGCTTGTGGTAACATGCGTGTAATCGCTTTCATAATCGATTTGTGGTTTAGGCTTTACCTCTTTTATTTTTGATTTGAGAATCTTTACGGCTTCATTTTGATACTCTTTGCCGAAAAGTTCCGCCAGATCATGAAAAATTGAAAAATGACTTTGATTTTCATCCGGTAATGCAACTCCGATAATACCTACTGGAATTTTTCCGCTCATTATTTAACGGCATGAGCTAGTCCCATTGAAGCAATAATTTCATCGGCTGTTTCATCAGACTTGTAAGCCCCGAAAAGAGATTGCAAACTTGTTTCGGAGACTATGTTGTCCGCCATTGATTTATAGCTTTTCTGGTTTTGGCAATATCGTCTAACTGTTTCTTTGAAAAAGTTGGCCCATTTAAAAGTAATGCTCCAAATTCCTCCCTATTGCTTTCTTTTTTAGGATGTTTTTCAATCTCCGCCTTAAGTTCAGACAGCTTGTTTTCAGGTAGATTTTTAACAATCTTTAATAATTCATCAAATTTAATATCTATCACAGCCTGCATATTCAAATTTAGGATTATTTTTCAGATATTAAATTATTGGAGGAAAATAAATGAAATTCACTTCACCTCATAACTTGCCGAAAATAGCTGCGGCAAACCCTCCACTTTTATTTCCGGCACCCTGAATAAGTATTTAGCGGCAAATATGAACATGGCACCATAAAAATATTTGATATAGCGCCAGCTTAGTTTGGGTAAATGCTGGCTGTCAAAGTTTATGATATGCGCTTTAGGGAAATAATAGTTTTTATACCCGGCAAGCCGTATGCGGTACGAAAGGTCAATATCGTGCCCGTACATAAAAAAGCTTTCGTCGAATAAGCCAACTTCATTTAAAACAGATCTCCGCAATAACATACAAGCCCCGTTTAACAAATCAACTTCGGCTACCTGAAACTCTTCTATCCACTCTTTGCGATTGCGGTTGTAAAGCCGCGTTTTAGAAAGATGTTTCGCAAAGCCAATAAACTTAAAAAAAGCTATCCAGGGCCGGGTTAAACCATGTTTCGACTCCGGTAAAAATTGCCCCTGCGGGGTAATCATCCTTATGCCTAACCCCCCGACATCGTTATGCATATCAACAAACGAAGTCATCTTTTCCAAAGAACCATTGACGCAAATTGTATCCGCATTGACCAGTAAAATATACTCTCCGCTGCAATGTTTCAGAGCCTGATTGTTCGCCGTAGCTACTCCAATCTCTGTTTCGTTGACAATTAATTGGGCTTTGGGAAAGTTACTTTGAACAATTTCTACAGAGGCATCTATTGAAGCGTTGTCCACCACAAATAATTCATAATCAATGCCTTTGCAGGCATTAGTGATGGAATTTAACGTTTGCTTTATTAGGCCGCCATTATTACGGTTTACTACAATTACTGATAGCTTCATATTACCTGGATTGTGAATCAATATACGGAACGCGCGTTGCGATGGATCTCCCTAAAGTGATTTCATCTACGTACTCCAATTCACCTCCAAAAGCTATGCCACGGGCTATTGTCGAAATAACAATATCGAATTTTTTTACCCTCTTATTAAGATAGAACAAAGTTGTATCCCCTTCCATCGTCGCGCTCAAGGCAAATATCACCTCCTTTGTTTCATTTGCCTCCAGTCGTTCAACCAGCGAATCCACTTCCAGATCGGTTGGGCCAATGCCGTCCATCGGCGAAATTAAGCCCCCTAAAACATGATACACGCCGTTAAACTGATTCGTGTTTTCGATAGCCATTACATCGCGGGTATCTTCAACCACGCAAATTAAACCATGATCGCGTTTGGGGGAAGCGCATATCTGGCAAACCGGATGGTCGGATATGTTCATGCAAATCCGGCAAAACTGTATCTCGTTTCGCAATTTACTAATGCTATGGCTAAACCTTTCCACGTCGGCTTTATCCTGGTTAAGCAGGTGCAGCACGAGGCGTAAGGCCGTTTTCTGGCCCACGCCAGGCAGTTTTGAGAATTCAGAAACAGCGTCTTCCAGCAACTTCGACGAAAAGTTCATTCTTCAAAGATAGTCCGAAAGTCGGGAAGTCCGAAAGACCGTAAGATTTTTTTGGCGCTAATTTAATTCAGGATCTCAATTTAATTTTGTTTGATAAAGTACTATACATAACTTGTCGCCAATATTAAACGTAAAAAAAATTGGAATCCTGGTATTTCGGACTTTCCGACTAAAAAACAAATATGTCCCCGGCAGTATTATTATCATTCATCATAGGTTATTTTTTGGTATTAATCCTCATATCCTGGCTAACCTCCCGGAAATCTGCCGATAACGATACTTTTTTTGTAGCCAACCGAAATTCAAAATGGTATTTGGTTGCCTTTGGGATGATAGGCACCGCGTTAAGCGGCGTTACCTTTATTTCCGTACCTGGCAAGGTGGGTGCCGTGACTGGCGATCAGTTCGAATATTTCCAATTTGTATTGGGGAATGCCGCAGGGTTTATTATTATCGCCTCTGTTTTACTGCCGCTTTACTACCGACTTAAATTAACCTCCATATATAGCTATATCGAGGGCGCGCTTGGTGTATGGAGCTATAAAACCGCTGCCGGCATATTTTTAATCAGCCGCGTTATTGGCTCTGCTTTCCGGCTTTACCTCGTTGTTATTGTATTGCAGAAATTTATTTTTGATAGTTATCATATTCCCTTTGCCATTACTGGTTTAATATGCCTAATTTTAATATGGTCGTACACTTTCAGAGGTGGATTAAAAACGATTATTATTACCGATAGCCTGCAAACCCTGTTTTTGGTTTCATCGGTTTTTTTATCGATATATTTCATTTGCCAAAGTCTGCATTACAACATTTTTGAAGCGGCCGATGCCATCAAAAACAGCAGTTACTCAAAAGTTTTCTTTTTCAGCAACTTTTTGGGAAGCAAGTTCCATTTCGCAAAAGCATTTTTAGGCGGCTTATTTCTCACGGTCGCCATGACAGGGCTCGATCAGGATTTGATGCAAAAAAACCTGAGTTTGAAAAACATCCACGAGGCAAAAAAGAACATGTTCAGCTTTACGGCCGTATTTGTGGTCATCAATATTTTCTTTTTATGCGTGGGTGCATTGCTGTATTTATATGCTACCAAATATGGAATAAAAGTTGAAAAAACGGACTACCTATACCCAACCATCGCCTTGGAACATTTAGGCATTGTACCAGCGATGGTGTTTATGCTCGGCTTAACGGCCGCCACTTTCGCCACAACCGACTCGGCTTTAACGGCACTCACCACCTCCTTTTGCGTCGATTTTTTGGGCTTCAATAAAAACAAGGATGTAAACAGTAAGAAAATGGTAAGCACACGGCATTATGTACATATTGCTTTTTCAGGATGCTTGTTTTTAACGATTATCATATTTAACTCGATAAACGATGGAGCTGTGGTTAGCGCGATATTTAAAGTGGCCTCCTACACTTACGGGCCTTTGCTTGGTTTGTATGCTTTTGGCTTATTTTTGGGCAAAAGACAAGTTAACGATAAACTGGTGCCTTTTATTTGCATTATTTCGCCTGCGATATGTTATTATTTAAGCACAAATTCGTCGAAATTAATGGGAGGCTACGTTTTCGATAACGAACTGATCCTCGTAAACGGATTGATTACTTTTGTCGGCTTGCTGTTGTCCTCAAATAAGAAACTTGGCGCAGCACTAATTCAATAAATCAATAATTCTATAATTCAAAACTAAGAAATGACTGGAGAAGAAAAAATAAGGGACGCTTTTGAAAACAAAAACTGGCAGGAAATAAAGGTTACCGACAGTTGGCAAATATTTAAAATAATGGCCGAGTTTGTGGAGGGCTTCGAAAAACTGGCTAAAATAGGGCCTTGTGTGTCCATTTTTGGTTCGGCCCGTACCAAAAACGACAATGTATATTATAAAATGGCCGAGGATACAGCAAGATTATTAACCGAACGTGGTTACGGGGTAATTTCGGGCGGTGGCCCGGGTATTATGGAGGCTGCCAACAAGGGGGCTTACGAAGCAGGTGGTAAATCTGTAGGCTTAAATATTGAGCTTCCATTCGAGCAATTCCACAACAAATATATCGACCGGGATAAATTAATGGAATTTGATTACTTTTTTATCCGTAAAGTAATGTTCATGAAATACTCACAGGGCTTTATTATTTTCCCTGGAGGATTTGGTACCATGGACGAAAGTTTTGAAGCAATAACATTAATCCAAACAGGTAAGATAGCCCGGTTCCCAATTGTATTTGTTGGGGTCGATTATTGGAAAGGGCTTTTTGCATGGGTTGAGGAAAAAATGCTGGCTGAACAACACACCATTAACGACGACGATCTTAACCTGTACCGGCTTGTCGATACACCTGAAGATGCCGCCGAACATATTTTCCGTTTCTATAACAAATATGTTTTGAAACCGAATTTTTAAAAATAGTGCCAAGCTTGTTGATGTTTCGCGCTATTGCATCAAAATAGTGAAAGCGGATAGCTAATTATTTTATTAACATGTGCGGAAAACCGAATATTGGCAGGATAGGTTTCTTATCAAAACAATTAAATATATTTTCTATTTTGCAGCATGATACAACCTAAAGGGCAGGCCGCGTTAGGCTTTATTTTTGTTACTTTATTAATTGATGTACTTGGTTTTGGTATTATCATTCCGGTATTGCCGGAATTGATACAGCACCTCATTCACGGTACAGTTAGTCAGGCTGCGCCATACGGTGGTTTGATGCTATTCGCGTATTCTTTAATGCAGTTTTTGTTTTCTCCGCTTATCGGGAACCTGAGCGACAAATTTGGCCGTCGGCCTGTATTATTGACTTCTCTCTTCGGATTCGGGGTTGATTATCTTTTTTTGGCCTTTGCACCGTCTGTCGGCTGGCTGTTTGTTGGGCGTGTTATAGCCGGTATAACTGGTGCAAGTTTTACAACGGCCTCAGCGTATATCGCTGATATTAGTACCCCTGAAAAAAGAGCAGCAAATTTTGGGTTGGTTGGTGTGGCATTTGGCTTAGGTTTCATTTTCGGGCCAATGATCGGTGGGGTATTGGGCGAGTATAATGTTCAATATCCGTTTCTGGCATCGGCCGATTAGCTTTCTTAAATGTAATCTATGGATATTTTATTTTGCCCGAGTCGTTGGCTGTAGAAAACCGTCGTCCGCTCGATTGGAAACGTTGTAACCCTTGGGGAACCTTGCGGCAATTAAGTAAATACAAAGAGGTTTTAGGATTAGCCGTTTCTCTATTTTTAATTTATTTCGCTGTCCAGTCCGTGCAAACTGTTTGGACCTATTATACGATAATGAAATTTAGCTGGAGCAAACACATGATCGGTTTATCATTAACGGCTGTGGGTCTAATGGTAGCTGTTGTACAGGGCGGTTTAATACGCATCGTCATACCCAAACTTGGACAAAAAAACACTATTTGGATAGGGTTATTGCTTTACAGCATAGGCTTAATCCTTTTTGCTTTTGCGACAAAGGGTTGGATGATGTTCGCATTTTTAGTCCCATACTGTTTGGGAGGAATAGCAGGGCCAGCATTACAGGGGTACATGAGCAGCAATGTTCCGGCCAACGAACAGGGCGAATTACAGGGAGGGCTCACCAGTTTAATGAGTTTAAGTTCTATTGTCGGGCCATTGGTAATGACTACATCTTTTTATTATTTCACCAAACCCGGTGCGCCTTTTCAATTTCCTGGTGCGCCATTTGCTATAGGTGCTGTTTTAATGCTTGCAAGTACTGTATTGGCGGTGAGAAGTTTTAAAAGAGCTTGATTTTGAAGTATTAAGTCGCAAGTCTTAAGCCGGAAGTCTTAAGAAAACAAGTTAATATCGAACACAGAATTTTGAATATCCAACACCGAAGTTTCCTTCATAATTCAACATTCGGTGTTCAGTGTTCGATATTAATTGGCCCCTCTTAACTTGGGACTTGAGACTTACGACTCAAGACTTAATTCAGCCCGCTCACACCGCCCGAGATTACAAACTTCATCATATCAGCAGCACTTTTATCAATAGGTTTTACCTTATCGGCAGCGATGATAACTACCTGTCCGGCAAATGAATATGAATAAGGGAAATAAACAGCCACTTCTCCGGGCAGGTTTAAAGATGACAAATCTTTTTGCACCAGGAAGCCAATTTTTTTTAGGCCGAACTCATTTACCTCAACCATCACAGGCTCGTTAAACTTCTTTTCCTCACCAACAAAGGCTTCTGTTAAATCTTTTATCGACGAGTATAAAAACTTGAACAGCGGCAAACGGTTCAGCCAGCGGTTAAACCAGCGTTTTATCGGTTCGGTTACTACATTGGTGACTAATATCCCCGCTATAATAATAACCACCAGTACGTTTAAGATGCCCAGACCGGGAATATATAAATGTTGCCCTGTTTTGTTATCTGGCAATAATAAGTTGCTTAAATTTAAAGCGTTGTCGATACTCGCAACCGACCAATAAATTAAAAAAAAGGCCGTACCCAGGGGTACTACAATCAATAAGCCTTTAAAAAAGTAATTCAATAATGCTTTTGCTATTCTTTTCATACGCACAAAATTTCCATTTATAAAAATACAGTCTTTTTATCCGATGTGAAACGTTTGTTGAAATTTCATTTGAGCATGGTTGATTAATTTTTTCCATGGAGTGCGCTATGGAAGCGCGGAGAACGCATCGCTAAAAGTTAATTCCTTAATTAATAGCACGGGAGTACTCCGAACGGCCGAACCGCCCTGAGATGCCCTCTTTATAGAAAGCTAATTACAATATTATAGGCTGTGTCTTCATTTCGGTAAGCAATGCTAAAAAATGTTTGAGTAAAATTTACCAATTGGAAATTGGTCACCTTTTCATCTTGAAAGTCCGCTTCTATTTGTATTATTCCATTGTTATTTTTTATACTACGAATTACAAATAATTTATGAATATTGCTTTGTGACAAATCACTATCACCCGAATACAACTTAAATAATTGTTTTGTTAAAAAGTTTGACTTAGAGCCAATGAGTGCCATAAATTTATCATAATCAGGTAGCGTATTGGAATAACCTATTCCAGTTAAGTTGGTCGCGGCATGAGACCCGAAATAACCAAGTTTACTCCCCTGCGACACCTGATTAGACAACAAAACAACATTTGCCCCAATCATGGCAGCTTCAATTTTAAGCTTACGAAAGGCTCTTTCCTTAACCTTTTCTTCATTCGAAAGTTTGGTTGTTCCTTTTGCCTTAGAACTTACATCCCCTAACTTATATAGCCCTTTAACCTCACTTTCCAGCGTTGTAATTGAAACGTTATCATAATCCATGACATTAGTTATAGATTTATAAGATGTCGATTCAGCAAAAGTTTGTACCCTGCCACTCTTGAAAATTATTTTTTGCACTGTGTTTTTATAAACAGTATTAATAACGTCTTCACCGGGGAAGGTATATTTAATAGCATCAGGGGTGATCTCTTTAATTGAACAAGCGATCTTTTGGTTATTTATAATTGCCGTGTCTGTTTGAGCGTAGCTACACGTTGTGACTATAAAAGTCAGAAAAAATGAGACCGAAAACACCACCATTGAATAAGTTTTTTTTGATTTTAACACTCTATCAGGTGTCAATTTGATAATCATTAATAGTAATTTTTTCACTTTTTTTTCTTTATATGTTATTAGTCAGGTAGCAGGGTTATAAAAAATCAGGCATGAACCAAAAACCTGTATGTAAAGAGGTACTGGTATTCCAGCTTCCGGGCGTTCAATCAATTCGTCAAATATACTTTTTATCTTTTTAATGTCCGCTTTATCACCTGATTTATGAAATTCTTGCAGCTCTTTTTGAGCACTTTTTTCAACTACTATAAAATATTTTCCCATAAGGATTTATCAGGATCAAGCGTAATAAAATCTCCATTTTCGATTGCTTTTTCGGCATTTTCAATTTTCTCCACAAAAGCATTCCCGTAAAGATGTACGGCCTTATCCCTTTCGGACACTTCTTGCTGTACCTTAAAATCAATTTTAAAAGCCTTCGCAATAGCTTTTAAAGCCGATAACTGCTCTTTAGTTTTCGGCTGCAAGATTAATGTTTCCATAATGCGATTTACAAAAAAATGCTTTATTTATTCCTACTCATAAAAATACACCCTCTTCACCCGTTGCGAAACATTTGTTAAAATTTCGTAGGGGATGGTGCCAATTTGGGCGGCAAGTTCTTCAATGCGGAATTGGTCGTTAAATACAATAACCTCATCGCCTTCCTTTACATCAACGGTGCTTACATCAAGCATAGTCATGTCCATGGTAATATTCCCAACGGTGGGCACCAATACCCCTTTAACCAGCATTTTACCCACGCCATTGCCAAAAGCGCGTAAATAGCCGTCGGCGTAGCCTATGCGCACGGTGGCTATCTTGCCGTCTTTTACTAAACTGCCGCTGCGGTTATAACTGATGGTTTCCCTGGCTTGTATTTTTTTTACCTGCGATACACTTGTTTTTAAACTGGCAATAGGTTGAAGGGAATTATCCCTGGCGGGAACTGCCGCGTCGATGCCATATAGGCCAATGCCCAGCCTTACCATATCGTACTGCGCTTTTGGCCAGCGGATGATGCCGGAGGTGTTACAAATATGTTTAATTACCTTATAGCCCAGCACTGATTCAATTTGATTAAACGCCTTTTCGAAGCTTTTGATTTGTTTCGTGGTAAAGGCATCATGGTGGTCTGCATCGCTGGCCACGAGGTGCGAAAACACCGATTTAACCCGCACATACCTGTTTTGCTCCAATAAATCGCACAGTGTCTCCACTTCGTAACCTTCGAAACCAAGCCGGTGCATGCCAGTGTCAATTTTGAGGTGTATGGGGTAATCTAATACATTGCTGTCCCGGGCATATTTAATATAGTCGTCAAATAATCCAAAACTATAAATAGATGGTTCGAGTTTGTATTCGGTGAGCTTATCAAATGCCGAAACTTCGGGGTTGAGCACCATAATGGGTAGGGTAATACCAGTATTCCGTAGGGCAACGCCTTCGTCGATATAGGCCACCGCCAGGTAATCGACTTTATTATATTGCAGCATATTGGCCACCTCGTAAGTCCCGCTGCCGTAGGAGAATGCTTTCACCATCGCCATCACTTTAACGCCAGGTTTCAATTTCGAACGGTAAAAATTAAGGTTACTTAGCAGGGCATTCAAATTAATTTCCATCACTGTTTCGTGGGCCTTTTGCACCAAAGCCTTGCTGATGCGTTCGAACTCAAAACTGCGCGAACCTTTTATCAGGATGGTTTCTTCCTTAAAATTAACCGCCCTTAAATGCTGCAACAGGGAAGATGTATCGGCAAAGAAATGTTTTTCCGGCACATCGAAATAATCCTGATGGGCCGATAGGGCCTCTCCTACCGCCACAAACTTATCCACTTTTTTTACCTGCATCATTTCCGCAACCTTCCGGTATAAAACATCGGGCTGTAGCCCTGATTGAAAAATATCTGAAAGGACCAGCGTTTTCTTGGCATGTTGATTTTGCTGGTTTAAAAAATTCAAAGCAATCTCTAAGGACTGTATATCGGAATTGTAGGAATCGTCAATAATCGAACAATCGTTTATACCTGTTTTAAGTTCGAGCCGCATACTCACGGCACTTAACCGCTCAATACGTTTATCGGCCTCTTTGGGTTTGTAATTCATGGCCAGCATAGTTGCCCAGCAAACCGTAGCATTTTCTACCGAGGCTTCGTCTAAAAAAGGAATGAGGCATTCAATATCTTTACCTTTAAACCTGGCACGCAAATAAAAGTTTTGTGCGATAACGGTTTCGCTGAAAACATATAAATCGGCCTGCTTAAATTTTGTGCTCCAGGTAAAACAGTTCTTTACGGGTATATCATCTGCATACTCAATCAACTGATCGTAATTGTGAATAAGCAGGCTACAGTTTTTGAATAAAAACAGTTTTTCGAGTACTTTTTGACGACGGCTTTCAAAGCCTTCATCATGCGCGGTACCTATATGGGTTAATATACCAATCGATGGCTTAATAATAGCCTCCAGTCGGGCCATTTCATTAACAGTTGAAATACCCGCTTCAAAAATACCCAGGTCGTTTTTTTCATTGATTTGCCAAACCGAAAGCGGCACCCCAATTTGCGAATTATAGCTTTTGGGGTTGCGTACAATATTTTTATCGGCGCATAACAACTGGTACAGCCATTCTTTTACGATCGTTTTGCCGTTGCTGCCCGTAATGCCAATAACTTCGAGGTCAAACAGACTGCGGTGATGGGCGGCCAGCATTTGCAAGGCGGCAAGCACATCGGCCACGATTAAAAAATTGGCTTCGGGTACTTTTATTTCAGGACCTTGTCGGACTACAAAATTCCGTACACCTGCGGCATAAGCTTCGGCAATAAATTCGTGGCCGTTACGTCTTCCGCTTAACGCGAAAAACAAGCCTTCGGAAGCATTGCTTATCCGGCGACTGTCGGTGAGTAAAGTACTGACAGTGTATTCTTTAATAATTTCCCCTTCGGCGTTTATGATGAGCTTAACTTCTGTTATAGCGTATTGATTGTTGAGCATGTTACGAATTTGCTTATAATATTGCCATTAGAAGAATTATATCGATTTTTGGTTTTAATGGACAAGCCCAAAATTAATAAAATTACCGATCAGAAGGTGGCTTATGCTAAAGCCGAACATTATTGCGCTTACCAGGACCGCTCGCAGCAAGAAGTACGCGATAAACTATACGAGTGGGGCTTATGGCCCGAAGCTGTTGAAAATATTATCACCACCCTGATTGGCGAAAACTTTTTAAACGAGGAACGTTTTGCAAAAGCTTACGCCAGAGGGAAATTTAATCAGAAAGCCTGGGGCAAAATAAAAATAAAACAGGGCCTCAAGTTTAAAAAAGTCCCCGATGTTTTGATAAAAAAAGCGTTGCAAGACATTGACCACGACGACTATATGCTGGCCCTACAAAACGTCTTAACAAAAAAAGCAGGCACTGTTACCGAAAAAGACCCCTATAAACGCAAATACAAATTACAACAATATGCCCTGGGCCGAGGATATGAAAGTGATTTGATTGCCGATGTTTTGAAAGAATTGGTGGATTAGGTTGGTTAGTGGATGGTCTATAGTAACGCCTTATGTTCCGGCAACAATAAATAACGGAAAGAATAAATAAAAAGCACAAATGGGCACGAATTTGTGTTTATTAAAATTATTTAAAAAGCATTTATAGGAGTAAAACAAGTTATTTAGTGGTTTTTGGAAGAATATCAAGCAGAAAACGGTCACTTATCCCGACTAATGAAATTAAATCCGCTAAGAACCAAAGCGTTGTAATTTATTTGAAAATAAATAAATAAAACCTTTGCAGAATTAGCAAATCTGCCTATATTTGCACTCCCGCAAAACAGGAAACGATCGGTTAACGAAAGAGACCAAAAGCGGAACATAAAAAATGCGAAAGTAGCTCAGTTGGTAGAGCACGACCTTGCCAAGGTCGGGGTCGCGAGTTCGAATCTCGTCTTTCGCTCAAATCCCTTTCACAAGAAGGGATTTATTGTTAAAAGGTTTATACACCTGCTCAGATGGTGGAACTGGTAGACACGCAGGACTTAAAATCCTGTTCCCGTAAACGGAGTGCGGGTTCGATTCCCGCTCTGAGTACAATTTATGACAAGTAGCCAATTTTATTGGCTACTTTTTTTATGAGTTAAATTTGAATTGTGCGGTGATAACACTTACCATAGGCTAAATGCCTAGAGATTTTCAATAGGGTGCGTGTTGTGTTGGAAATATCAACGATCGATAAGTTAAATATTACTCTTGACTATCAATCTATATTTAAGTTTATTCCATTTTTTACTTAGTCCCTGTAGAAAAATCAGGTTCCCATATTCATCCATGTTATTTTCCCTATGCGATTTCTGAATCCAGTTCTCATAAAATTTGTCAAATTGTTGATTATCTAATTCCGGTAACTTAAACCCGGACACGTCCCAAAATTTACTAAAATCACTATTATTTAGGTTTTGGCTAACAAATTCTGGCATTTCCATTAATTTCAACAGCAATGTAAGTTCATTTTCATCGGCCAACATTACAGTTTGAAAATCTGGATAAATAGCAACGAGTTTTTCCAGGTCATCTAAAGTGTCAATGCTGAATTGGTCACCTGCTATAAAATTGAATTCCATTATAACTGTCTGTTTAATTGTTCCTAACATCTAAAATATGTACTTTTTTTGATTCCATTGTTTTTTAATATTGATTCGATCCCATTTTATGGTTCAATCAGAAACGGGTTAGATATTTCCAATCGGCCTCAATCATTAAATAGAGTGGCTAAACGTTTCAGATCATCATTTAAAAATTGGCTCGTGGGGATGTCGGTTTTGGGTACTTAGAAAACAAATCGACATAAAGCCTGATATTTTAATATCGGGCTTTGTTGTTATTATATTATATTGCCGCATCGGACGCGGAGCCGTCTAAGACAGACCTTGCGTGGACGAAAGAGCTCTAGCAAAACCATAATAACCTATACAGCAGGCGATTCCGCCTGCAGTTTATTTTCTGGACTATATATTTCATCATTATGGAAACCAAATTAGTTATAGATGGCACCAGCAAAATCTTAAGTGAGTTGCTGGAAAAGATCAAGTCAACTTCAGAAATGACCATGGGCTACCCGGTATCAAAGGATTTTGACTACAGTGAACTTTTACCTTTCCTGAAATACCCATTAAATAATGTGGGTGATCCTTTTATACCGTCGACTTATACCGTAGGGTCCCGGGAGATGGAGAAAGAGGTGGTAGCTTTCTTTTCCCGGTTATTCAGGGCCGAAGAAGATAATTGGTGGGGATATGTCACCAACGGGGGTTCGGAAGGGAACCTGTACGGCTTGTACCTGGCCCGGGAACTGTATCCCAAAGCTATTGTTTATTATTCTGAAGCTACACATTATAGTGTGCAGAAGAACCTGCACCTACTTAATATGCCAAATATCGCTATCAGGGCGCAGGCGAATGGAGAGATTGATTACCTGGACCTGGAAAAAACGATTAGTATCAACCGGCAAATGCCTGTCATTATTTTGGCCAATATTGGCACCACCATGACCGAGGCCAGAGATGATATAGGGAAAATGAAAGCAATATTTAAGAGCCTGGCCATTCAGCATCATTATATTCATGCAGATGGAGCCTTATCGGGCAGTTATGCAGCTTTTATTACGCCGCGACCAGCTTTTGATTTTGCGGATGGTGCCGACAGTATCGCTATCAGCGGGCACAAATTTTTAGGGTCGCCCATTCCCTGCGGATTGGTCATTGCAAAAAAGAGCCATCGCGACCGTATTGCCCGATCAATAGATTATATAGGTTCACTTGATACCACTATTTCAGGCTCCCGAAATGGTCATACGCCATTGTTCCTCTGGTATACCATTACCAAATTAGGTGTAGAAGGATTAAAACAAAGGACACAAGACTGCCTCGACGTTGCCGCGTACGCTGAAGCCGCTTTGAAGCAAGTTGAACCATCCGTGTGGAGAAATCCATCTACCCTTACGGTGAATATCCCAAAGCCGGAGATTGCGCTTGTTAAAAAATGGCAGTTAGCCTCTGAGAACGACTGGGCGCATATTATTTGTATGCCCGGAATGCACAAAGAACAAATTGATGCATTTGTAAACGACTTGCAACTAAGTAAGATCAGATTAGCAGCAGAAAATTGATTAAAAAATCGAAAGCTTTTGAAGTTTCCCATGCTCGCTGCCGCAAGCCTCCCGGCTTGTGGCCCGTTGACAGGTAATAAACTATGCCTACGCTTTGATATTGGAAAACTGGCGCATGGTGTAAGCCTGTATGGTGGCTACTTATCATGTGGGCCACAAGCCAGGAGGCATGCGATATCACTGGGTTAGCGATTTTTTTTCAAGATACTTTTTCTATAAGTTCGTTAATAAGCTCGTAATTACTATTTTTATCTTTAATTACACGAATATGCACTAATGGATCTTAGGTTGATAGATATAATTTGTCCTGAATGCAATAACAAGGCAGAATTTTTATCTAATGAAATCGTTGTCGTTTCCTGTACATGGTGCCCCTCTAATGAAGGAAAAATCATCTGTCTAAAATGTGGCTTAATCAAAAATGGCGTCTTTAACCAGGAAATGTATTACTTTCAAATTCCGGTGGGTAACCGTTATTTATATGCACGCAATCGGGAAAACCTCATTGCTTTAAGGAAATATTTTGATGAGAATTTAAAAATAGATGATCCAAATATGGATTTTCCGCGTGAGTTTTATGTGAACAAGATTGTCCTCATTAAATCAATTGATAAAAGGCTAAAGAAAGAACGAAAGGTATATTAGTGCAAAATTTTTCTGCGACATTTTTATTGTCGCATTTAATTTATCTCCGGCTTGTGGCCCGTTGACAGATAATAAACTATGCCTACGGTTTGATATTGAAAAACTGGCGCACGGTGTGTCAGCTTGTATGGCGGTTACTTAGCATGTGGGCCACAAGCCGGGAGGCTTACGGCAGCGGGGATATCGATAACTAAATCGTCGGTAGGCTAAATGTTTGCGATGACTCAAGGTGACCGTGGCTTTTGTTAATGTTGCGAATTCTTTATACTTTAGCTGACAATGTCCGCTCATTATGAAAACTTTCGCGTTAGTTGTGCTGATCTCTTTCCTGCCCGCGACTCATAAAACCATAAAAAATCCACCCCTACAGTTGAGCTATGACAAGGTAATAATGTATTATTTTAAAGGGGGGATAGGATCAGATCAGAGCATAGTCGACGCCAGCGGGCATATAGCCAAATCTATGACGAAGCAGTTCGTTCTTGATAAAGAGAGTGCGCTTACCCTCACTAAGAAGTTGGGCGAAAAAGAATCATTCTGCGATGAAATGGCGGCTTGCTTTGAACCCGGTCTGGGGTTCGTTTATTATTTGAAAGGTAAAATCGTTTTATACATCACCGTATGCCTCGGCTGCAACGTGGTAGTTTCCAGCATTCCTCTCGATCCTCAAAAACCCGATAAATTTTGGGCCGGAGGCTATTTAGTCGGCGGACCAACTAAACAATTCCTTGCTTTTTTGAATGGGCTGTTAAAAAATCACCCCTTTTAACGGTCACCTGTCGAGGCATTTTGCTTGAACCGGCGGACAGACAGAAGGAAATTCTTCTTAAGCGCTAACCTCAAGCTTATAGCCCTTTCCGCGAACCACAACAATTTTGCTATTCGGATCAAGTTCCAATTTTTTTCGAAGTTTTGATATGAACATATCCAGACTGCGTCCCACAATAATACCCTCATCTTCCCATATCTCTTTTTGTAGGCGGCTTCTCTCTATTGTTTCGTTAGGAGACAACGCGAAAATGAGCAGCAGACGGGTTTCAGTTCCGGTTAGGTCTATGGTCTTTTTATTTATTATCAGTTGCTGTTCCGGCACATTAAACAAGACGGATCCAAAAGTGAATACCTGAGTGGTCTCGTTCGGTGAGGCTCTCCGAGGTCTAGCAGGTTTCAAAAAAACAAAACCAACAAATGCTAAAAATGGCAGACTGCCCATCAGGTATCCAATCTTGGCGGTATTTATGCCCGTCGGTTTAAATTTAACGTTGATCATATAACATGCTTTAGGTTGCCTTCTTCCTCTGCATGGTACAATATCATCTTTTTTATTTTGCGATATATCGTAACCATACACCACACCTATGTTGCCACAGTTCAGAACGTTGACAACATAATCATGTGCGAGCGGGTCTTTGGCCAACAAACGCCGGGTAGTATTCACCAGGGAATCCGGTTTAAAAGTAAGCTCATTCTCAAACCTGATCTGGTATTCATTTTCTGCGATCTTTTTTACCGGCAGCACCCTCGAAGTACTGTCGCCCGACTGTAAGAGCAGTTCATGCCCAATCATGCGGAGCAAAACTTCCCTCCTCGCCATATCAAAGTCGCCGTTCCCTGTCAGACTGAATGCCACGCAGATTACAGAGATAAACGAGAGTAATATCAATCCACAAAGGTACTTGCCTTTCCCGGAAAGTAGATTTCGGCTATCAAACATACTATTTACGATTTATTTACAAAGTTTACATTTTTATTTACAATCCAAATCTCTCCAACAGAAAAACATCAAAGTAGATTCGCTGAATCAATTTTGATATGATATGAAAAACAAAAAAAATGTCCTATTCGGTCTGACTATTATGCTGGCAGGAGCTATTGATTTTCAAGTACCGGCCCAACAAAAAACGGGCACCCAGGATACCGTTGAAACTAAAGACCTATCCACTTCCCATGGACCCAACGGCATCGTCCGTACAATCAAGCAGGATCGAAAGGGCAATATTTGGATTACTTCATGGGAAGGCGTTTTCAAATATGACGGAAAATCTTTTACGAATATTACCAGTAAAGTGAGCTCGGCCCACTTCTTTTCTGTTTTAGAAGATAGAAAAGGCAATTTTTGGTTCGGCTCTGTTGGCTCAGGTGTTTACTATTACGATGGGATATCCTTTCGTAATTTTACAACGAAGGATGGGCTTGCCAATGATGTGGTTACTAATATTTATGAAGATATAACCGGCCATATTTGGTTCAGCACTGGAAGCGGAGCAAGCCGTTATGATGGGAAATCCTTTCGAAATTTTAAAATGAAAGAAGTCCCCACTCCTACTGATGCTGATTCTGTCCGCGGATCAGTTTACCAACATCCGCTTCCGGAAGGCTCCTGGATGCATAATGATGTTAATGCTATCGTTGAAGACAAAACAGGAAAATTTTGGTTTGGTACAAGAGGCTATGCCTGCGTTTATGACGGAAAGACATTTACCACTGTAACCAATAAAGACGGAAAACCTTTTGCGAATGTTCGTTCGATAATCGAAGATAAAAAAGGCAATATCTGGCTTGGAGGGTATGATGGCCTTTGGCGGTATGACGGCAGTACCTTTACCAATTTTACTAAGAAATTTGTCGGCTATATCTACGAAGACAAAAAAGGCAACATTTGGACGAGTTCAGAAAGTTCTAATGACCTGAGCGGGGCACTTTCTGGTAATAGTGCTAATTCCGCAGCCTGGGCACTTTCCCGTTATGATGAAAAGTCCTTGTCGGGTAAAAAGCCAACTGTAACCGAAATAACAAATAAACCAATCATCTTCGGAATTTTAGAAGACTATAAAGGAAATATTTGGTTTGGCTCATTTGATGGGGTGTATCGTTATGATGGCAAAACCGTTAAACGACTTTAAAAGTAAAGAGGAGCAGAAATAATGTATTGCTGATTGGAAATCATTCAGCCTGGAGCTGGTGTTTACTAAGAAACAATTGTAATGTAATTAAAAGAAAAAATCAAAAACTACTCACAGATTTACGTTTTGTTCCTAACGCTTGTTTTTTGCACTTCCTGCAAAGAACCTGTCAAAACGGACCTCTCAAAAGAAAAGATCAAATCCGAAACAAAAAATATAATCACTTCCACCGTACCTAAGCTAATTACCCGTGCTATCATACAAGATAGAAAGGGCAACATTTGGATGGCTGCATTCGATGGCGTTTTCCGATACGATGGAAAATCGTTTACCAATGTCACAAATAAAGTAAGTTCGGCCCGCTTTTTTTCTGTTTTAGAAGATAGGAAAGGCAACTTGTGGTTCGGCTCTATTGGCTCAGGGGTTTATTATTACGATGGGAAATTATTCCGAAATTTTACAACAAAAGAAGGGCTAGCCGGTAACGACGTTACTTGTATTTATGAAGATAATGCAGGTAATATATGGTTTGGCACTGGAAGCGGAGTAAGCCGTTATGATGGAAAATCCTTTCGAAATTTCACAACGAAAGATGGGCTATCCGTTAATGATGTTAATTCTATTATTGAAGATAAAAAAGGCAGGTTTTGGTTTGCCACCAGAGGGAATACCTTCGTATATAATGGAAAAAAACTTACCGTTTTCACCCATCAGGACAAACCCTTTACGAATGTTCGTGCCCTAATCGAAGATAAAAAAGGCAATATCTGGCTTGGCGGCTATGATGGACTTTGGCGCTACGATGGCAAGACATCTACCAACTTCACGCCGAATTTTGTTGGTTACATCTACGAAGATAAAAAGGGCAATCTTTGGACTGGTTCAGAAAGTGCTGGCAGCCTGAATTTGCCACTTTCCCGTTATGACGAAAAGTCTTTGTCTGGTTTCGTGAGCGCTAAAGGCGAATCGGTGCTTTCCCGTTATGATGGAAAGTACTTGTCCGATAAAACACCCGCTGTAACCGAAATTAAACCAGAAAAAGGAATGATCTGTGGGATTTTGGAAGCTAATGATGGCAGTATTTGGTTTGGCGCTTCCGATGGGGTGTATCGTTATAATGGAAATACCATTAGTGACTTTAACGGTAACGCGGTTAGGAAATAACTTCTATAGCCAATAATTAAAACTTCTGGATCCCCTAAAGGGTGTTTGGAAATCTGTCTGAATACAAATGGATGCGAAGCTGGTACAAAAAATCGGGCTTTGTTGTCACAGGAAAACCTGGTGTCACGAATTTTGTGACTATAGAAAACTTTGCATGAAATAGAACATCATCATTGCCAATCCCGGGAGTATTACGGCCTGCAGGCCAATATTTTTCGCCAGCAAGCCACCCAAAAAACACCCGGCTAAGAAACCACCAATGAGGAATAGTTGCTTTTTGATACTTTCGAGTGATAAACTATCGACTTTAAATCTGTTCCAAAGCAAATTACCCAGATCTAAAGAGGCTTGTGTCACGTTGCCGGTCATCATTGTAGTGGGGCCATGCGTTTCTTTCGGAAATAACTTGCCAAATGTATTTTGCAGGCCCATTGCCAGCACAGTTAACATAACCACCACGTACTTGCCGGATTGGCCTGCCCCGAACCAGATCGCAACTCCACCAGCAAACAGTAATAGAATGCCTTCGGTTAACAATAGGATATAACGTTTCCCTGTTTTAACGGCAAGCCAACCTCCTGCTATTACCGCGATGATAAATACTGGAAAAGTAACCAGCTTGATCCAGGCATGTGGATCAGCATTCAGTACCACCTGCGCAGCAAAGACGATAAAGTTACCGGTTACATGTGCCGAAAAAGTGCCGTTGCCTGCTATAAAGGTTGCAGTATCGCAATAACCCGCTACAGCCGATAAGAGCAGCGTAAACCAATTGATATTACTTTGAGTATCCATTGTCCTTTTATTATTTATCCCCGCTATAAAAATTCTATAATTCTCAAAAATGCCCAATTTTTTCAGGGCACATCTAAAATAAGATCAAGGGTTGAAATATCCATGCCTCTGTGAAAATTAAATATTTCAATAATTACAAACGGCCGCAGAAACTAATCTGAAGCCGTTTTTCTCTTAGAATATTTTATTTACCTGTGCTCACCTTGATCTTATCTCCTTCCGCATAAACGAATAATAAGATATAGCAAAACATAGCACCGTGGCGGCAATAAGTCCGGTTAGCTGGGGCCATACCAGCAAGATACTTTGCCCGAGGGGTAATGGGCTGGGGATAGCACCATATACTTGTTCTGTGGTTAATGCACCCAAACTGCGTACTGCTGGCACCAACAAAGTTGTGCTGGCATCGGTAAAAAGCTGGCTGGGTACCACGCGCATTAGGTTAAGGATGAAGTTTTGATAATGCACTACCTCTTGCTGATCGGCACCCTGTGAAGGCAGCATCGCTTTGGCCACCAGGCTAATGATGATTTGGTAAAAAATGGTAAAAAACAACCATGCTGCGATGGCGCTTAACGCGGACGTCGCGGCTTGTTTAAACCTGATGGAAAACAAAATGGCCAGGTTGAGCCAAAACGCCACATACAATACACTAACAATCAGGAAACAGATGATCCGGAAAAACTCTTCTACCGTCGGCGGTATGCCGATGATGATCAATCCCAGCCCTATCACCAAAAAACCCAACACAAAAAAAAGGGTGCTGATCACGATAAGTGATGCCGTAAACTTGGCGTTAATAATGTAGTCACGATGGATGGGCTGGGCCATAACCCGGCTTAGGGTACCGCTGTTTTGTTCGGAATTAACGGCATCAAAGCCCAACGCAATACCGAGCAAGGGCCCTAAAAAGCCGATAAACACATGAAAGGGTGGCAAGGTGCCATCCGACACGGTAAACAGTTTCAGAAAAAAAAGTGTTCCGGCCGGATCATCCGGTTTAATAGATCTGGCCAAATTGGTAATAGAGGTATACAATGAGCCGCAACAAGTTAGCACAATGAGGGAAATCAATATGATAAAGCGCCAGCTCCGGACATGGTCTCTAACTTCTTTATGCACCATCACCCAAAATGGGTGCGGAGCTTGCGGGTCTGTGTCCGAAACGCTAAAAGGTCGGAATAGTGCGTTTTGCTGCCACAATTTGAGGGTATTAATTAACTTTTCCATGATCCTCCCTTCCTTCAAAATAACGATGGTATATGTCATCTAACCCGTATGCCTTCTGGGTTAAATGTATTAAAGAGAAGCCCTGTTCAATAATGACTTTGGCTACCTGATCGGTAATATCTGCCGAGCAACCAATTTGAAAATGGCCGTCGTTAAAGCGGACATTTAAAACACCTGTTAATTTTTGCAGTGTTTGGATGAGCTGCCGTTTTTCAGTTTCGGAATCTTCGCTGCTCTTAAATCGGATTTTTACACTGATGGTGAACGCTTCATCGGGGAACAACTGGGCCGATAATTGTGTAATATTGCCTTCAGCCAATAGTTTTCCTCCTACAAACAAGCCAACGCGGTCGCATACCTGTTGCACCTGGTGTAAATGATGCGAGGATAGCAACACTGTAATGCCTTCTTCGCGGCTAAGCTGAACAATCAAATCCAAAAACTCCCGCACCCCCTGCGGGTCGATGCCCAACGTGGGTTCGTCCAAAATAATCACCTCAGGGTTTTTGATCAGCACATCGGCCAGACCCAAACGCTGGCGCATACCGCGCGAATATTTACCGGTTTTTTTGTCAGCTTCAGCAGTAAGGCCTACCCGTTCTAACAGTTGTTCCGCGCGGCTGAGTGCTACCGCTTCAGGCAGGCTGTTCAGGCGGGCGGTGTACAGCAGGTTTTCGAGTCCAGAATAGTTTTCGTAGAAGCCTATATCATCGGGAAGATAACCTACGCGTCGTTTAACGGCTATGGAATCGCGGGTGGCATCAATGCCGCAAACTTTAACCGAACCCGATGATGGCTCAGACAAACCTAAGATCATGAGGATTGTAGTAGACTTGCCTGCGCCATTGGGACCCAGCAAGCCAAACACTTCACCTTTGTTGATAGACAAGGATAGCTGATTAACAGCGGTAAAGCTGCCATATTTCTTAGTCAGGCCATTTAATTCGATAATAGATCGGTCCACTGTTTACCTCCTTCCGTATTTTTTGAACAGGTAATAGACGCCGCCTATTGCTATCAATACGATGAACAAACCCAGCCAGCCCGATAGCACCGATGTGTCTACGGTAATTCTTAAATCGGCCTTGGTGGCTGCCGACGGTGCTTTGGCCTCCAGTGTAGCCATATAGTCGCCGGGGATGGCATGTTGGTCAGATTTAATAATGGCAAATACCTGTGCCGAAGCGCCCGGATCAAGGCTTTCTATTTTTTTGGTATCGAAACTTATATCCCAATTGGAAGGAGTATTAGAAGTTTGCAGGCTGATATCTTTTAAAGGTGCCGAGCCCGTGTTTTTGACCGAGAACTCCACCTTTTTTTCGTCGCCGGCTGTTGTTTTTGTACTGAGCAATCCGCTTGGGGTCGACAGTTGCAAGCCATACGATCCGGTTACAACCAGGTCCAGCGCCAGTTGTGCCGAAGTTTCATTTGTCGCGGCGACGATGGGCACTTTGTATTTGCCCGCGGGGGTTTCATTGGATGGCGTTACCTCAATGGTAATATCTTTTGTTTTATTTGCTTCGATACTCACCGAAGAGACCTGTTTGTAATCGGCTTTAAAATTTACTGTCCACCCGGCAGGCACATTGGCATTCAGCGAATATACCTGATCGGCAGAGGTTCCGTTTCTCAAATTTGCATTGTAGGTGAACACCGAATTGGCCGCCCCCTGCATATTTGGCTGGGCGCTCACAAATTCTGTTTTAAAAGTACCCTGCTGCGATATAACTACAGCAAGCGGTAGCTGCCCGATGCCGCTTGCACTCACGGTAAAATGATACGTCCCTTTGTTAACTTGTAAAGGTACCAGCAACTGCAGATTAACGGTTTTTTTATCCTTCGGTAAAACAGAAACCTGGCCCAGGCTCCAACCGCCCGATTTTAGGGTATAAGCCCATCCTTTGGGTAAGCCATTTACCGATAAAGCCGCGTTGGCCACACCGCTGCCTTTGTTAATCACATCAATATCATAGTTGATTGATTCTCCGGGCGGTACCGAAATTTTAGTGTAAGGGGTGTATAAGGTAACACCCTGGCTACGGGCCTGCGGCGATAGGCCGATAAGCAAAAAGAGGGATAATCCTGCACGAGTTAAGCACGTTTTCCGTGCCTGCGACAATAATGCGAACATGGTTTTAAAATGGTTAACAATAAATTAAGTAAAAACATAGCTTTCCGGCCGACTCATCCATCAGGTTTATTCCACAGGAAAACCAGACCCTTGATAGTCGCGGTTATACCTGCGAAAATTTGATATTTGAGCTTATCGCCTGAAAAAAGCGTACAAAAATTTTAAATAGACTTGAATTTTGCAAGATCAGGCCACGCCGGGGAGGCCTCATTTAACATTTTTTAACAATCGGTGAAGGGCGGTTTTGGGTTAAACGTTCGACACCCCATAGGTTCTTCGTACCCAGAAAACAAAGTGACACGAAGCCTGATATTAGAATATCCGCGAGTGTTGTTGAAAAATCGAAACATGAAGATTTGACCTTGTCTATATCCGATTTATTTATTGCTACTTGTATTAAAATGTGTAGCGTTATCGAATCTTTTCGCGATCTGAAAGGCCTTTCTTGACAATTACTCAAATTAATTTCAATTAAATTTACTGCCATTATGTAACGATATCTGCGAAATCGCTGTCATGTAGCTATGAAAGTAATACAAGTATTTTTTTTAGCCATATTCGCATCGTTGCTATTCAATTTTGCAGATGCGCAATCTACCAGCGGTAAAATTTCAGGGGCAATTTTAGATGATGCTAAAAAACCGCTCGACGGTGCCACCGTCGTATTACTCGTCGCAAAAGATTCGGTAGTGGTCAGTACCACACTGGCTAATCAGGACGGCAGCTTTGCCTTTCTAAACTTAAAAGATGATACATACTTAATAAAAGCAACTTATATTGGCTACAAAGACTACCATAGCGGCAACATCGTTATCAGTCAACAAAGCCCTGTTAATTTAACAGCTATTGTTTTATCGCCCAACGGCAAAACACTGAAAGAAGTGGCTGTAACCGCTCAAAAATCGTATATCCAGCAAAAAATTGACCGCACCGTGGTTAATGTTGGAGCGCTGATATCCAACACAGGTGCTAATGCTCTCGAAGTGCTGGAAAAAACGCCGGGTGTGCAGGTAGACGCTGATGGCAATATTACTTTTAAAGGGAAAAGTGGCGTATTGGTAATGATAGATGATAAACCAACTTATCTTTCGGCTGCAAACCTGGCAACTTACCTGCGCTCTTTGCCCTCTTCATCATTGGATCAGATAGAGCTGATGGACAACCCGCCGGCCAAATATGATGCGGCGGGAAATGCGGGTGTGATCAATATCAAGACTAAAAAAAATGCAATCAAAGGGTTCAATGGTGTGGCTTCGGCAGATTATGCGCAGGGCTTTTATGGCCGTACAAGCGAGAGCGTTAATCTCAATTACCGTATCGACAAAGTAAACTTGTTTGCTACTCTGGCATATGACGAACAAAGAACTTTCAGGAGGCTGGAAATAGACCGGAATTATTTTGATGCGAACGGGGATCCAACTTCGTCGCTAAGGGATATCTCGTATTTCCGGCCGACAGGCAACAATACCAATATTAAGGCCGGCATGGATTATTTTATCTCGCCAAAAACCACGTGGGGGATAGTATTTACTGGTAACATATCACCCGAACATGACAACAGTCCGGTATACAGTTTGCTATATGGCAAAAACAGCGAACTGGATTCAACCATCAATACCCTCAACACATCTAAAAACTCCTTTAACAGCAAGGGAATAAACTTGAATTACACTCATAAATTTGACAGCACCGGCAGGGTGCTTACGTTCGACCTGGATTATATCCGGGATGTATCGAACGGCAACCAGTTGTTTGTAAACAATACTTTTTTACCCAATGGTACCTTAACCAATTCGACAACCCTGAGTGATAACTTACCTTCCACCATTAATATTTACTCCGCAAAGGCTGATTATTCGCATCCATTTAAAGGCAAGGCAAAACTGGAGGCTGGCGTTAAGAGCAGTTATGTAAATACAGATAATGCTGCCAATTACTTTAACGTGATTAATAACGTAAACACTATCGATTATAATAATACCAATGAGTTTCTGTATAAAGAAAATATAAATGCCGCGTATGTCAATTTTAATAAAACCTTTGGGCGATTCTCAGCGCAAACAGGATTGCGGTTAGAGAATACGAATGGCGATGGCCACCAGTTAGGTAACGCCCAGAAGGCCGATTCAACATTTTCCAATCATTATACCGACCTGTTTCCAACAGCTTATTTTTCATATAACCTCGATACTGCGGGTCATAATATACTGGTGCTTTCGTATGGCCGCCGTATTGGCCGCCCAAATTATGGAAGTTTAAACCCTTTTACTTTTTTTGTGGATGAGTTTACTTATTTTTCGGGTAATCCTTTCCTGAAACCTCAGTTTACCGATAATTACAAACTAGCTTATAGTTTCAAAAGCTTGCTTACTCTTGCGGTTGCCTATAATTATACTACTGATGTTCAGGGTGAAACTATTCACAAAAGCGGCGATATTTTTATAAGTACTACCGGCAATATTGGGCAACAAAAAACGCTGGATTTTTCGGTTAATTCCAATTTTCAGCCTTTCAAATGGTGGTCGGTTAATCTATATGCTGAAGTATATGATAATACTTACCAGGGGGCGTTTTACACGGGTTATCTCAACCAATCCGAATATACTTTTTCGGCCAATGGTAACAATCAATTCACTTTATCAAAAACCTGGAGCGCCGAATTAAGCGGATTTTATAATACTGGTGGCACTTATGGTCAATTTGTATCAATCCCCACCGGAATGCTCAATGCCGCCATTCAGAAAAAAATACTGAACAATAAGGGTTCAATTAAGCTGAATATGCGGGATATGTTCCATACGTTTACTCCAAGTGGCACCATTACCAATATCGTTGGCGCCACCGCAACGTATCACAACTTTGTGGATACTCAAGTGGCAACCATTGCCTTTACCTATAGTTTCGGCAAATCGACCAATGTACCAGAAAAACGTGAAACTGGCGGTGCAGATAGCGAACAAGGCAGGGCGCATTAAGTATTTATATCGAAAAATATTATCTTTATGGTCGATAGCTTTTAAATAAACATATAAAGTTGAGCGAAACCAACCTGCCGAAAACAATATGGTTTTTATGGCTTCAGGGCATAAACAATATGCCATTGGTGGTGAGCAAATGTTACGAGTCATGGCAAAGGCATCATATTGGCTGGGAAGTTATTTTTTTAGATGAAACCAACATACGCGACTATGTTGATTTATCAACAACCGGATTAACCAATCAGGCCATTTCGGATATATTGCGGATTAATATACTGGCTAAACATGGCGGTGTTTGGGTAGATGCCACCTGCTTTTGCACCAAATGTTTGGACGAATGGCTGCCTGATTATATGGCGGCAGGCTTTTTTACATTCAACAGGCCAGGTCCCGATAGGATGATTTCAAGCTGGTTTATGGCCTCCGATCCCAATAATTATATCACTACAGCCTATCAGCAAGCGGTAAATAATTACTGGACCAGCAACCCTGGCCTCACTTTTTTTGAAACCTCCAAATGGTATTCGTTTAAACGCCGTTTAAAATGGATGAAACCCCGGCACTGGTTCGGTTTTTTTGCCACCAAAATATTAAAGGTGTATCCCTATTTTTGGTTTCATTATTTATTTGAAACAATTTATTTGTCCGATAAAAAAGTATGGGAAATATGGGAATCTACACCAAAAACAAATGCCGATATCCCGCATAAACTTCAGTTCGCGGGTCTTTTTAATCCGTTAAACGATGAAATTAAATCTGAAATAGATCATAAATCGTCGCCCCTCTATAAACTGACATGGAAATTTGAGGAACAGGATTTGAAAGCCGGTACCATCATGGATTATTTGCTCAACAATGACGAGCGGGCATGAAAAAAGAAAAGCCATTTCAACAAATGCTGGAATGGCTTTTCGTAACACACATTCAATTTTACAAAGCGGCGTAATACCTTAAACTTTCGTAAAGTTCGTAAACGGTGCAAATATGATCGATACTGCATTGCCCTATATGCGACAATAAGGTGCAATTAATTTTACCGTTTTGGTTCTTTTTGTCTTTTTGCATCAAGGTAAATAAATTACTGAAGCTCGATTCTTCCACCAAATATTTAGGATACAGTCTGCTGAATACCTCAGTTATTTCCGTCAGTTCTGCTTGGGAAAGTCCGGTTTTTTGATGGGATAGATAGGCTTCGCAAATCATACCGATAGCAATGGCCTCTCCGTGCGACAATGGATCCGAGTCGTTCAACAGTGAGTTTGTTTCGATGGCGTGACCGATGGTATGACCAAAATTCAGGCATTTACGTAGTCCCTGTTCGGTAGGATCCTCCATCACCACTTTATTTTTTATCTCAACCGACCGGTAAATCAGTTCGGGAGCAGGGTGACTTAAATCGCTATTTTTAAGTTCATTCCAATATGCGGCATCCGCAATAAGGCCATGTTTTAGCATTTCGGCCAAACCTGATAGTATTTGACGCGATGGCAGGGTATTCAAGAAATCGTAAGCAATAAATACTGCCTTAGGTTGGGTAAAGGTGCCGATAATGTTTTTTATACTGTCAATATCGATACCGGTTTTACCGCCAACCGAAGCATCAACTTGCGAAAGCAACGTGGTTGGAACATGTACAAAATCAATCCCCCGTTTAAACGTCGATGCTGCAAAGCCGCCCATGTCGCTGATCACACCGCCGCCCAGGTTAATCAATAAACTCTTGCGATCGGCACCAAAATCAATCAGCAGCCGCCATATACCTATGCAAAAGTCAATATCTTTGCTTTCTTCGCCCGCGTTAATTTCGAGAACGTCGTAGTTGTCCATGCCTTCGAATTGCTCTTTAATCATTGGTAAACAATGTAAAGCGGTATTTTCGTCGGTTAAAATAAAAAATTTGGAATAATTCCCGTTTTTAACAAACTGCGCCAGTTCTGCAACGCTGTTATTAAAATAAATAGGGTAATTATCGCTTTGTATAGTTTTCATAATTATATAATCCTGATAGTTTGACCTCTGAATTCAACTGTATCGCCTTTTTTTACTTTAAGGCGCTTGCGGTAGTCGGTATGGCCATTATAATTCACTTCACCATCCATCACAGCCATTTGGGCCTCACCACCGGTTTGCACCAGGTTTGTAGCCTTCAATAACTGTATCATGGTAATATATTCGCCTGTTATACTAAATTCAATCACGGGCAGCAAAAATAAACTATTCTGCGAATAATGAAATATGTTGATTGCATTTTATAATTTTGCGCCAAGTTCATAGCTAATGGTTCATAGTTGATGGTTCATAGTTCATGGTTTTTGCCATCCATACTCTGCTAATCATGAACTATGAACAATGAACCATGAACTAAAAACATGAACAACACTGAAAACTTATCTTTCGAAAATACTGAGATTGCTTTTCGCCACGCTTCAAATCTCGATCTCAAACGTGCCTACTGGCTGTTCCGGGTTATAAATGTTAATTTTTTAGTGAAGATTGGACCTCCTATCACCAATTTCGCAATAAAAATAGGCCTGCCAATCAAGGGGTTAATCAGGGCTACAATTTTTAAACATTTTTGTGGTGGCGAAACAATTGATGGCTGCGAAAAAACCATCAACAACCTTTTTGCAGGTGGCGTTGGAACCATACTGGATTATTCCATAGAAGGTGAAGATAATGAACAAGTGTTTGACCATACCCGCGATGAAATTTTAAAGACAATCAAACGCGCCGCTACCGACGAAGCTATCCCTTTAACCGTATTTAAGCCTACCGGCGTTTGCAGGTTCGCGTTGCTCGAGAAACTGGATGCCGGAGAAAATTTAACCGAAGCCGAGCAGGAAGAATGGGAGCACGCGCAGGCAAGGGTACTGGCAATTTGCCAGGAAGCATGGTCAAAAGGCGTTCCGGTGATGATAGATGCCGAGCAAACATGGATACAAAACAGCATCGACAGTCTGGCGTTGAGCATGATGACGCGTTTTAACAAAAAAAACGCGATTGTGTACAATACTTATCAGCTATACCGAAAGGACAAGCTGAACTCATTAAAAAACGATTATAAAGTTGCCATCGAAAATGGCTTTATTTTGGGTGCCAAATTAGTGAGAGGTGCCTATATGGAGACCGAACGCCAAAGGGCAGCCGAAAAAGGATACCCCTCTCCTATTCAGGACGATAAACAATCAACAGACAATGATTACGATGAGGCGCTGAATTTTTGCACCGCCAATATCGAAAACATCGCTTTTGTTGCCGGAACCCATAACGAAGATAGTTGCCGCATATTAGCCGATATGTTGGTCGAGAAACAGATTGACCAAAACAATCCGCATGTGTATTTTTCGCAGCTGCTGGGCATGAGCGACAATTTGAGTTTCAACCTGGCCGATGCGCGGTACAATGTAGTCAAATACGTTCCTTACGGGCCAATTGAAGCTGTATTACCATACCTTTTCAGGAGGGCAGAGGAAAATACCGCTATCGCGGGACAAATGAGCCGGGAATTGGGCCTCATTACTAAAGAAATAAACAGGCGAAAAATTTAGATTTAGGGGGAAAATTTTAGAGCCACTATATTTTTTTCAATTGTGGTTTTACTTTTGCAAAAAAAACTTCATAATCATTTTTGTTTTCAGGATTTGTCATTCTCGGAAAGCCACAATTTTCCATACAAATTCTTAGGTAGTTGATAAATGTAGTTCCATTGGCTTCGTTCAAAAACATACTGTCGATAGCCGGTTCTGTTGTAATTTGGATTGAATAAGGAAGACCACCGCTCACATTATCTTTATGAAAGCAATCTGCTGCAAGTTCCAAATAAGGCAACTGAGCAGGGTCATCTTCCAGAATTTCATTTAAATATTCTTTCCAGTCATCACTTGAAACTTCCGAAACGAGACTGTCGAGACTGTAGATTTGTATTGGGTCGGCGTATTTCCAAAATATCTGTGGCTTTCGATAATAATCCCAACCAAAATTACATGAACCTACAATCCTATAAAATAGCTTTAATGAGTATGGGACATAGCCAAAATCTTTAATAGCTTCATCAAGCTTAATCAATAGCTCGTCTGTATCAGGCAATGGACTTAATAATGGATTTTCGAAATTGCAGTCGAATTCGGTACTAAAGGCATAGTTGATATTTTTTAGCTCCGAAAAAATTATTTCAAGATTAAAAGCTACTCTATTGAATGTCTCTGAGACTACATTTTGTATATCATCAAAATATTGATCCGTAAAAGCCTCTCGTCCTAAATTACAAATATCGGAGTATACAGATTTACCGTCCTCGTCATTTATATACCGATCGTAAAATTTCATTTGTATATTGGAATTCAGTATTTGGTTCGCTCCAAAAAACACTAAAAAACACCGCACGAATTCTTGTTTTAAATCGTAACAGAATGTTTAAAGCAAGCACTTAACGATCAGAGCCGCTGCCCCTAATAATTTCCACGGTGATACTACCAATTGTGGGCAGGTCTTTGCTGTTTAATTGGAATTTATACATGCTTCCCGGTGTAATATATTCATTCACTGTAAAATTTTCAGAATCGACAAAGGTTTGTTTTTCCGAAAAGTAACTTACTTTAAGAATTACATCTTTATAGGTAATTTCCTGACTTTTATTGAGAATTGTTCCAATTATGTTAATACCGCTATCAAATAAGTGGGCCCGATATTGGGTATGATAAATCTGTAAGTCGCCCAGCACATCAGGATTATGTTCTTTCACATGCGTAGTAGTCGCATACGGGTTCGGTATTACAGGTTGTGGCGCAGGCGGATTGATAACAGGATCCGATTGTTGGGCCCGTGTAGTTTCACGAACGCGGGTATTGGTGGTGGTTGTAGAATCGTTTTGGTGCACAGGTGTATGTTCCTGAACGTGGTAAACGTTGTCGGACACGGAATCAACTTGCTTGCTGCCGCTTCCACGACACGAACAAAAAAATAAAATAACGACGTATCTTAAAGTTTTCAATAGAATTAAGGCAGTAAGGTGATTTTATTATTTAATAATTCACAATATATAGCTATATAACAAAATTGGCGCTTTAACATATAAACCCGCTTTTTTATTGAATCTCATTTGATTTCCGGCAAACAAATTCGCGTTCCCAAATTATTGGGTCATTTGTTGGGAATTTATTTTTCAAATATCGATTTTATATTTAACATTTTAAGCTAAAAATACTGCATTTAACACTGTCGGGTTGCATAAATTTTTCTCGGGAAAAAAGATTAAGCACATAAAGCAATTAAAACTCCTTAAGCCTAATTTATTAGGGTAAATGATGGGCTCCAACACACGACGATCTGTACCACAAACTAATGCGCCAATCAACTGGACTACCTATTTCCTTATAAAGTCTTGACCGATGCCAATAAAGATTTAAGTTCGGCTTCACTAATATTATCAAGATCGCCTTTGTCGTATATCTTTAGTAAATAAAGTGTTTCATTTTCCAGGTTCACTATTAAATGGGTAATTACCCTTGCCCCCCGCTTTTACCTTTGCCTTTACTTGTGATTTGTAATCTTACTTTATAGCAATCCTTGCCAATTGGTTGGCCTAACTTGGGGTTTAAGGCTAACTCAATACCTAAATTCCGAAGATCGTCTTTTAAAGAAGGGTGCTTTTTCGAAAGATGCTTTACTGCCTTTAAAAAAGATTGAATAGGGACTATCTTAAAGTTCATCTAACACTTCAGATAGCGTTTTTAGTTGAATTTTACCTTCCTGGTGAAGCTTAACCTCTTTGAATGCCTGTTCAAGGTCTTTTTTCATTTTTTTTGCGGCTGGCGAAAGCTTCCGCTCAGCAGGGTCTATCAATTTAACTTTCCCACCTAATTTTGATATAACTTTCAAAATCATTTCAGCGTCTTTTTCAGGTAGCGTAATTTCGGCGGTAACCATAAAATTAATTTTAGTAAATATACGCGAAAGCTGATAAAACAAAAAAGACTTACGAAGTTTTTTAAATTTCGTAAGTCTGATGAAGAATGGGTAAATGATGGGGCTCGAACCCACGACCCTCGGTACCACAAACCGATGCTCTAACCAACTGAGCTACATCTACCGTTTTGGAGATTGCAAAAATAGAAAACTCCAGCCTATTTGCAAAGTCTTTTTTACATTAGTTAATTTAGATTTCATTATTTGATTACATGAGGGGTTTTAAAAATCTGGAGATGGCCTTATCGGCCAATAAACCAAATAGTTAATCAGTTTGTGTCATAAGTAAACGTTTAGCTCATCAGTCGGTCATTCTATCAACCAAATTCGTTAATATTACAATCCGCTTACCCACCAACGGTTCGGGGTGATTAGATTTGTATATGGCAGAACAAATAATTGAACTAAATGTAACCGGCATGCATTGCAATAACTGCGCCATGTCTGTCCATAAACTGCTCGAAAAAAAGGGGCTAAAAGATGTATACGTCGACTTTGCCAGCGAAGAGGTAAAGTTTTCGAATAACGGAACCGACATCTCCATTATAAAAAAAGATATAGAAGGTTTAGGTTTTAAGGTAGTGGATGACCCTTCCCTTGAGGTTACCCCGTTTTACCAAAAAGTCGAGAACAAATTGATATTTTGCGCCCTTTTTACGGTGCCCCTTTTATTGCACATGGTATTGCCCTGGCATTTTTTAGAAATTCCTCTGCTGCAATTACTATTGTGTTTACCTGTTTTTTTAGTTGGCTGCCTACACTTCGGCAAAAGTGCCATAAACTCCATAAAAGGAGGCGTGCCTAATATGGATGTGCTGATATTCGTCGGCTCCTCAGCGGCCTTCGTTTACAGTTTAATTGGTACCATTGAAAATCTTGGGGAGCATTACCTCTTTTACGAAACCTGCGCCACCATAATCACGCTCGTGTTATTGGGCAATGTATTGGAAAAACGATCTGTTACCCAAACTACTTCAGCTGTAAAAGATCTCGTAAAAATCCAGCAAGTAAATGCCATCCGTGTTAATCAGGATGGCATTACCGAAGTAATTAGCGCCAAAGAAGTGCGCCCTGGTGATACTTTACTGGTGAATATGGGCGATAAAATACCAGTCGATGGCGAAGTGTTATCGGGTAATGCTTCTGTCGATGAAGCTATGCTTACAGGAGAAAGTTTACCCGTAGAAAAAGAAAAATACGATAAAGTTATTGGAGGGACCATTGTACAACATGGCAATATCCGGATGATAGCCACCAAAGTTGGTTCAAATACCGTGTTGTCGCAAATTATCGAACTGATGAAAAAGGCGCAAGCGGCAAAACCGCCCGTCCAAAAACTTGGCGATAAAGTGGCCGCTATTTTTGTCCCTGCTGTTATTTTAATCGCGCTCTTTACGTTTGCCATTACATATTGGTTTGTTCATACCAGTTTGCAAATCGCGTTGATGAATGCCATCGCAGTATTGGTAATTTCCTGCCCCTGTGCTATGGGTTTGGCAACTCCAACGGCGGTGATGGTTGGCCTTGGCAGGGCGGCAAAAAATGGGATATTGATAAAAGGCGGCGACACCATTGAAGCCGTGGCACATACCAAATATGTAGTTTTCGACAAAACCGGAACATTAACCACCGGAAAATTCCGGATTAACGACATAAAAGTTGAAGAAGATTATAGCATTGAAGTAATAAGGGGAATAATTTTGGCTATTGAAGAACGGTCGAACCACCCTATCGCCCGTTCGTTTGTACACGAATTGAATACTTTGCCCCGGACCAAAACAATTTTAAAATCGGCAAAAGAAGAAAAAGGTTTGGGTATGCGTGCCGAAGATGTGGAGGGGAACCATTATTTTTTGGGCTCGGGTAAATCAAAAGATACTGAAGGCTTTAATTTATCACTCTATAAAAATCAAAAACTACTGGCCCAAATTGCCATTGAAGATGAAATAAAACCGGATGCCGCAACACTCATCGCACAATTAAAAAAGATGGGTATTGTCCCCGTTTTGTTAAGCGGCGATAAAAATTCGCGCTGTTTAAAAGTGGCTAACCTTATCGGGATAGAAGAAGTACATGGCGAAAAACTGCCTGATGAAAAATTGACGGTTATCGATATTTTTAAACAAAAAGGCAAAACCATCATGATCGGCGATGGCATTAACGATGCACCCGCGCTTACCCAGGCAGATGTGGGTGTTTCAATGAATGATGCCAGCCAGGTGGCTATCCAGTCCGCAAAAGTTGTGCTGCTGAATACCGATCTCCATTCGGTAGTGAAATTTTTACAAATTAGTAAACACACCCTCATCACCATTAAACAAAACCTATTTTGGGCATTCGCCTACAATATTGTTGCCATTCCTATAGCCGCCCTGGGCTTTTTGAACCCAATGGTTGGTGCTTTCGCGATGGCATTTTCTGATGTGGTTGTAATTGGTAACTCTTTGAGATTGAAAGCAAAAAAGCTGAATTGATCTTTTTGGGTCCTTGGTCGATAGTTTATAGACCATGGTAGGCAATTACATTTACGATATTCCCAATTACATAAAAGCCACTCGGATTCGCCAATTGATGAATGTTTTTCTATTTTTGACAGGAGCCATGGGCTATGGACTAAAAAACAATGATCGAAATTTTTACAGACGGTGCATCAAGCGGCAATCCGGGCCCGGGTGGGTACGGGGTGATATTGCGCTCGGGGAACCATTATAAGGAACTATCGGAAGGTTTCCGTAAAACCACCAATAACCGCATGGAATTACTTGCGGTAATAAAGGGATTGGAGGCATTGAAAAGCCCCAACCAACAGGTTACCATCTATTCCGACTCAAAATATGTGATTGATTCCATCGAAAAAAAATGGGTAAACAGTTGGGTCCAAAAAGGCTTTAAGGATAAAAAAAACAAAGACCTTTGGTTACGCTATTTAGATATTGCCCGTGTACACAATGTTAAATTCAATTGGGTTAGAGGACATGCTGGGCATCCCGAGAACGAGCGGTGTGATCAATTGGCCGTAGCGGCCGCCAAACAAAAAACCCTGTTAATCGATTCGGTATTTGAAATGGAATCGGCGAAGGTGAATTTGTTGTGAGTAACAAATTTCCATAGTTTACCATAAATATAAACCTATATTTACAATACTTATCCAAAATAAATATATGAATTCAGAATTCTTAGAAGAGTACTCCTTATTTAGAAAATTTTACAGTAATGATATTCCAATAACTCTCGACTTACTCCCCCAGGTTTCGATTCATATGCATTGCTTAACTTGTAAGACAGAGCAAACCTTTAATATGATAAAACCATATAGCGAGCTTTTTACGCCTACAAATTCCCCTACAGGAGGTGCAAAACTTAGACTTTTATACCAGTGTGCATCATGTAAAGCATTTGAAAGGCTATTTTATGTTTATATAGATCAAAATCTTAAGTATATTTATAAGATCGGTCAATATCCTGAATGGGAAATTAAGATCGATAAACAAATTGAAAAAGCTCTCGGTAAACATGCATCTAACTTCAAAAAGGGGTTAGTTTGTGAGTCGCAAGCTTATGGAATAGGTGCTTTCTCATATTACCGAAGAATAACTGAAGAAATAATTGATGAATTATTAGATTCTATTTCGGCTATCATTCCCTCAGAAGATAAGGAAAAGTACAATGAGGCATTAGAAAAAACAAAAAAAACACGAATAACTCAGGAAAAAATCGAAATTATAAAAGAATTGCTTCCATCAATATTAAAACCTAATGGGATAAACCCACTTGGGGTGTTACATAGTGAATTGAGTGAAGGAATACACAGCTTGTCCGATGATGAATGTTTGGAACATGCAGAGCACATAAAAAATATCTTGATCTTTTTATTAGATCAAATTATTCAGATTAAACATTCGGCATCTGCGTTTTCCGCAAGCATGAAAAAATTACTGGAGAAAAAATCCACTAACCTCAAATAAGTTTAACTTAGATTTATAACCCATTACCTTCCAATAAGTTCAATAATCTCCAAATCTTTAATTTTATCTTCGGTAATACTGAACCTTATTAGGGTGCGTACTTTTTGCCAGCCTTGTTTGCCCGCCGCGCCGGGGTTTATATGGAGACAGTTAATTTTTTTATCGTAGATGACCTTTAAAATATGCGAGTGCCCACATATAAAAAGCTTTGGAGGGTTAGCATAAATTTCGGCCCTCACCTGCGGACTATATTTGCCGGGGTAACCACCAATATGTGTCATCCAAACATCCACATTTTCACAGTTAAACCGTAAATTTTCGGGATAAACCAACCTTAAATCACCGCCGTCAATATTGCCATAGACGCCTTTCAAAGGTTTAAAAGCCGCGAGCTTGTCAGCTAATTCGAGGTTGCCGAAATCCCCGGCATGCCATATTTCATCGCAGTTTTCAAAGTGTTTAAAAACGGCATCGTCGAGGTAGCTATGTGTGTCGGATAAGAGGCCTATTTTAATCAATTGAATAAAAATATTGTGGAAAAATAAATAATTTTCGATAAAATAAAGGCTACTAATAAGGTGCCGCACATGATACTATTTTCGCGAAATAAGGTTTTGAAATGAAGATAAACAGCAACACACAGAAATAAAAAATCAACTAAAACCCAACTGAGCGTTTGCAAACCAAACGGTGCAATAATAGGTGTATGGAATCCCGGTTCAAGAGAAACCGGGGCTGTTAATAAAAACACTATAGGTATTATTAACAAGACGGTTAAAATTATTGACATGATTTTCATATTAAAACGCTAAAAAATAAGGTTGCAATAACTTTTCATATTCATCAGAATAAACACCACGGGTTTTATAAATGGTGAAGTTAGTTATTTCCGGCAATACCTTATTAAATCCAACACTCAAAATCACCCTGTGCGCTTCTGAATCTGAATATGATTTAACTTCTATTATCTTATCAGGATAGAGTAAATTGTCGGCACACAAACTAACAACCGTCTCCCCTATTTTTACGGGTAAAATGAGCCAAAAACGACCCTCCGGCTTAAGATGTGTTGAAACCGCCTTTACCAATTTTCCAAAAAAATCAATATCCGTATGTTTCGCCAGTCTCTTTTTTTCACTGGGTGACTTTAGCGAATCAACATAAAAAGGCGGGTTCGAAACCATTAAATCATATTTCTTTTCGGGGAAGGTGTTAAGAAAAATCCCGAAATCCGAATTATAACCCACCAGCCTTTCAGCGAATACGGATGCTTTAAAATTCCCTTTAGCAGTTTTAGCCGCATTTTCATCAACTTCCACAGCATCTACACTGGCAGTTAAGTAGCGCTGTGCCAGCATTAAGGCAATTACACCAGTGCCTGTCCCTATATCTAAAATATTATCCGGAGCATTAGCAGAAATTATCGCGCCAAGCAGCACACCATCGGTATTGATCTTCATGGCACAATTGCTTTGGTCGACCGAGAATTGTTTAAATTGAAACATCGAAAAATTTATGCTTTACCATTAACCTGATATTTTTTTGTTTTTGAAACGACATTGTTTATATCGCGACAATTGTCCCAATATAAAATAATTAAATTACAGCGACACTGTAACAAATTTAAAAAGTTGATACTTATTGAGTGTTAAAGCATTAATCTGAAACGGATGATTTTATAACATGGACAATAAAGAAAACCATTTTCTACAGATGATAGGAGAAAATAAAGGTATCCTGTTTAAAATATGTAGAATTTATGAAGATGAGCCCGACGATCGTAATGACCTTTTACAGGAAATGACATTGCAGTTGTGGTTAGCCTTCGATTCATTTCGGGGTGAAAGCAAAATTAGTTCGTGGATGTACCGGGTGGCACTGAATACAGCTATAGCGTTCTTTAAAAAACAAAAACGCCGGCCCGATAACGAACGATTAACCGCCGATTTTGAAGAGGCGGAAGAACAACCTGGCGGAGAAAAAGAAGAACAACTTAAGATTTTTTATAAAGCGGTACAACAACTTAGCAAGGTAGAGAAAGCGGTTATATACCTATACATGGAAAATGTGCCTTACGAAGAAATTGCAACGAACTTAGGAATTACCGAAGTAAACCTGCGGGTGCGGATAAACCGGATAAAAAACAAATTAAAAGAAATAATAAATAAAATGAACTATGAATATTGATGAATTAAAAGATGCCTGGGGCAAGGATGAGCCAAAGGGCATGAAATTACCTGATAGTACCGGAATACAGCATAAAACAACTTCGGCGGTACAAAGGATAAGAAAAAACATGAGGAATGAGTTTGTTGCCCTACTGATCTCATACGCCGTGCTGATCGTCTACATCGTGTTGATGTCAATATATGGCGGGCCCCTCAGTTCCTTCTTTTTTAATATGATCAGCATTTTACTTTTCACTGTCCTGATCTTAAATTGTTTCTATTATTCGCGGTTTTATGTTTTTTATAAATCCATTAGCCGATATGACCTCAACATGAGGGAAAGCATCCGCAAAATAGCTTATGAATTGGAACTCAACACAGAAATATACAAAACATATAATTTTTGCGTCACACCATTGGCTATATTGATAACTGTTACATTAATATTTGGCAAAGATGCCTTTGATTATATCTGGCGTGTTTTAGCATCCACCACCTTTGTATCATCGGGTAATTTGTGGATTGTGCTTGCTGTTATCTTAATTTCTTTCTTAGTAACTTATGTGTGCCTCAACATTCACGTGCGCCAGCAATATGGTAAATATTTGACTGAGCTTAAACAGATAATAGCAGATTTAGAAAGTGATACTTAGAAAAAACAATTGGCCCAAGCTAATATGGGCCAATTATTTTGTGTTTATTTATCGCTCATAAAATTCAATAGGCAAACCATCCGGGTCGGGAAAAAATGTAAAGCGTTTACCAGTAAACTCATCTACCCGAACAGGTTCGGCAACCACACCAAATGCTGCAATCTGGGCTATTGCAGCATCAATATTTTCCACTTCAAAGGCTAAATGGCGTAGTCCGGCAGCTTCGGGACGGGACGGCCTTGTGGGCGGATCCGGAAACGAAAAAAGCTCGATCTGGTATTCGTTGCCTACTTCCAGATCGAGCTTGTATGAATTTCTTGCTTCGCGGAACACTTCGGCTGCTATTTTAAAACCCAATACCTGCGTATAAAAATGTTTAGACTTTTGATAATCTGAACAGATAATAGCTACGTGATGTATCCGGTTTATTTTAAGCATTAAGCCCCTAATATTTCGTGCAGTACGTTATCGTAAACCATTTTAATATCGGTAATATGGCCAAATGGCTCTTCGTCTATATTTAAAACACCGTTGGTCACCGTCCCTAATAAACTAAAGTCGACTTCGCTGGTGGCCATTAGCTCAACAAAACTTTCCTGGTTCTCTGGTGCTATACTCACCACTACCCTACCCTGTGCTTCGCCAAACAAAAAGGCATCCTTACGGATCGAAGTATCACTTTCTATTTCGAAACCCAGTCCATTTGGCAATGCCGATTCGACCAGGGTAACATATAGTCCGCCGTCGGAAACGTCGTGCGCCGATTGTATAATTTTATTTTTAATAAGTTGTTTGATTACCTGGTGCATATCATATTCCTTATCCAGATCAAAATATGGCGCTGGAGCGGTTAATATTTTATGATATGAGGCAAGGTATTGCGATGACGCGATATCATTAACCGATTCGCCTATCAAGTAAATAAGGTCACCCGGATTTTTAAAGTCCGAAGTCATCAGGTTCGATAAATCGTCCATTACCCCCAACATACCGATAGTAGGTGTCGGGAAAACCGGACCTTCATCCGAAGACTGATTATAAAAGCTTACATTTCCCCCAGTTACAGGCGTTTCAAATTTTGTACAGGCTTCGGCCATACCCTTTATAGCGCCTACAAATTGCCAGTAAACTTCCGGCTTATAAGGGTTCCCAAAATTGAGACAATTGGTTATTGCAACTGGCTCACCGCCTGCGCAGGTAATATTCCGTGCTGCTTCCGCCACAGCGATCGCACAACCCTTTTGCGGATCGGCGTATACATAGCGCGAATTACAGTCGACCGTTAACACAATAGCTTTATCTGTATCCCTAACAGCCACAACAGCGGCATCACTTGGCCGGTTAGTAGTCATAGTAGCAGCACCTACCATCGAATCGTACTGATCAGTTACCCAACGTTTCGATGCAATATTCGGGTGACTGATTAAATGCTCGGCCACAGCAAGTAAATCTGCTGGCTCTTCAACGCTATCAATTTTAAATGCCTGATTTAACCTGTAATAGGCTGGCTCTTTGTATTCGCGTTCGTATATTGGTGCTCCGCCGCCTAAAACAAGGTCGTCTGCGGGTACATCGGCAACCAATTCGCCATTCATATAATACTCCAGGCGTTTAGTATCGGTTACCTCGCCAATAATGGCACAATTCAAATCCCATTTATCAAATACAGCCTCGACTTCTTTTTCCCTTCCTTTATAAACCACAATCAGCATACGCTCTTGTGATTCAGAAAGCAAAATTTCATAAGGTTTCATGTGTTCCTGGCGCATAGGTACTTTATCCAAATATATCTTCATCCCATGTTCGCCTTTCGCCGACATTTCCGAATTCGAACAAATTATCCCTGCCGCACCCATATCCTGCATACCGACTACGGCACCTGTTTTGATAACTTCAAGCGTAGCTTCCAGTAAAAGTTTTTCCTGAAAAGGGTCACCAACCTGTACGGCTGGTAAATCGTTTACCGAATCGGCTGTGATATCTTTTGATGCGAAAGCCGCGCCATGTATACCGTCTTTCCCGGTAGCAGAACCCACAATATAAACCGGGTTACCAACACCATAAGAAGTAGCAGAAACTGTTTCTCCTGCTTTTACTATACCTGCCGACATGGCGTTAACCAATGGGTTAACATTATAACAATCGTCAAAAAATAATTCACCACCTACGGTAGCTATGCCAAAGGCATTGCCATAATGGCTGATACCTTTTACAACTCCCTTAATTAACCATTTGGTACGATCGAGCGTTAAATCGCCAAAACGAAGCGAATTTAATTGCGCGATAGGTCGTGCGCCCATGGTAAATATATCGCGGTTTATGCCGCCGACACCAGTGGCAGCTCCCTGATAAGGCTCAAGTGCCGAAGGGTGGTTATGTGATTCTATTTTAAATGCGCAGCCTATTCCGCCACCGAGGTCAACCAGACCGGCGTTTTCTTCACCTGCCTTGGCCAACATACGCGGACCATCTTTAGGTAAAGTTTTTAACCAGGTAATAGAATTTTTATAGGAACAATGTTCGCTCCACATTACCGAAAAAATAGATAGCTCGGTAAAGTTAGGCACGCGGCCTAAAATCTCTTTTATACGTTCAAATTCTTCGGGTAGTAAGCCTAAATCTTTGGCGGTTGCTAGGGTAGTTAACTCTTGGTGCTCCAATGTAATGTAGTTTTGAAAAGAAAGCCAAAATTAGGAAAAAAAGGTGAAAGGTGAAAGGTGAAAGGTGAAAGGTGAAAGGTGAAAGGTGAAAGGTGAAAGGTTGACGCGATGCGCCAACCTTGGTTAAGGTAAAGGTGGAAAGGTACAAGTGATTTCAAGAAACCTTTTACCTTTCAGCTTTTACCTAATTATTCTCATTATATTGAAAATTAATTGGTATGGTATATTTTACCCTCACAGGTTGCCCGTTTTGTATACCCGGTTTCCAGGCTTTTGCCAATTTTAATACGCGCAGGGCTTCTTCATCAAAGCCATATCCTGCGCCCTGGTCTACCACAATATTCGACAAATGCCCGTCTTTTTCAATTACAAAACTTAACATCACCCTTCCGCTAACTTGTTGCTCTTGTGCAGATTCAGGGTACCTTAAATTTCTGCTCAAAAATTTCGACCAGGCTTCCTTGCCACCCACCGGAAATGGCATGACTTCGAGACCCACAGTCGTATAAATATTATTATCGGGTGCTGAACCGCTTGTACCCGAAGCATCCGCATCAGGCAAAACACTATCGCCTTTGCCTTTTCCCTCTGTTGTGGCGAGCGCAATGGCTTTATTATCAAGATCAGCATTTTTTACAGGCGTTTGTGCCAGCGCGTCGGGCACTACAACCATCACGGGATCTTTAATTGTCGGAACCGCTGGTGCGGGATGTGTTATAGGTAGGGGTTTTGCAAGAATTGGCGGGTCTGGTTTTTTAATTTGTGGCGCTATCGGTGGTGGCGAAATAGTCACAATCACGGGTGGGATTTCACGGTTTATGATAGCCGCAGGATCTGTTTTAAATGCATAAATAACGCCAGTTAATAAAATCAGTACCGAAAAGGTAAAGCCCATGGCCCTTGTCATATTTCGGGCATAATCACGCCTTAAATCGTAAGCGCCATATTCTTTGTTTCGGCTGTCGAATACAAGTTCGAGCCACTCGGGCTTGTACAAATCAAATTTCGAGATAAGCATGTTGATTGAAATTAATTTTTGTAGTTAAACACGATCAAAATATTTAGTAGATCGACCAAAAATGATTTGTGATCTTTCAATTAAACTAAACACAACATTGTGTATTTAATATTACATCTAATTATTATCGGTAAATTGAAAATTAATAGGGATGGTATATTTAACACGTACAGGCTGCCCGTTTTGCATGCCGGGTTTCCACGCTTTCGCGAGTTTTAATACGCGCAATGCTTCATCGTCAAAGCCGTGCCCTGCGCCCTTCAAAACAGTTATATCAGTTAGACTGCCATCTTTTTCAATAATAAAGCTGATATAAACCCTGCCACTAACTTGGTCATCCTGCGCGGTAGCCGGAAACCTCAAATTTCTATTAAGAAATTTAGCCCATGCGGCATCGCCGCCAACGGGTTGCGGCATTACGTCTAATCCGTATGCCTCGTGTATCGATACATCAGGTGTGCCACCTCCGCTTGAAGGTTTATCGGTTGGCAGATCAGGCACGGTCCCTGGCCCCTTAATAGTCACCGGCCCAACTTCGCCCTTTATATCTTCATTCTTCGTAGGTTTTTGCGCAATTGGATCGGGTACAGGAACCATGGTGACAAACCTTGTAGTAGTCACTTTCGCTTGAGCCACATCGGGTTTTGAAGATTTTGGAGGAATGGGAGGATGTTCTCGTTTTATAGCCTGTACTGGCGGTGGAGAAATAACCACCTTTATTACATCAACAGTAGGTTTAGGCTCTGCAACGGGAGTCGATTTAAAAGCAAAGGCAAGCCCTCCTAATAAAATCAGTCCAGAGAACGTAAAACCCATAGCCCGGGTCATATTTTGTCCGTAATCCTGCCTTAAATTGTAGGCACCGTATTCTTTGTTACGGTTGTCGAATACAAGCTCGAGCCACTCGGGCTTGTACAAATCAAATTTTGAGATAAGCATGTTGATTGAAATTAAATTTTCTTATTAAACGTAATTGAAATATTAAATATTTCGGTTTAAGAAGATTTGATAAACTCTCAATCAATCAAATGCAACATTGTGTATTTAATAATTATCCGTGTTTGATATTGCAAAAATATCAAACAAATGCAACATTGTGTATTTAAACTACCACTTATCTGAGACCACTTTTTTACCTTTTTCGTCGTTTTTCGGCGCGTTTAACATATAAATTTTCAATCGTTCGCCAAATTGTTTACAAAAAGCACCGACCTCGTTCAATATATCGTTCGATTCCTTTTTTTCAAGTTTGGCCGATACATTCTCCAATGGTATCAAAATGCCTAATTTCGGAACAAAATTCCCATACCTATCGCGCTCATAAGGAACAAATATGAAATCAGTTAACCAAAATCGATATTTACCATCTTTGAATTCGATATTTACATGATAATTTACTTCTCCGCTTTCGTGTTTTATCAACGCAAATACACTATATGTCAAAAATTTTCCCTCTCCGCCCACATCATTAAGGGTTGTTGTGGGTTTAAATTTAATCCGCGGAAACAGCGTTTTCAAAAAATATATACCTCTATCGTGTAAGGTATCTGAGGGCAGCCCGGGCAATTCGGTAACCTGGTAAAAAATATATTTATTATGTTCATCAAATGATAGCAATTCTTGTTGTGCAAAAGAGACCTTAACAAACAGGATAAAAACGATTACAAGTATTTTTATTTTCATGCTATAAAGATAAAAGCCGCCCCGATAAATCGAAGCGGCTTTTAACATATTTTTTTTAGTAATTAGAATGCGTAAACTGCAGCCAACAAAAATTGTGTTGCAGAGCTGGTTGGAAGGCCAGCGCCATCGGTAAACATTTCGTTTTTCGAGCTGCTGTCAAGGCGGATTTCTGGGATCAGCATAATAGAACCTGCTTTAATGTTAGCAGTGAAAGTTATGCCTGTAACTGAATTTCCCGAACCAGGAGCAGCAGTCGATGACCATGTTCCGGTTTTAGTCATAAAATACTCGCCTCTTAAACCAAGTGTAACCACTTTTGATACAGCCAATTGAGGATATAATGCAACGCCTGTAAAGCCACCTTTCATGCCGTCGGGCGCGGTGAAATCAGCAGCGTTTAAACCTAATTTAAAGGCATCAGTCATTTGGTAAGCAGTAGTAAGGTCAATTTCTGTTCCTGATTTTGGACCGGTAGCAAGATTGATATATGCTGTCCAGTTTTTTACTGGGGTAACGGTTAATTGAGCACCAAACGTATTTACTGCACCTGATGATGTATAGTTGTTCCAGGTATCGTTAAACACACCAGCCATTAAACTCACTTTATCAGAAAAAGTATAGGTCGCTTTAAAACCTGCATTTTGGAATGGTCCGTTAGTGAATAAATAAGAAGTTGAATAGTTGAAGTTAGATGCAGGGCTTATTACTTCATAACCAATAAAAGTCGACATATAACCAGCAGTAAGGTTTAATTTGCTGGTTAAGTTATACGATAAGTATAAGTTTTGGATATGGTATCCGGCAGTTGGGATAGATTGGTCACTGCGCGGACCGAATGACAACTCACCTACAAAAGACGCGTTACCTGTTGTCTTTTTTATGCCCAGATCAATCATACCTAAAGATACTGAATTGTTATCGGAACCAAAACTGGTTTGAATGTTTGGATGTCCGGATAAGTCTGTTTTGAAGTAGCTATCTACCGAACCCGAAAAAGTCAAGGGAACATCTGTAGAAGGGGCAGGTGCCGGGGCTGCTGGGGCTGCTGCTTTGCCAGTGTCGGCTGGCATACCTGCTGCATGGGCATTAAGCGTTAAGAATGCAGCGGCGATAGAGCATAAAAGTAAAAATCTTTTTTTCATGATTGTTTGTTTGATAGAATAATAGTTTGATTGATTTGAATAATTAAAAACACAGTAATCCTATACTGACCATTTTTTTGTTCAGCGGGATATTCTTTTATTAAATTTTGTAAATAAATAGAAACCCTTGTGCGACCAGTTAAATGTGGTCGGTAATCTTAAAATTCAATTAACCGTCACACAAGGGCTCTAGAACATTATCAATAAATGATAGTTATGGTATTAATTTATGAAGTATAAATAGTATACTTTATACTAGGTAAGATCTTCGTAATCGTATGCAGCAGCACCGTGATCGAACATATCCAAACCACCCGGACCTGTTTCGCCATGAGCTTCAACACGTAGTTTCCAAGGATGAGGTATGAACATCAATGCTTTCATCATAATCCAGGTTACAACAAACACTGCAATTGCAATTGTGAAAGTACCGATTGCCTGAGCTTTTAACACACTGGCATCGCCACCGTAAAATAAACCAGTTACTAGATTAGCTTTAGAGTTATCTGGTCCGGTTGGGCCAGTAATCCCAAATTGTCCTGATGCAAATAAACCTAATGAAAGTGTACCCCAGATACCGGCGAAACCGTGTACAGGAACAGCACCAATCGGATCGTCAATGCGCAAATATTCTAATAATTTAACACCACCGAATACGATGAAACCTGCCACGCCACCCAACAAGGTCGCGCCAAGCGGGCTAACCCAGTAACAAGGGCATGTAATTGCAACCAAGCCTGCAAGGAAACCATTAATAGTAAAGCCTAAATCGAATTTACCTTTAGTAGATCCCCACCATAAACCTGCCATCATAGCGGTGAAACCACCACCGCAAGCAGCAAGTGTTGTATTGGTAGCAATACGACCGATACCGATTGCATCCATCGCTGAAAGTGAGCTTCCAGGGTTAAAACCGTACCAGCCAAACCATAATACAAAACCACCCACAGCAGCCATAGGTAAATTGTGAGCAGGAGGCATACCGCCACCGTCGCGTGCAAAAACACGACCGATACGCGGGCCTAAAACAACCGCTCCAGCCAGAGATGCAATACCACCGATGGTGTGTACTACTGTCGAGCCAGCGAAATCGCGGAAACCTTGTCCTAAACCTTCGAAGAAATTCCCTTTCGAACCCATCAAAGCTAACCATCCATCAGGTCCCCAAGCCCAGTGACCAATGATTGGATAGATAAAGCCTGTGATACCGATACTGTAAAGAATATCGCCACGGAAACCTGTACGACCAATCATCGCACCAGAAACTACTGTAGAGCAAGTATCGGCGAAAGCGTACTGGAATATCCAGTGTGCAATAATAGGCACACCTGTAGTAAGGTAAGTATCTGTCGGGTTACCTACCGTTGTTCCCTGTAGGAAGAACCAATGGTAGCCGATGAATCCGTTACCATAGCTAAACATGAACGCGTAACCAATAGCGTAAAACAAAATACCGCAAAGACAGGTATCAAAAATACACTCCATCAGTACGTTTACAGTTTCGCGTTTACGTGCAAAACCAACTTCAAGCATTACGAAACCAGCTTGCATAGCAAATACTAAAAACGCTGCCACTAATGTCCAGGTAGTGTTAATAGCATTAGTCTGATTGGTAGCTGTAGTGAGTATAGACCTTTCCAAAGCTGAGGTATCAACCTTAGCGGCCGCCGCAGCATGAACCGATGTTCCGAATAACCCGGGAATGGTCATCATCGCTAATAAAACCAGCCCAAGGCCGATCATTTTCCCTCCGAAAATAGTGGCACCGAATGCCCACTTCTCACGCGTCAGTTGTCGGACTGAGGTGAGCAAATTGAACTTTGTAGAATTTACTTTCATTGTTTGTTTGTTTAGTTTAATTTAGTTTGATTGATTTAAATAATTATTTGTTGAACTATTATAAGCGGGGTAATTTCTTCTTTAATCTACTGCCATATTCTCCTATTTTTTATCAATAATCTAATAATAACATGCTTTTTCTAATAATTTTGATGAAATTATGAATGAATTTTAACAAAACCAAATATTTTCGCATTTTTTTTAATTTTTTTTTAAACATTTTATCAAAATAGCAATTTTTGATCTTTTTTAGGCTATTTTTTTGTGGATTTTATACCTTATATTATATACTACACAACAATAGCGTTTGTTTTTGCAATTATTCGCATTTTTATTCAAAAAATCAGCATTTTTAAAGAATAATTTAAAAAATATGCAAAATGAACTTTACAACGTCCCAATTTTGCACGTTACAATAGTTAAACCTCATTATTATTCGCTTTTAATGATTATTTTTAAGAAAAACGCCGATTAAAATTTTATTTAATTGAAAAGTTATACAGGTTATTAAGTATAGTTCTATTTTTGACCCCGACCCTTTTATAAAAACTTATTAAATGTCCAATATCCGATTCCAAGCACTGCAGGCAGTTTTAACCAGGGGCATACCCGAGGTAAAAATCCCGGCTCCAAAAATTTCAGAGTTCTTTGCTGCCAACGTTTTTGATAAAAAGAAGATGAAAGAATTTCTTTCAACCGAAGCTTACAATGGCATAAGTAATTCAATTGAAAAAGGAGAACCAATCCCGCGTGACCTGGCCGAGCAGGTTGCCTCTGCCATGAAATCCTGGGCCATTGGCAAAGGCGCCACCCATTACACGCACTGGTTCCAGCCCCTTACCGGCACAACCGCCGAAAAACACGACGCTTTTTTTGAACCCACCCCAGATGGCGGTGCGATAGAAATATTTTCGGGCGATGCTCTGGCCCAGCAGGAGCCGGATGCATCCAGCTTTCCGAGCGGTGGCATCCGTAACACTTTCGAAGCCAGAGGTTATACAGCCTGGGACCCCTCTTCGCCTGCATTTATAATGGCGCGAACACTGTGTATACCAACAGTATTCGTATCGTACACTGGTGAAGCGCTTGATTATAAAGTTCCTTTATTAAAAGCGTTAAGCGCGTTAGACAAAGCAGCGGTAGATGTATGTCATTATTTTGACAAGAGTATTGAGAGAGTTAATGCGTCGTTAGGTATTGAACAGGAGTATTTTTTAGTCGATATCGCCTTATTTAATGCACGCCCCGATTTGTATTTAACCGGGCGCACCCTGTTCGGGCACATGTCGGCAAAAAACCAGCAATTAGAAGATCATTATTTTGGTTCGATACCCGAGCGCGTATATGCTTTTATGCAGGATATGGAAACCGAGGCATTATTATTAGGTATCCCATTAAAAACACGCCATAACGAAGTTGCCCCATCGCAATTTGAATGCGCACCTATTTATGAGGAAATCAACCTCGCGATAGACCACAACCAGCTGTTGATGGATTTGATGGATAGGGTCGCGAAACGGCATAATTTCAAAGTATTATTGCACGAAAAACCGTATGCTGGTATCAATGGATCAGGAAAGCATAATAACTGGTCAATGATTTCCAATACGGGCAAAAACTTGTTGTCGCCTGGCAAAACGCCTAAAAACAACCTGATGTTTCTTACCTTTTTTGTGAATACGATAAAAGCGGTTTATGAACATGCCGATTTGTTGCGAGCATCTATTGCTTCGGTAAACAACGACCACAGGTTAGGCGCCAATGAGGCTCCACCGGCTATTATATCTATATTTTTGGGCACCCAATTAAGCGATGTGCTTGATGAAATAGAAACCTCCAGAATTAGTAAAAAAATAAAAGATGATGCCTTATTATGGCAGGGCATTCCAAAAATCCCCCAAATTTTAAAGGACAACACCGACCGGAACCGGACTTCGCCGTTTGCCTTTACCGGTAACAAATTTGAGTTAAGGGCCGTGGGCTCGTCAACCAATTCGGCCAGCCCAATGACCATTTTGAATGTGATTGTAGCTGATCAATTAAAGAAATTCAAAATTGACGTTGATAAACTGATAAAAAAAGGCGAAAAAAAGGATTTAGCACTGCTGATCGTAATTAAAAAATACATTAAAGAATCAAAGGCTATACGTTTTGAGGGCAATGGTTACAGCGACGAGTGGGAAAAAGAAGCCGAAAAAAGGGGCCTTGCAAACGTAAAAACTACTCCCAAAGCACTTGATGCTTTGTTGACCGAAAAATCGGATCTATTGTTTGCTGATACGGGTGTATTTACCAAAAGAGAAGCATTGGCACGTCACGAAATTTTGTTGGAAAGCTTCTATAAAAAACTGCAAATTGAAGCCCGTGTAATTGGAGAGCTTGGTGTCAACATTATTTTACCGGCGGCCATCACTTATCAAAGCAAACTGGTGCAAAATGTGCATGGCTTAAAAAGCCTTGGATTGGATGAAGAAACTTATAAGGCGCAATTGGGAATTATCAATAAAATATCCGAACATATTAACGCCGTTAAAACAAACATCGACAGCATGGTTGATGCCCGGAAAAAAGCCAATATTATCGAAGACATCCGCGAAAAAGCAATAGACTATGACGAAAAAGTAAAACCTTTTTTCCAGGTTATCCGCTATCATGTAGACAAACTCGAACAATTAGTTGACGACTCTATCTGGCCACTACCTAAATTCAGGGAATTACTGTTTATTAAGTAAGCACTAATTTGCTCTAATTTAAGCGAATTTCACGAATTGGTTTGAGGCACGAATTCAATTCGTGTCAATTCAATTCGTGTCATTCGTGTCATCTTTTTCATTCGAATGACTTAATTCTTTTATGTATTGTATCTTCAAATGATCGTAAAGGGAATGCTTGTCGATTAAAACAGAAACCAAACTCGCCACCATGCCCGCTAATATGAGGTGAAATATTACATTGTTTCGGTCGGTCATTTCAAGCACGAGGATTACCGACGTAAAAGGCGAACGGGTTACGCCAGTTAAAAAACTAACCATGCCAGCCAAAATAAGCATATTGGCATCACTATCGCCCACTTTGAACCACCCCGCTACTAATGAACCAACACTTGCACCAGCACCAAGCGCAGGTGCAAATATACCCCCGGCTGCACCGGTTGTAAAGGAAACCAACGGACCCGCAATTCGAAGCAAGGGAGTGTACCACGATGAATATTTATTTGATGTAAATAATGTGCGCTCCATGATATCTTTACCAGACCCCAAAGCATCGCTGCTAATAAAAAACGCCATGCATACCAATACCAGCGCACAAGCTATTACATATAAAACATGATGGTGCTGAAATTTAAACTTAGCCTTCCATGCAAAAATGAACAGTATTAATTTTGACATTCCGCTTCCCAACGCGCCTGCAATTAAGGCAACCAATGCTACCCCAAGAAATATGAAGGCCGAAAGTTTATCAATTTTTGGATAGCCAACATATAAATAAGGGCCCAACAGCGCCTGCGCAGATAATCCTGCAATAATTACCGACGAAAATATAGCAGTTTTGAAATAGCTAAAATGTGTTTTAGTTAATTCTTCAATAGCGAACACTATCCCCCCTAATGGTGTATTAAATGCCGCCGCTAACCCGGCAGCTGCGCCCGTTATCATCATATTGCGTTTGGCTATTCTTGGCCACCATTTCGGCAGCACCTGATAAACTATTTTGTATATGGAAGCAGCTATTTGAATCGTCGGCCCTTCTCTACCTATTGCTCCCCCTCCCATCGCCATAACCAAACTCGACAATACCTTTATAAATATTACCTTGAAACTTAAGAGTTTGTCGATGATTTTCGATGTTCTGGGTGTTGAAATTTCTATAGCTGCCGACACTTGAGGTATTCCGCTGCCCCGCGCGTAAGGTGCGAAGCGCTTAACAAGCCACCATGCCAGCACAAAACAAACCGGCGATAAAATAAAAAGCATCCAGGCATGACGGTTAAATACCAGAGTGGTAATGCTTTCAGCGGCCACAAAAAGTTTTGTGTATAATACCGCCACGAGCCCGGTGATAACCGATGCTATCCAGAAGGGAATAGCTTGCAAAGCGTTTCGTTTTAAATTTTCGTTTCGAATCCGATCAAATGAACGTTTTAACTGTAGTCTGAACCAATAAATAACTTTCATTAATGAACTTTTTTTGATTTTAACACGAATGTCTCAAATTGAATTTCTGCACGAATGACACGAATTTTTTTGAATTTCACTAATCTAATTCGTCACATTCGTGCTATTTTAATAAAATTCGCATCATTCGTGTAAATTCAATTCGTGAAATTCGATTCAATTCGTGAAAATTAGTGTTCATAAATTCGTCTTTTATAAATCAGCACCCATACATTTGCGCAATTCAAATAATTCGAGTAATTAGATTGAATTCGTGAAAATTAGTGTTAATAAATTATGATTTCTTCTCAAAGATATGATCAACGGGGGGTTTCTGCCTCCAAAGATGATGTACACAATGCGATAAAAAATATCGATAAAGGGCTTTTTTCGAAAGCCTTCTGCAAAATCATACCCGACATATTAGGTGGCGACCCAAATTGGTGCAATATTATGCATGCCGATGGTGCAGGTACTAAATCGTCGCTGGCTTACACCTACTGGAAAGAAACCGGAGATATATCAGTATGGCGTGGCATTGCCCAGGATGCCATTATAATGAACCTGGACGACTTATTATGCGTTGGGGCGATTGATAATATTCTTTTATCATCAACCATCGGCAGAAACAAAAATTTAATAACTGGCGAGGTAATAGCCGCCATTATTAACGGCACAGAAGAGATTCTGGCTGAGCTGAGGGATGCTGGTATTGGAATATACTCGACGGGTGGCGAAACGGCCGATGTAGGTGACCTTGTACGTACTATTATCGTCGACTCCACAGTTACCTGCCGAATGAAGAGGGAAGACGTTATAACCAACGAAAAGATACAACCGGGGGATGTGATAGTGGGCCTGGCATCGTACGGGCAAGCCAGATACGAAAAGGAATATAATGGCGGGATGGGCTCAAACGGATTAACATCGGCCAGGCACGATGTTTTTAATAAAACAATCGCTGAAAAATATGCCGAAAGCTATGACCCGTCTATTCCTTTTGAACTTATATTTTCGGGTTCAAAAAACCTGACTGATTTGATACCCATTACAAACGGCCAGGCCATTACAGCCGGAAAACTCGTATTGTCGCCGACGCGCACTTATGCTCCTATCATAAAAACTATGCTTGATCAATACAGAAATCAGGTTCATGGCATGGTGCATTGCAGTGGCGGCGCACAAACCAAAGTGCTGCATTTTATCGATAAACTTCACATCGTAAAAAACAATTTATTCCAGGTGCCTCCATTGTTCAAACTCATACAGCAAGAATCAAATACAAGCTGGCAGGAGATGTACAAAGTGTTTAACATGGGTCACCGCATGGAATTATACGTTCCAGAAGAAATTGCCGCGGATTTAATGAGCATTTCTAAAAGTTATGGTGTGGATGCGCAAATAATCGGGTATGTAGAAGCAGCCGAGAAAAAACAAGTAACGATAAACTCCGAATATGGAGAATTTATATACCATTGAGGTAAAAGGTAAAAAGCTATCAGCTATAAACAAAAAACCCGCTTTACGCGGGTTTTTTGTTTAATATTATTGGCAGTTAGTTAAAATTATACCTAACACCAAATTGTGCTTGCCAGCGTGAATTTAAGCTGTTATCGTTTTTATACAATGAAGTAACTGGTATTTGATTGGTTGCATCTAAATATGGGAAAGCATAAGTTGGACGGTTGGTAGTCGCATCTATACCTTTGTATACAAGTAAGTTAACGCCACCTCCGGTATTGCCATTAATGGCAGATACCTGATAAGTGCCCCAGTTATTATTTAATAGGTTACCCACGTTAATTACGTTAAACGAAACCGACAACGTGTGTTTAACTTTACCAGTCATCAGATAAAAATCCTGGGTAATGTTTAAATCTGTACGGTCAAAATATGGTCCGATAGCACCGTTACGCGAAGCAAATTGACCTCTGTGTGAGTTTAAATAGTTATCGCTGCTGATTAAGCTATTTAATTGATTCCATATTTGGGTTGGCGTACGTGTATCGGTTGCACCGTTTGGTACTAATTCGATATCACTTTGGCTTCTTGGGATATACATTAGTGCTGCGCCAGAAGAAGAGCCCACAGCATTATTTGGATCGCCCGAAACTAAGTATGAATAAGCGTAATTATTTGCAAATTCATTAATTATACCTATTGAAGTAAGGGTATTTTTAAAATAGGCTTTTTTATACGCTAATGAGGCAATCACACGGTTTGGCTCAACGAAACTACTGTTCGACTCATATTGAGCGTTAGGGCTCGTATTAAGCGGTACGTAGCGTGTGCTCCAAATAGTAGAAGCTGTACTGCCACCATCGTTAACATCTTTCGATACGCTATAAGTATAAGCTATGTTAGCATATAAACCGTTGGTAAACGATTTTTTCAACTGAGCGGTAACAAACGCTGAGTAACCTTTATTGGTGTTGGTCATGTAGTATAACCCTGTTATTTTAGGATTTTGCGGACCTATAGGGGCACTTGAATTCGAAGGCGTAATGTTGTTTGAATTAAAACGATATAATCCTTCGGGGCCGCTGTAAGTGGTAGTACCGCCTGTATTAGGATCTGAAAGCACCAAATTTTCATGGTAAATCGCGTCAATATCTTTGCTGAAAACCCCTTCTAAAGTAAAGATGTAATTATTTTCCAATCTTTGGTCAATCGCTAAATCGGTACGCCATATTTTTGGATTTTTCAATTTAGGGTCAGCAATATCTAACTCGTATGAGGTATTTGCAGTTCCAACATTTGGGCGGTTACCGTTTACATTCGGATTAAAATACAATATATTTGTCCCATTTGGAGTCGCGGTGGCATAGCCTGGAGTATTTGCCGTGTAGGTGCCTGAGCCAAATAACAAGCCGTTGTTTGACGCTTGGTTAGAAATCCAAACGAATGGCGGAGGACCAGCAAACATACCAGTACCACCACGCACTTGTGTTTTGGCATCGTCAAATACATCCCAGTTAAAGCCTATACGTGGAGAAACTTGTACTTTATTGCTTGGCAATTTCGAAGGGTCAACATGGATACCTTGTTGAAATGCAATGCCTGTAACATTGCCATTCTGTGCCAATGTTGTTGGATAGTCATCATAGTCGGCGCGGATTCCATAAGTTAATGTTACGTTGTCACGTACATGGAATTTGTCTTGTGCATATAAACTAAATATGCCGGCTTTAATTTTCGCGTACGGAAATGCACCACTCGATAAAGCTGAATTCCGATAACTATATGATGCCGCAGGCAAACCATTTACAAAATCGGAAACGGAATTGAAAGTATAAAGGCCGTTATAGTCTGGCGCAAAACCATTGGTATAACTTTGAATCTGATCGTTTGTACCGATGGTAACCTCATGCTTACCAGCATAAATACTATAATCATCAGAAAACTGCCAGATGTTTGTATACAAAATATTACCAGCGGTATACAATTCATCACCGAATGAAGTTAACACCGCGGTTGGTTTCGTAGTTACAGCACCGGTGGCAGTAGTGATGCCATTATCAATGTCGACCATTGGTAAATTGCTGGAACTGGAAAACGAGCGGAAATCGCGAAGTGCTGAATAGCCTGCTGTTAATTTATTCGACATACTGCTGCTGATACGGGTATCTAACTCTAAAATGCCGATGTTAAAGTTATTATTGATTCTGTAACCTGAACCCGAAAATGGTAATGTTAATGGTCCGGGTGCACGTGAGCCCCCTAAAGCAGTACCCGAGTTACTTGCAGGCTCATCCTGAAAAGATTTAAGGTAGAAGTACTTAGCGCTTAAAGTATTGTTTTTGTCGATGTTCCAATCTAATTTAACAGTGGCTTTATCGCTTGAGGTAGCATAATTATACCCCTGATAAGCACCTGGATTATAGTTATACTTTGTTTCTAAAGTATTTACAATCTGAGATAGTTGGGCTGTAGTTACATTTGAAACAGTACCACCCGAGTTGGTACCATCATTTGCAACTTCGGAGGTAGCAGGCTGGCTGATACGCTCTTCTTCACCCGATACGAAAATGAATAATTTATTTTTGATGATCGGGCCGCCTATGCTTGCGCCAGTCTGGCGGTAAGTAAACGGTGTAATGGTAACAGCTGTTGGACCAACATTGTAACCTGTTAAATCAACACCACGGGCAAAGTCGTATATAGTGGCTTTAAAATCGTTTGTACCCGATTTAATAACAGTGTTAACACCAGCACCCGAAAAATTACCCTGACGAACGTCGAATGGTGCAATATCAACCTGAATCTGGTCGATAGCGTCAAGCGAAATTGGTTGCGAGTGTGTTTGACCACCAAGTGTGGTAGATAACCCGAAAGAGTTGTTAAACAATGCGCCGTCCACAGTAACGTTATTAAACGAACCACTACGACCGCCAAAACTCAAGTTGCTTGAGGCTGATGGTGTAAGTTTGGTAAAATCGTTTAACGAACGGTTAAAGGTAGGCAATGCGTCGATTTCCGCACGATTAATAGTTTCGCTGGCACCGGTACGGTTAGGGTTAATAACCGATCCCTGTTTTGCGCCTTTAACCACAACTTCATTCAATGCAGTAGCGTTATCAACCAATTTAGCATCAATTTTCTGGTCCTGACCGATAGATAAGGTGATGTTTTCCTGTACAAAGTCTTTGTATCCGATAAAGGATATTTTAAAAGTGTAAGGTCCACCAACTCTTAAGTTCGGTAAATTGAAACGCCCGTCGATACGGGTAACGGTTCCATAAACGGTTCCGGTAGGTAAGTGTGTAATGGTAACAGTTGCTCCCGGAATGGCTCCCTTCGCATCGGTTACGATACCGTTAACACTCGCGGTGGTAACACCCTGTGCCGATACATTTTTGCTGACAAAAAATGTAATAACGGTGAGAAATAAAATTAAGAGTAAATGCTTCCTCATTTTTTGCTTTTTAAGTGAACAGATTAATATTGAATTTTTTGTGCAAAGGTAGCGATTGCATACACGGCTAATGTTAAGTCAATATTAAGAAATATTGTATAATTATCAACATTTAGTGTTAATATCACCAATAAACATATTTTATCGGTGAATTTGATATTAAAATGACAATTATTATCCACAAAATAAGTCGTCTTTTTGATTCAAAAACTAGAATTTAGAATTATTTGCAGCTGTGCTTAATATTTCCGCATTTGTTACCTTTTAATTAGCTTTGCCACAAAAATTATTTGTTTTGGATAAAAGGCCAACAATAATTTTTTATTTCGGGTGGCACAGTTCAAGTTAGATAAGCTATTATTCAAAAAAGCAAATCTGTTTTACAAATAAGATTTTTCGATAAAAAATAACACCAATTAAATATTACAATCAAAAAATGAATTACGATTTAATTATTATAGGTTCTGGACCGGGCGGTTATGTTGCTGCTATACGCGCATCGCAATTAGGTTTAAAAACAGCTATTGTTGAAAAAGAATCACTAGGCGGCGTTTGCCTTAATTGGGGATGTATCCCGACGAAAGCACTTATAAAAAGCGCCGAAGTGTTTGAATATATTAATCACGCCGCAGAATACGGTATAAACGTGGCCACTCCGGAATTAGATTTCGAATCAATTATAAAAAGAAGCCGCCTGGTTGCCGATGGTATGAGCAAAGGTGTTCAGTTTTTAATGAAAAAAAACAAAATTGATGTACTTACCGGTACGGGGAAGCTTAAAAACAATACTACTGTGTCTGTTTCAACACCGCAGGGCACCGTGCAGGAGGTAACAGCGACAAATATAATTTTGGCTACAGGCGGACGCTCGAGGGAGTTACCAAACCTTAAACAAGATCATAAAAAAGTAATTGGTTACCGCGAAGCCATGATATTGCCGAAAAGGCCCGCTTCGATGGTAGTAGTCGGTTCGGGTGCGATAGGTATCGAATTTGCATACCTGTACAATGCCTTTGGTACGAAAGTTACCGTTGTAGAGTTTTTAGATAACGTAGTGCCACTTGAAGATGAAGAAGTTTCTAAACAATTAGGACGTATTCTTAAAAAACAAGGCATCAATATTATGACCTCGTCAACGGTTGAATCTGTTGATACCAGTGGTGATTTGTGCAAGGTTCACGTAAAGACCGCCAGCGGCATGGAAGTTCTGGAAGCCGAAATTGTATTGTCGGCGGTAGGTATTTCTACCAATCTGGAAGGATTGGGCCTTGAAGAAAATGGCGTGAAGACCGATAAAGGAAAAGTATTGGTTGATGATTTTTACCGCACAAACGTTGAAGGTGTTTTTGCGATAGGCGATATTGTAAAAGGCCAGGCCCTTGCTCACGTAGCTTCGGCAGAAGGCATTATTTGCGTTGAAAAAATTGCAGGTTTAAATCCTGAGCCCTTAAATTATAACAACATTCCGGGCTGTACCTATTGTTCGCCCGAAGTTGCATCTGTTGGCTATACCGAAAAAGCTGCCAAAGAAGCCGGTTACGAAATAAAAGTTGGGAAATTTCCTTTCTCGGCGTCGGGTAAAGCAAGTGCGGCTGGTGCAAAAGATGGGTTTGTCAAATTGATATTCGATGCCAAATATGGCGAGTTTTTGGGCGCGCACATGATTGGTCACAACGTTACCGAAATGCTTGCGGAAATTGTTACAGCCCGTAAACTGGAGGCTACCGGCCACGAGATAATAAAATCGGTGCATCCGCATCCAACCATGAGTGAAGCTGTGATGGAAGCAGCCGCAAACGCCTATGGTGAGTGTATACACTTGTAGTTTATAGTTGATGGTTCATAGTCCATGGCAATTTTCTCCATGGACTATGAACCATCGACTAAAGACTAAGAACCAGCGGTTACCTTCGAAAACAAATCCCACAAAACAATACCTGCCGATACTACTATATTGAATGAATGTTTGGTACCAAATTGCGGTATCTCAATACAGCCATCTACCATTTCCATTACCTCATCACTTACGCCGTTCACTTCGTTGCCGAAGATTAGCGCGTACTTTTCTCCCTCCATAATTTTAAAGTTCTGAAGCATGGTACTATTTTCGGCTTGTTCAACAGCGATTATGCGGTAACCTTTTTCACGCAAATTCAAAACAGCTTGCAAAATATCCGGGTAATAAGTCCAGCTTATCGATTGGGTAGCACCAAGCGCCGTCTTTTCTATTTCACGGTGCGGTGGTTGGGCGGTAATGCCGCATAGATATATTTCCTCAACGGCAAAACCGTCAGCGGTGCGAAAAACGGACCCAATATTGTGCATACTACGCACATTATCAAGTACAACCACTATAGGAAGTTTGTTGCCCGATTTAAATTCAGCTACCGTAACGCGGTTTAATTCGTCGAGCTTTAGTTTCTTCATGTTTATTTTTTTGTCGGGAAGTTGTAAAACCGGAAAGACAGAAAATCCAAAAGAGGGAATTCACAGATCCGGGGCTCAAAAGAAAGAATTTTAATTGTTAAATTCCGTTTAACAATTAAAATTCTTTGCATTAAACTCGGTCAATAGCGGGGAACTAAATCGCCATTGCAGATGATAGCTCTCCTACACCATTCCCGATAAGGGAACGGTAAACAGTAGGCGCGTAACCTATTTTTTCGATGTAATAGGCAATTACATTTTTGCTGTAAGCGTCGAAAGCGTCTTCTTTAACCAATGCTATAGCGCAGCCACCGAAGCCAGCGCCAGTCATACGCGCACCAGCGACATTTTTATCGGTTTTACTGTACTCAACAATCGCATCCAGTTCTGCACCACTTACCTGGTACATATCCCTCAAAGAATCGTGCGACCCATACATCAACCTGCCAAACTCTGTAAGGTTATTGTTGCTTAAAGCTACCGCGGCAAGTTTTACACGATCATTTTCTTCAATAACATATTGGGCGCGTTTTAAAATAATTTCATCTGTTATTAAATGTTGATATTTTTTAAAAGTAGCAGAATCAATATCACAAAGGTTATTGATGTCCAGTTCTTGTTTTAAAGCTGTCAAGGCAGTCTGGCATTCCTGTACGCGCTCGTTATATTTTGATTCGGCAAGTTTCCGTGGCTTATTGGTGTTAATTATAGCCAATATATAATCGCCTAAATTCGAAGGTACTGCCGTGTAATCAAGTGTATTGCAGTTTAACATTAGCGCTTTGTTTTTTTCACCAAAGGCAACGGCAAACTGGTCCATAATTCCGCAATTTACCCCTATAAAATTATTTTCAACCGATTTGGATATTTTCACAAGGTCAAGTTTGCTATATCCGCAACCAAACACATCATTTAGCGCGAAGGCAGTAACCACTTCAATCGAAGCCGAAGAAGACAAACCCGAACTAATAGGGATATCGCCATAAAAAAGCATATCTAAACCGTGCAGCTTATTTCCCTGTTTTAAAAAATCTTCGATAATGCCAAGAGGATAATTATACCAGCTTTCATCGAGCTTAGTATATTCTGAAAGGACGCCGATATCAAGCTTGTCGGCGAAGTTTAAACTACGGAAACGGAATACCCCCAAATCATTGGGTGATAGCAGTAAATAAGTACCAAAAGTAATAGCGCAAGGCATCACCAATCCGCCGTTATAATCAATGTGTTCGCCAATAAGGTTAACACGGCCCGGTGAGAAGTAGGAGTTTTTGGCTTCCTGATTAAATATTTTACTAAATTCTTTAAAAAGAGTATTTCTCATTATTTCGTTAAATCGGTTTATTTTACAAATATTAGAAAAAATGTAAAATATACAGTTATTATTTTTATTTTTTTTTACTTTTTTGCAAGTTCCTTTTTTCCTGACTCCGCGGATAGCGCCCCACTCGGGTTATCACAAAAAAGCTGATAAATATATTAAACTATATACTAGTAAATAAACCTACAATAGTTTACACTTAAAATCACCAACGCAAATTAAAAAACCCACTTAAACCTTCAGTTTTAGCTCACAGTATTTCAAACCTCTACTCAAAAAAAATCCAGCCATTTTTTGATGGCCGGACTATATTCGTTAACTAATTATCCAAATTAAACTTTGGTTTTTTCACCAGTTGCAAGGTCAATTTTATAAACCGTACCATTGATGGTTAAAGTTGCAGTTCCATCTCCGTTAAACACCAATGTACCGGTGTAGCTGAAACTTCCCTTTTTGGGGACGCTGCCTGTGATTGAAATAGTCGCTGTACCGCTTACAATAGTACGCGCAGGTTTCTTAAGTGTTAGTGCGGTAACTACAATGTCGGTATTCCATGTACCATGATTGGTCGTATCGACTTTTGAATTAAATGACCCACTATTTTTATATTCTCCGTTTAAAACGAAGTCAGTTGCGGCCGAGTCTAATCCGTCAACACTAAAAACGGTACTACCCGAATTGGTCGAGGAAAGTCTTGGGCCATTAAAATTACCACTGTAAACTAAACTGCTCGATAAATTGCTGGGCTTGTTATTGGTGCCGCAATTAACTACATAATTATATGTTAAATGGTATGAATAAGTAGTTGTTGCCCCTGCAGCACTTGTTCTCGAAATAGTATCAGCTCTTAATGTGCCACACGTCAAATGCGCTCTGGCATAACTCGCAGCGTCAAAAGTAACATCATCAGAAATATTGGTAATACCATTTGAATTACTCGACAAAGAACTCGCAACCATATCCGCAGCATCAGAAGTTGATACATTGGCCGTTGTTTGCGTAGTAATTGGGGCTAAAGCGTTATTTTTTCGGCATGCCACCGCTCCCAGCAGCAGCAATAACACCAGAGAAAGGCTAATTTTTTTCATAATTTTTTTCTTTAAAACGATGGTTTACATTGTTTTGAGTATCTTTTATATGAAAGGTTTAATTGCTAAGTTATTTTTTTAAAAAAACACTCGCCTGACTTCAATCATGAAGATTACTTCGGGAAAGGGCAAACTTAATTTTGCATCGTTATGGATATGTAAATAACGAAATTGCTACCTTGGCGCAAAAAAAAATAGCTCATGACCGAACAAAATTACGCCAACCATTCCCGCCTTGTTAAAGGATTTCATTTTGTGTTTGGTTCACTGTTACTTTTAGGCACTATTGCTTCAATTGTAAATGTATGGATACTATGGACTAAAGGTGAAGGCATTTTTAGCCCGCTTTTAATTGTACTGCTTTTTGTATGCTGCTTGTTTTTGGGTTGGTTTACGCGCCAATTTGCGGTTGCTGTGCAAGACAGGGCTATCCGCGCCGAAGAAAATTTAAGATATTTTTTACTAACCCGCAACGCCCTTGATAAAAGAGTGACTATGGCACAAATAATTGCACTGCGTTTTGCCTCCGACGAAGAATTTGCCGAGCTGGCCGACAGAGCTATACACGAAAACCTTTCGGCTGATGAGATAAAAAAAGCTATTAAACAATGGCGTCCGGACAATTTCAGGGCATAAATTTATCCGCACATAAACGGCAAAATAAAGGAGCCGACTTTTATTTTGCCGTTTATGTTTGTATAATCCCTACATTAAATGCCTTTTCAATCGGCGCGTGGTTTGCCGCCTCTATACCCATAGATATTACTTTTCGGGTTTCCAAGGGATCTATAATGCCATCAACCCAAAGCCTGGCTGCAGCATAATAAGGGGTAGTTTGACTGTTATACCTGTCAGTAATTTCTTTCAATAGCTCATCTTCCTTTAATTGATCAACTTCTTCTTCTTTTGCTTTTAAAGCAGCAGCTTGTATTTGCACCAGGGTTTTTGCTGCTTGCGATCCCCCCATTACAGCAATTTTAGCAGTTGGCCATGCATAAATCAACCTTGGGTCGTAAGCCTTGCCACACATGGCGTAATTACCTGCGCCATAGGAGTTGCCGATTATGATAGTAAATTTCGGCACCACAGAGTTTGCCACCGCGTTCACCATTTTGGCTCCGTCTTTTATAATGCCTCCATGTTCGGCACGGCTGCCTACCATAAAGCCTGTAACATCTTGTAAAAAGACCAGCGGAATCTTTTTCTGATTACAGTTCATAATAAATCGTGTCGCCTTATCGGCCGAATCCGAATAAATTACCCCACCAAACTGCATCTCGCCTTTTTTCGATTTAATTACTTTGCGTTCGTTTGCCACTATACCTACCGCCCATCCGTCGATACGGCCCAAACCGCAAATAATGGTTTGACCATAACCCGCTTTATATTCTTCAAATTCCGAATTATCGAGCAGACGCAATACAATTTCCATCATATCATAAGCCTTGTCCCTGTTTTCGGGTAAAATGCCGTAAATGTCAGTTTCATCCAGTTTTGGCGGAAAAGCTTTTATCCGGTCGAAACCGGCTTTCGCGAAATCACCTGTCATGCTCATTATATTGCGGATACTATCCAAACAGGCTTTATCATTTGGATGTTTATAATCGGTAACGCCCGAAATTTCACATTGCGCGGTAGCGCCACCCAATGTTTCGCTGTCTACGTCCTCCCCTATCGCCGACTTTACCAAAAACGGGCCCGCCAGAAATACAGAGCCCGTTCCTTCCACAATCATAGCTTCGTCGCTCATGATAGGGAGATAGGCACCGCCGGCCACACAGGAGCCCATGATAGCCGATATTTGGATAATTCCCAAACTACTCATCAATGCGTTATTGCGAAAAATGCGACCAAAATGTTCTTTGTCAGGAAATATTTCGTCCTGTAAAGGCAAAAAAACTCCGGCAGAATCGACCAGGTAAATGATCGGCAACCTGTTTTCCATGGCTATTTCCTGCGCGCGAAGATTCTTTTTGGTAGTAATCGGGAACCAGGCACCCGCCTTAACAGTAGCATCATTAGCCACCACTACACACTGCCTTCCTGACACATAACCGATACCACAAATTACACCGCCGGAAGGGCAGCCACCATATTCGTCGTACATCCCGTCGCCCGCAAGGGCCCCTATTTCGAGCCAGGGCTTATTCTTATCTAATAAATAAGAAACCCGTTCACGGGCGAGCATTTTTCCTTTCTCTTTTTGTTTGGCAACCGCCTTGTCTCCACCACCCTTATAAGCTTTTTTTAGCCGTGTATGGAGCTCGTAAACAAGTTGTTTGTTTATGTCTTCATTTTTATTGAATTCGATATCCATATTAACTATTGTTTTTGCAGGTGATCAGATCGATGTATTTTTTAAAACAATTACCGGAAGCAATTTAATGATTGTTTTATACATCGAACTAAAATTTGATTTGTGTCAGTTTGAATTTAACTTAATTTTGAAGTATTATTTTATTTCAGTTTAGCACGGCATGGATACCACTTTTTATTTATCCTTATTTCAGCAAGCTATTGATAAACTTGACAAAAGTCTATTGAATCAAAAACAACTGCAAGTGGAAACGGGCGTTTGGTTAGACGCTGTCATTTTAAGAATACAAAAACAGCATTGGGCAAATAACCCGGATGCAAAGCCGCAAACCGGCCCTGCGATTTTTTTTTCTATCTGGATTGGTATTGCCGATATTAAAGAGCATAAATTATTTTACAACATCCATGCATTAAAGTTAGGAAAGCTTAATGGCTATACGATAACCAGTAGGAAATTTGCCGACGACTTTAGAGAACAGTTTAAAAGTCTTGAACACAATTGGCCAAACGTTAGTACGAAATTCGGGCCGCAAACTTTGATGCAGGGATGGAAAAAAGTTAATTTAGATTTTCCAGTAGAAGATATTTTGGCGATTGCCAACAAGTTGATCGAAATTGATATTTTAATCGAAAACCTGCTCATTAATCGAAAAGTTAATTTAAATACAAACTGAGACACTATCCAAAATTTGATTCGTGCTTCAAATACAAACACAATCTTTTCACGGCCGATTACATCTTTGGTCTTTTTTTAACAGGCGAAATAGATTTCACAATAGTTTGGCCGCTAATTACTTTTTTAACGGGCTTCATTCTCGCTATTGAATTCTGGTAAGCACCTTCAAGTAAACTTTTAATAATTTCTTCTGGAAAATCGTCTTTGTCTTTTACCCGGATATATCTGTACTGGGTACCGTTACCGATTAGAATCTTTTGAGGGTCTTCAATATCAACACCCCGGTTAAAGCCAAAATTCACGTGGTCGCTGCACACCGCTATGCTGCAAAAAACATCGCCGGCCTTATCTGTTGGCGACCAGCCGAAGGCAACTGCATTGTAATTATCATAAATAAGTTCGTTTGTTTGCGGAAATAAGTCCCATACAAACTCCCTTAAACTGAGTGCCGCTGCTTTTACAAAATCGGGATATGGTATAATGAATTTAACCAAATCATTTACGGTTTCCTTTCCCATTTTCTGATGACTCAAATAAAACAACTTGTAAATCTTATTAAAGTTAGCGCATATACTTTAATAATCAGGGTGTTTATTAAATTTAAAAAAACATTTGATAGGCGTTTTTTTAGATTTTTAACCCGATTAGTCACCGATCGTAAAATAAGTCGCAAAAAGCAATCGAGTTATCAACATAACTACAACAAAAATGTATACAGTTTGTACTATGCGTATTGCGATGAATGCCTTATATTTAACAACTTAATTTTAATGATGATTTTTCCTTCGGTTAAGAAAGTTTGCCTACCTGCTTTCGTCACAATACTTGCCATTTTTGCGCTTACTTTTCAAAGTTGTAGAAAGAAACGAACTGAAATGGCCAATATGCTGTACAAAAAAACGCATAATCCGGTTTTCAGAGATGTTACTCCGGAAGGTTTTGCAGATGCCTTTAAAAAAGCCATTGCAATAAAAGCACTAAAAACACCATGCATAGCTTTTATTCGGTCCTATTACCATCAACACGATTATCAGCCACAATTTATTGAAGACCATTTATTTAATAACGACCTGCAAACTGCCGCTGATTATTATATGAAAGCTGATGAACATGGTTTAAATGAAAAAATGTTCGAAGCGGAAAAACTCGATTCCCTGATAAACAAGTTCCACGGAAAAAACGGAATAAAGACGCTCGAGGAGGCTTATAAATACATGGCTGAAACGGAATTAACAGCGGCAACTTCATTGGTCAACTATTCGAATGCATTGCAGTATGGCGTGGTTAATCCCAAAAAAATATTCAAACGATATTATTTGGATACGAAAGCACCAGATTCATTATCAATGGTGAAGGTATTTCAAATTAAAAACATGAAAACCTATTTAGATAGCCTTCAACCAAACGACCCACAATATATCACCTTACAAAAAGCGCTAAAAACTGGATTTCAGGCACCTGGCCTTTCCCAGGAAGAAACCAGGCGTATTTTAATCGTAAACCTTGAACGCTTAAGATGGCGAAACAAGCCCTATCAAAATAAATACGTCATCGTGAATATTCCAGATTACACTTTAAATGTTATGGATAAAGATAGCGGCAAGTCGGTTTTGAAAATGAAAGTTTGTGTAGGAGGAGGGCGGAATATGGAAAATCAAAATACGGTATTGAGTTATAACGATACCGCAAAGGTCGACAATCCCTTTCCACATGAAACGCCACTTTTAAACAGTGCAATACACAGTGTTGAAGTGAACCCCGTGTGGAATATCCCCAATAGTATAGCAACCAAAGAAATTATTGTAGAAGCTGCGAAAGACCGCTATTATTTGGCCAACAAAAACATCCAGGTTTACAAAAATGACAGATTAATTAAAGATCCTGAATATATAAACTGGTCGAAAGTTACCAAGGCAAACTGCGACTATGAATTTAAACAAAAACCGGGGGCAGATAATTCGTTAGGAAAGATAAAATTCCTGTTTAAAAACGTCAGCAGTGTTTATTTACACGATACACCTGCTAAGTCGGCTTTTTTCAGGACGATGCGGGCAGTCAGTCATGGCTGTGTACGCTTGGGTGATCCTCAGGCACTTGCGCTTTCATTATTCGGCGTTGGCGACAAGTATAAAAAGATCGTCGAGGATATGGGTAAGAACAATCCAGATCCTACCACCATTTATTTACCCAAAAGGGTGCCCGTTTATATTACCTACATTACTTGCTGGAACGATGAAAACAATACACTCCAGTTCAGAAACGATGTTTATGGATTAGATATTGTACTGTACGATAGCTTACAAAAAGAGCTTAAGCCTGCGTTGAATTAACAGAATTAGCTTACAGTTTTGCAAAAACGCTGCTTCTGAATTCCTGACTTATAAAATTTGCAGCCTCATCTTCATTAAGATATTTAGAATAATAAGTATCATCGTTACCATTGATAAACAACACGTTTCTATCCTTAATGGTATTAATAACCATATTTGCCACCTTTTTTGAAACAGCCGGGCATCCGAAACTGCGACCTATATGGCCCGTCTTTTTAACTACTTTTTGACTCACGTAACCAGCTGAATGCAAAACAATCTCCCGGGCCCGTGCGTTAATATTAAAGCCCGAATCCACGCCATCTAACCTGAGCGAACGACCGTGTTTACCAATGTACACATTGTCGGTTAAGTAAAAGCCTAAACTACTCGCGTGTGAATCTATTTGGTCCGAAAAATAATTCGCTGATTCATCACCACTGCCTTGCCCGTGGGCTACCCAGGTATTTAACAATAATTCTTTTCTCAACATATTAATTACCCACATGCGCTTCTCGCCACTGGGCATCTTAAAATCGATAAGGGTTAAAATTGAACTATTTTGGGGCAATTTATTAGCGACTTTTAAATTTATAAAACCAGTAACCCCCTTTTTAAATACTTCAAAATCCAACCCTGAATTTTGCAAATGTGCCGATTCATAAATATTTGAAATATACTTTTCGAGCAAATCTCGGGTCGAGAACCCGGTTACCGGTTTACTGATATTTTTGAGGGGAGTATTTGGCCGCCAGCCAACAAGGGCAATAGAAACAAATAATAAAGCGCTAATAAACACGCTTATGCGTTTTTTCATTCTTATTTCGGGTTTAATCAATTTTAAATTAGAGCCACGTTTACGTATAGAACAAAAATAATGTTCCAATTTTTTTATTCTATATGTAAAATAAAGTTGAATAAGTTAATCTTTATCTATCAATTACAATTTTTTGCTGCAAAATTAACTAAATCAACTTGAAAAAGTAAATTAATAAGATATTTTTTAAAATACAAATTAAGAAAGTATCTTTTTTAAAAAAAGCGATCTGTTGATCACAGATCGCTTTTACACGACATATAAAATGTTAAAAAAATTGTGTTAATAAATTGGTGGAAATTTATAAGGGTCCGATTCGGTCATTATGGTATACACTGATTCGATAATATCATCTAACGAGGGTTTACAAAAATAATCACCATCGGAACCATAGGGTGGCCGGTGTTCTTTCGCGCAAAGCGTTTTGGGCTGCGAATCTAACGAATAGTATCCTTTTTGATTTTCAAGTACTTTCTGCAAAATATAAGCCGAAGCCGCGCCGGGCAAATCTTCGTCAACTATCAGGAGTTTACTTGTTTTTTTCAAGGAAGCGCCACAAATATTTTCAATGTCGAAAGGATATAAAGTTTGCGGGTCTATTACTTCAATAAGGATACCCATTTTTTCGAGTTCGTGGGCAGCTTCCAATACAATACGAAGCGTTGAACCATAAGAAATTACCGTAATATCGGTCCCCTCTTTTAGTACTTCTGCCATTCCCAACTTAACAGTGAACTCGCCAACGTTAGCCGGTAATTTTTCTTTTAAACGATACCCGTTCAAACATTCTATAACAAGCGCTGGTTCATCGCTGCGCAACAAAACATTATACATTCCGGCGGCTTGTGTCATGTTACGCGGAACACATATATGCACCCCCCGCATAGAATTTAAGATAAGTCCCATTGGCGAGCCAGAATGCCAAATCCCTTCTAAACGATGTCCACGGGTACGGATAATAAGCGGCGCTTTTTGGCCCCCCGCGGTACGGTAACTTAATGTTGCCAAATCATCACTCAATACATTGATGGAATATAGGAGATAGTCGAGATATTGAATTTCGGCTATGGGCCGTAAACCACGCATGGCGAGGCCAATGCCCTGCCCTATAATGGTTGCTTCCCTGATTCCGGTGTCGGTGATACGCAAGTCCCCGAATTTAGCCTGTAAGCCTGCAAATCCCTGGTTTACATCGCCAATAGCGCCAACATCTTCGCCAAAGGCAACAATAGTTTTATCACGCTCGAAATTGGCTTCAAAACAAGCGTTTAACACTTCGCGGCCATCAATAAGTTTGGCATCATCGGCATAATTTACCGGCACTCTGGCAACTTTTAATGGGGAATAAATAGAGTTGGTAAATAGTTTTGTATTATAACGATCATTGTTTTTTGCCAACGCCTTTTGTAGCCAGGTAACCAGTTCCCTTTTCTGCAGCGAATTGTCTTTAGCGGTTATCCGCAGTGTTTTTCGGATGGCCGAAATAACGTCCCGCCTGCAAGGGTCAACAATTTCCTGTAATTCTGACGTGATATGCAATAACCGTTCTTTAGTCGGAACATTGAACGCCAGGTGCTCAATCAGGTCAACAGCTTCGTTTAATTCAACGCGAATTTCATCGCCAAGTTCGGTCCACACCCTTCGCTGGCAGTCGCGTACATATTTTTTTGCCGCGGCCTCAATCTGATCCATTTCGGCATCCGTGGCAATAGCCGAGGTAATAATCCATTGGCGCATTTTAAGCAGGCAATCATATTCTTCTTCCCATGCCAGGCGGTCCTTTGTTTTATAACGTTCGTGGGAGCCAGACGAAGAGTGCCCTTGCGGTTGGGTCATTTCGGTTATATGTATCAAAACCGGCACATGTTCTTCACGGCAAACCGCGATGGCACGTTCATAAGTTTCGCAAAGTGCTACATAATCCCAGCCACGAACCTTAAAAATTTCGTAACCATTGGTATCTTTTTCGCGCTGAAATCCTTTTAATATTTCGGAGATATCTTCTTTGGTTGTTTGCAATTTTGCAGGAACCGAAATTGCATAGGCATCGTCCCAAACAGAAATAGCCATGGGCACCTGCAATACACCAGCCGCGTTTATCGCTTCAAAAAACAACCCCTCAGACGTTGACCCGTTGCCTATCGTACCAAAAGCAACCTCATTACCGTTTACCGAAAAATTCTTTAAATATTCGAGTTCTTTATTTTGACGGTATAATTTTGAAGCATAAGCCAAACCGAGCAAGCGGGGCATGTGGCCACCGGTTGTTGAAATATCCGAAGAGCAATTCATTGTTTCCACCTGGTTTACCCAAGTACCATCGGCATTTACAAACCGTGTTGCATAGTGGCAATTCATTTGCCTTCCGGCAGAAGCCGGTTCTTTTTCAACATCGGGGTAAGCGTATAACTGTGCAAAAAATTCTGTTAGATTGCTCATGCCCGTAGCGAACATAAAGGTTTGGTCGCGGTAATAGCCCGCACGCCAGTCCCCTTTCTGAAATACCTTGGCCATTGCCAATTGGGCAACTTCTTTCCCATCGCCAAATATGCCAAACTTAGCTTTACCCGTGAGCACTTCGCGACGGCCAATTAAACTCGCCTGACGGCTTTCATACCCTATGCGGTAATCGTCGGTTACTATTTTTTTAAATTCGTCAAAACTGAGCTCCTTCATATTTAACCTGTCGGCAGCGTTTATTGCAGTTTCGGGCATATAAAATTTTGTTTAGGCGGTAAAATTATAAAATTCTATTCTGTAATTATCAAATAACTCAATTTATACGTCAGTTTTTATATAAGTTTTTTATTTTAATTAAACCTTTTATATTTGTGACAATCAAAAGCAATTATGAAAAAGATATTAATGATTTGCGCAGTAGTTTTAGGCTTTGCCTTTACTGCATCCGCACAAACCGATAACAAGGCTGAATTTAAATTCAACGAAGAAAAACATGATTTCGGTAAAGTGCCTCAGGGAATACCCGTTACTACCATATTTGAGTTTACAAATATTGGTACCGAACCCCTTATTTTAACAGAGGTAAGGCCTACATGTGGCTGTACCATAGCCGATTACACCAAAACACCAGTAAAAAGCGGTGAAAAAGGTATTATCAAAATTACTTACAACGCAGCCGTTGCACAGCCTTTTAACAAAACAATTGTTGTGACTTCAAATGCTAAAACTCCAACCAAATATTTAAATATTGTTGGTGAGGTAATAGCAAAACCGGCGGCGACAGGCAAATAATTTGCCTCAACTAATTCCCCTCGCTAGCCGGAGGTGCATTAAAACAAGGTATAAGACGCGATTTTTCGTGTCTTTTTTTGTTTATACCGAGGCCAGAAAAAATCAAAATGTTTTTTTATTGTAAAACATAATCCATTCTAATCTAGTTTTTTCGTTCTGATTTGTCGATTTCCGTGTTTCAGACTAATATTATTAATTTTGCCCCATGCCAAAGATTTCGAATAAAGGACAGCAAATGCCTGCCTCGCCCATCCGTAAATTATCACCTTATGCTAATAAGGCAAAACTGGCGGGCAAAAAAGTTTATCATTTAAACATAGGGCAGCCGGATATTGAAACCCCTGAAGGCATGATAAGCGCTATTAAAAATATAAATTTTAAAGTCTGGGCGTACACCGAATCGGAAGGGACGTTATCATATCGTGAAAAATTAACCAGATTTTATAATAAGCTTGGCTATAATATTGTGCCCGAAAACATCATCGTTACCACAGGCGGCTCCGAAGCTATAATTATTTCGATGATGACTTGCCTCGATGAGGGTGATGAAGTAATTATCCCAGAACCTTTTTATGCTAATTATAACGGGTTTGCCTGCCAATGCGGTGTAGTGGTAAAGCCTATTTTATCGTACATCGAAAACGGCTTCGCATTGCCCCCTATTCCCGATTTCGAAAAGCTTATTACGCCAAAAACCAAAGCTATAATTATATGCAGCCCCAATAACCCTACCGGCTATTTATATTCGAGGGCTGAAATGGAAGCACTAAAGGTATTGGTTTTGAAACACGATTTATACCTTTTTGCTGATGAAGCTTATCGCGAGTTTTGTTACGATGGTATGCCTTTCACTTCGCCGATGCATATCGAAGGATTGGATGAGCACGTAATTATACAAGACACTGTAAGTAAACGTTATAGTGCCTGTGGTGCTCGTTTAGGCTGCATCATAACTAAAAATAAAAGCGTTATCGCTTCGGCTTTAAAATTTGCCCAGGCCCGGTTAAGCGCAGGCATGGTTGAACAAATTGCGGGCGAAGCAGCTGTAGACACCCCCGACGAATATTTTAAGACTGTAAATAAAGAATACACGCTCCGCCGTGATACTATTGTTACCGCCCTCAATAAAATGGAGGGTGTTTATTGCCCTAACCCGGGTGGGGCTTTTTATGTTGTTGCAAAGCTGCCGATAGATGACGCTGATAAATTTTGCCAATGGATGCTGGAATCGTTCAGTTATAATAACCAAACAGTAATGATGGCACCTGCAACCGGCTTTTACAGCACACCCGGAGCAGGTAAAAATGAGGTACGATTGGCATACGTTTTGAAAACAGAAGATATTAAAAACGCGATGCTTTGTTTGGAAGAAGGGTTAAAAGTTTATCCTGGCAGGGTTGTTGAGTCTAAAGTTCAAAGTCAGTATTAAGTCGGAAGTTATAAGTCCTAAGTCGAAAGTCAGAAGGAATTAATTAGCTAAGACGCGGCATTTTTACTATATTTGCGATCCTTTCTCTGACTTAGTTCTTTTAACTTGAGACTTCGGACTTAAAAAAATGGGGTCGACCGGAATTGACAGGATGGAGATAAGTAGGTAAGCATGCAGCGCGTTGGGTGAATTAGCGCTTTAATCTGAACGCTCAAACTTACAAATGGCGAAAATACTTACGCCTTAGCTGCTTAATTTAGAATTTAGCTAGCTTTTGTCCCGCCAGTTCTCCGTTTCATTGGGCTGGCAACCGGGGCATCGAAAAATGAAACTAGCCTGCTTAAGGTGTGCATAGCGGGCGAAATAAAGCACCTAAGGAATACGGTACAGGTGAGCGGCTGACCTTCCCAATTCCCTACAATCAAACAGCAGATAAGCATGTAGAAAGCATACCTTATACCATGTTTGGACGAGGGTTCGAATCCCTCCGGCTCCACGACTTATGTTTTAAAGAGCATCAAAAACGCTGTAAATGAATCATTTACAGCATTTTTTGTTTATAGTCCTACCCAAATAAAACCAAATAATCGCATTCTTCTGGTGACCTGTTGGTGACCTGTAGGGGTTAAAAGCCCAATAGGTCACCAGAAAGCTTATAAGTTACTGTTATTGAGCCTGTTCAGCCTTTGAACCCAAGTTGCAGCTATCCTGACCTAACTAACTGATTTCGATTATTTTCAACTTTTCGAGGGAGCAGTTTGTGTACTACGGATTTTCGTTTGCCGAAGGGTTTTGGCGGGATTTTCAGCAGTTCGAGCAATTTGCTAAGTTTTTCATCCGGCTGTGTGCATTTTCTGACGGTTACTGTTTTATCGAAAGTATTTTGTCCGCTGGTGGTGATTATTTTTTGCGTGTTGCCGATCCTGACGATTTCCGTCCAGGAATGGTTGATACCGTGCGATTTTAGCTGGCACCTGATGGTATTGACCAACCAATATGCCAAAATGCCGAGGTGTAAATGGGCCATTGTTGCCTTATCTGTTTTATGATAGACAGGTCGCAGGTCGAGTTCGGTTTTCAGGGTGCGGAAAGTTTGTTCGATTTCCCTGATGGTATTATAGATATTCCAGATGATTACTTCATCCAATTTTTTAAGACTGGTACGCAAAAAATACATCCCATATTGGGTTTCCCTGGCTTCGTGACGCGTTTCCTGTTTCTCCCAACTGAGGGCTGTTGCAATACCTTTAGCTTCATCTACACTAAGCTTTATATCATAATAATGATGTACAGAAGGGTATTTTTCCTTTGCCCTGCCGATACGCTCCCATACCTTGCCGGTTTTCTTAACTCCGCCTTTGCTTAGCAACGCCTGCTGTATCCGTGCAAGATAAGCCTCGAACCGCTCTTCAAACTGTGTGGCCATCGACTGTTCTTTGACCGTTTTGGCATCGCTTTTTATCTCCAGGTAATAATCGGTCTCGTCATCCGTCTGTATGGCTTTTATCCGGACATTTTGTTTGGATTTGGTTTCCATTATCACCGTTAGCCGGTTAGGGTCTATTGCATAATCTTTTAGCTTTGTGCGGCTTACGCATAAATAATGATAGCCTTTTGCTGTAATCAGTTTTAGGTTCTCTTCTGTAGCTATACCGGCATCTAAAACCACTACTGCCGTTTGGGTACAGGTATGGGTACGGAGTTTATCGATCATTTCGGGCAATGTCTTACTGTCGGACATATTGCCCTGGTGGATAGCCGAATACTTGATAAAGCCTTCCATGTTGACCACCAGGGCCAGCACCACTAACTTTGCATCCGAACGCTGTTCTTTGCTCCGCCCAAACTTAGCCAGTTTACTTGCCCTTTTACTGCCCTCAAAATAGGTGTTTGTTAAATCGTACAGGATTATTTTATCCTGTAAATCAAATAGTTCGTTGGTTTTGGCCGACAAATGTTTTTCCAGTACATCTTTGAGTTCGTACAAGTTCAGCGCGCTTTGATACAGTTTGTCTTTACTAACTTTATCCATATCATAACCTGTTAGTTCGCATACGGCTGAGTTCTCTTTCATCCAGCGGCTTGTCCGCAACTCCGATGCCGGATAAACTGCCCGGCTAACTACATGGGCCGCCGCCAATTGGATTTGTTCATCGCTCCAGCCCTGTGAGGCCAACAAGGCCGAAAGGCCCAAACGTTCCCAGGTTTGGTGGCACATCCACTCACTGCCTGCTTCACGGGCATTGCTGTGGACCATCGTATCGATGTCTATCATGCGTCCCTGCCGGGCTAATGCGCCCAAATCCAGCCGCTTTTCTTCAACAATGCGTTGCCATAAGGCTGATACATAATTATTAACGATAGGGTCTTCTGTCTCGTTAAACATACTTTGCTTCATTTCGTATTTTTCGCCCAGTATCGCCTGTATTTTCTGGCGTTGTTCTGCCGTCGTATCTTCCATGAAACCCACATTCAATATCGTGCGGTGGCAAACACGGTCATCGGCATTACGGTAACTTTCTATCAAACGGTAATAACCGCTGATTGCCCCCGTTTCCGGGTTTTTCCGTATGCTGCACTTGAAATACATCGCCCCGAAAGGTAAAATATACTTTCCGAAAATAAAATACTCCTTGTGTACTACAATCCCAAACACCCCCATTCAGATTCTCGTACAGCCAATTTTACTGTACCCCCCTACGGATAAATCATCCGAAAATATTTTCAAATAAATTTTTTTAACCGCTTTTTACGCAACTTGGGTTAACATCTTGATAGCAGCCATAAAAGGAACTAATTTTATAAATTTAAAGCCTAAAGCAAGGAAATGAATTAAAAGCGCTAAAAAACTTGCAATAATAGCGTTTTTCATTTTTCTGCAACCTAGCTTTTGCAGCTAAACTATGCAAATTAAAAGTGGTGAGTAATTCGGTGTGAACAGAATCTGGCTAATAAATTTAAAAAATCAACAGCCTTTGCGTAGGTCATGCTGTTTAGGATTAGTCCGAAATCTTTGTGTCAAGCGTCTGTTGCACAAACCATTCAACATATTGGGGTAGTGCTGTGCCGACATAATAAGGTAGATTCATCAACAAATACGGTTTTTTATTTGGAGTGACAGCATTTTCTACCTTGAATGCTCCTGCATACATTCGGATGGCGTACGGATGGTCTGCGGCTTCAATGAACTGATGGAGTGACTTTAAAGTACCTGTACTGCCTGATTTTATTTCTATGGGAATAACAAACTTGCCATAAGCGTAAAGCAAATCAACTTCTGCATTGGACTGGGCTTTCTCTCTCACCCAAAAATTCGGTGTATGTGCCGAAATACTTTGGAGGGATATCAGTTCCTGTGTTACCAAATGGGGTATCACTGCCCCTTTGTAAGCACTGTTTAAATCATCCATTGCCAGCATTTCCGCCTGAATACCTAAAGAATAATTTACCAGGCCGGTATCTAAGAATTGCAAACGCGGCGCTTTCTTCAAATCGGCCTTCAATGGCGGGTGCAGGTCTGTAGTTGGGTATATCAACCGCACGATCTTTGCCTCGTCAAGGGTTCTGAATGCTTCTCCAACCTCCCTTGACCGATAATTGGAATTCCCAAAGCCCTGAAACTTGATGCGTTCGTCCAGGTATAGCGGTGCAGTATCCATTAAATGTTTAATGATTTTCCTTTCCGTGTCGTTGGATGTATATTTTTCGACATCATTTTTATACGTCCCCCAAATGCTTTCATAAATAATTGGCAAATCTGAAAGGCTATGCTTCTCAACGTCTGTTTTTATTACTTCGGGCATACCGCCGATAATCGCATAGCGATGAAAGGCATCCATTAAGGTTTGATGTGCAAAAGTTTTTACCGGTACCTGTTGCAATTGTTTGAGCAACTCTTGTTTTCCGGTGGCTTCCAGATATTCCTGGAAATTCAGCGGGTGGAGATATAAGAATTCCACACGGCCTACCGGGAAGCTATGCACTTTTTGCATGGCAAACTCCAATAGTGAACCTGCACTGATGACATGAAGCGCTGGTATTTCTTCATAAAAATAGCGCAATAGCTGGATGGCCTTGGGGCTCTCCTGTATTTCGTCGATGAATAAAAGGGTATTTGTGACAGCCGAAGAAGGAATATTATGAGCTAAAAACAAAGCTTCAAAAATGGTTTGAACATCATCAAAGTCATCAAAATAACGGCGGTCGGCTGGTTTCTCCAGGTTGAGCACAACAACGTGTGCGTACGTTTCGGCAAAATCACGTATCAATGTGGTTTTGCCAACCTGACGCGCGCCTCTTATAATAAGCGGCTTGCGCGCGGCACTTAATTTCCAGCGATTAAGATAATTTTCAATACTTCTTTTAAAGGCCATAATAGCAAAGACCGTAATTAATGTAACAGAATAAAGGCAAATTTATGTTATTTCTGTAATAAAATAACCCCTGTTTACGAACTATTTTGTAACAGAATAAATGCAGTTTAAATTTGATTACCGGCGGCATTTAAATTTCAATATGCCATTTTGATCATACTGCTTAACAACTCCTGGTGAGTTGACTGTTCAAATTTCAAACCGAACTTGTCACAAAATGCAAATATGTGACAGCAAATAAAAGATTATTGCATGAATAAAATGTTATTGCGTATATTTGTTATCAATAAGCAACAGCATTATTTTGGTTTATTTTGTAGGTGACCTATTCGGTGGCCTCTGAAGATTATAAAAACATAAAGAGCTGATTAACAGCGGCAAATTTAACAATAGTCGTTCCCTCCGGCTCCACTGATTTCAATGTCAAAACACGCTAAAAGCCTGCAAATCAAACGATTGCAGGCTTTTGTTTTTTTGTCAAAACACTATTTTATGCATCATTTCATAATAAAAAGGTGAGTGATTCGGTGAGTAGATTTTTGAAACATTACGACTCACCGAATAGCGCTAGCCTGCTCTTCTATATCAAGAAGCCGAAAAACTATCAAACCGGCCCTGCTCCTCTCTACATGCGCTTCATGTTGCAATACCTCTCGCTTGATATGCGCTTTTTTATACTTTTCGATTAATTTTGGATCGTTACCCAACTCCATTGTTTTACAGTTCCGATTGAATACAGAAAACTTATCTTTCCCGATCATTATATATTCCAATTTTTGGGGCTATAAAATTAGTTGTATTCGTGTTCACTTTGAATTAACCCAGGCCGCCCCTTCCAGCGTGAATCGCCACTTAAAATATTTGTCCAGAACTTCAAGTGACTTTTCACCAGGCACCGGCCCTGTATGAGGGGTTTGGTCGAAGTACATTACCACTGGGTTACTATTTGTGAAAGTCGGCCATGAAGGAACACCTTCTCCGTTTGGATTACCAAATTTGGTGAAATTGATCCAATAAGTACCCATAGCTGCCGAAATATCCAAATCGGATTTTGTAGTCTGAGGGTTCGTCGGGTCGATATGCTGAAAAACATACGAAACATCCTGTGCGTGTGGTGAGCCATGGCCGAAATCGGGCGAACCTGTGGGATAATCAGGGTGCTGATCGAAATAGTAGTAATACACTTTAGATTTCCCGGTTCCGGATTGAAGCTTTGCCCAGGTCCAGCTGCCCCATCCGAAAGTGGCATCGCGGATCAAATCGCGCGCGGTTTTAGGAATATCATTTTCTCCGATGGGGTATGCCTTGAGTAAACTTTCGGCAAATATTCCATATCTGAGTTTAACTGCATCAGTAAATTCCTTGGGCGTTTTCGCGGATAAAAAAAACAATCCTTCGTCGGAGTTGTAGCCGATCAATACCGCGACATCATTATACTTCCCGGCCTGGTATAACTTATATTGATCGTCCGGGAGCACATACCCGTCAATTATTGGCCACGAACTGCCTACGCCCCACCCCATCGGCAACTTTTCTACATCCATTTTTCTAAGATCGGCAATGGACAATACCCCTGCTTTTCGCAGATATTCTCCCCCCTCCAGTTCTGCCAGTTTAAGGGTTTTCATGTTTTCCCCGGGGTAGGTAACAGGCCGTGTAGGCCCGAACGAGCCGCCGCTTTGCGAAATCGCTCCACGGAAAAGTCCTTTTGCCAGTGGCGAAGCACATAGCATACTCACGGAGATAGCACCCGCCGATTCGCCGAAAATAGTAACTTTATCAGGATCGCCCCCGAATGCGGCTATGTTCTTTTGTACCCATTTAAGTCCGGCTATCTGGTCGAGTAAACCATAATTTCCAGAAACCTGACTGGGGTTTTCGGCACTTAATTCAGGGTGGGCCAAAAAACCAAGTGGCCCAACCCTATAAGCTATACTTACGAATATCACACCCTTTTTCGCAAGCTGTTCACCATCGTACCACGGATCGGCAGTCGAGCCACCACTAAAACCGCCCCCATAAATCCAAACAAGAACGGGCAGGTGTTCGTTAGCCGATTTTGCAGGTGTCCATACATTAAGGTACAGGCAGTCTTCACTTTTTCCGCCAGCGGGGTTGCCCGACTGCATGGGCGCGTGCTCAAATTTTGTGGCTGGCCTCACCCCGTCCCAATTTTCAACGGGCCGCGGCGCGCGCCAGCGTAAATCGCCAACGGGAGGCGCGGCAAAAGGGATACCCCTGAATATGGTCAGGCCGTTTTCGGCAGCCCCCTGTATCCATCCGCCTTCAACTTTCACTTTTTCAGGTTGTGACCTGACAGCGGTGGCAGATATTAACAAAACTACTGCCAAACACATAATATGTATTGTCGCCCTTGTTTTCATTTATTTGACTGTAAAATCATTTTTGGATTTTAAATACCACTGCAATATTATTCGGAACAGTCGCAGGTTTTTTGATTATCATCGAACCGGCATTTTGTTCCCATTGAACCGTTTCGTTACTGCCAAGTATTTCAATTTTTTTAATTTCACTGGCTTCCGTGTTTTTACCAAGAGCCTTTATAACAATATCTTCGGCAGGCGACCCAAGTACCGTAGCGTAAAGGATATTCCCTTTTTGGTTAAAACGAATATCTTTTGCTGTGAAGTTACTTTTACCCTCGTTATAACCCTGGGCTTTTAAGGGGTTGGAAGCATCGGCAGAAGGTCCTTCGCCAAACACTTTCCATGGGCGTGTATCAAAGAGGCTTTCCTTATTAATATCCATCCAGGCGGCAATACCGTTCAGCACTGCAACTTCTTTGTCATCAATAGTACCATCGCCACGGACAGGGATATTCAGCAGCAGGTTGCCATTTTTGCTAACAATATCTATCAGCATTGGAATAACTAATTCGGCCGATTTATACCCATTGCGCTCATACAGTCCGGTATCGTAATGCCAGCTCCCAATGCAGGAGCATGTTTGCCAGGGATAACTTTGCGCGCCATCGGGAACGCCGCGTTCTACGTCCCAAACCAAACATTTCTTTTCCTCCTCTTTGAGCTTTTTCCCGAACAAAACAGCATTAAGTTTGCCATGGTGCGTAGCCATATTTTGGTTATAATAATTAGCTGCAATTTTTAACCCGACATCACTTGCCGGATGCAAGGGAAGGCTTGTATCATCAAAGTAAATCAAATCAGGGTTATACTGCTTGATCAGGTCCATGGTGCGGTTGTAAAATTTTTCGCAATAAGCTTGCGATGGCCAGTCCGCCTTCTTGTCCCAGTCCCAGTCCCACACGTCGCCCAGTTCATGCTTTTGGGCATATAGTTCCTGAGGGTCCATCCCCTCCCACCAGGTACCTTTACCGTCGGATTTGGTGAGGTTGCCATCGTAGGGCACACCTGCCAATGGCCCGCTTTTATCCGAACCCTGCGAAAGTTGGTAGAATGACCAGGCATGTGCCGCATGGACACTTACGCCAAACGGAAGCGCATGTTTTTTAGCTGCTTTAGCCCATCCGCCGATAATATTTTTTTTCGGCCCAACACGAACAGAGTTCCACTCGTGGTGTTTGCTGTCCCATAAATCCAAATTGTCGTGATGGTTAGCCATGGCGACAAAATATTGCGCTCCCGTGCGCTTGTACAGTGCCACCAATTTTTCGGGGTCCCAGTTCTGGGCTTTCCAATCGTGTATAACTTCTTTGAAACCCGCTTTAGAAGGATGCCCGTAATGGGCGACCTGCCATTTGTAATCGGCGGAGTTTTCTTCGTACATACTACGCGCGTACCAGTCGCCCTGCCCAGGCTGACATTGGGGCCCCCAGTGCGCCCAAATACCAAACTTGGCATTACGGAACCATTCGGGTGCCTTATAAGAAGAAAGAGAAGCCCAATTAGGCTCGAATGGCCCTGAAGCCACCATTTCAGACCTGCCATTAAGTAAGCTATCAGCGGCATAAAGGTGCCTCATTAATATCGTTGCCGGGATTGAAGCTGCCAGATGCTTTAAAAGTTTCCTGCGTTTCATAACGTGTTATTTTTCTATTTCAATTCATAAGTAATTACTTTGTAGATGGCAGGGGTTTGAACCTCGGTGCTTTTAGCCGATTTCAATACAGGCTGGTCTGGCCCTGGCTGTGGCGGGATTACCTGCCCGTCTACAGTTTCCGAAACCATTGCTATACGCCCGGTAACAATCAGACAGTCGTGATGCCAGGTTTCATCGCCGTTAAGCATACGGGTAGTTACCCATTGCCCTTCTTCAAACTTTCCTTCGAATACCTGCCCTACGCGGATTTTTTTTGATGGGTCTGTCGATTCAAACCTTACTTGTGCGGTAACCCCTGCTATAATATATTCATCTGGTGCAGTTTGAATAACGAGACCGTATCCTGTTTTGTCCCAATCATTATAGCGTACAACTACTTTATCTGTGCCAAATACAAGCGTATCGGCAATGCTGTTTTTTGTACGCATGAAACCCCGCATTTTGCCGGTACCCTGATATTTTATTATAAGTGGCATTAATTCATTTATTACCGAGATTGCCTGCCGATAGGCTAAATTGGTATAAACATCTTCAATCCCGAAAGGGGAAAAACAAATGGCATCATGTTCGGCGTAAGCATAAAAAGCACGGGCCTGTTCGGTTGTGCTTTCCGGAATAAAAAGCGGGTTATCTGAACGATGGTACATCGCCAATATTTCCTTGTAGTTTGGTGCATAAATATCAGGCGCGCATATATCAATATTGGGCGCAGCGGCTTTGTAAATATCAAACACCCTCGATACAGGCCCTCCGTTCGGGTACGTCCCCGGGAAATCAGTAGGTTTTTGGACCAGCCAGGCGTTTACGTACATGGGCAGGTTTAGTTCTTTTTTGCCCAGGCGGCATATTTCATTTATATAGTTAGCATATTGCCATGTCATAAAGAAGTTTTGTGCGCTTTTCATGGTATCGGCAAATATTTCAGACCATGTGCCTTTTGTTTTGCTCCCATTTTTTTGCCAAACAGACTTCATTTCCGGGCTCAGATTATTCGTATGGGTTTGTAAATACCGGATTAAGTTTTCCGGCACCTGCGACTTAAATAAATCCAGTGCTTGTTTATTATAATCAATGTCCTGAAACGCCCCAACTTCGTTTTCGGCCTGGATCATGATTACCGTATGGTCTTTGTCAACTTCCTTTATCCGTTTCATTAATTGCACGAATGCCTTTCCATCGGCCATTTGCGCTTCCTTGCAAAAAGACGAAATTACTTCGCCGGTGCTTCCGTCGCTTTGTTTTAGTTTAAAAAAACGTTTCGGGTCTTTTTTTACCCAAAGCGGCAGATAAGTGGAAAGTCCGTTTTTCCAGCTTGCAAACCATATTATACAAAGTTTCAGTTTGTTTTCGCGGGCCTGGGATATGATCCCATCGATAAGGGAAAAATCAAATTTACCCTCCTGAGGTTCCAATTGTTCCCATGCAACAGACGCAATAACGGTATTAAGCCCCATTTCTTTTAGTTTGGGGAAAATGGGTGCCAGATAGGTTAAATTAGACGATGTAGAGTTATGCAACTCTCCGGCAATCATCACAAATGGTTTTCCATCAACATACAACCTGGTTATATTGCCCTCTTTTTTTAATTGAGGTAGTTCCTGCGCGTGCAAATACAATTGCATGGATGCAGAAAATAAAAGGGTAAGCAGAATTAATTTTTTCATAAAATGGTTCTTTCTGATAATATCCCGATTTGTTTTTGTTTTTTTTGATTTTTAAAGAGCCGTAGGCTCAACCAATATTGTAGCAACGGGTTTCAACCCGTTGAAAATAAGCCCCATCGTATAAGTGCCATCGGCACGACCCATATTATGAATTATGCTTAACTTTCCCATTTTGTTGCTTTACTGTTTGATAATTGTTGTTAATATGTACCGAACCTACGGTTCTCTTTATCGTTTATCACCTCTTTTTCAACGGATTAAAATCCGTTGCTACAATATATACCGAGGCTACGCCTCTTGTTCATCCAACAAAAAAATAAAAACTGCCATTTTGGCTTGATGATTTGTGCTGTTATTTCTTTTTAAATGATATGATAATTTTATCCACGCAATCCGTCAGAGCCATTATTTTTCACTGATAACGCCCGCGAAGCCGCCCCGCGGCAGGCATTGAATTTGTAGCGTATCTGATTTTTTTACACTTCTAGTTACGCTTGCAATGGTTTTCGTATCTGCCCCGTCGTTAAATATTTGGAAAGTATAATCTGAGTTGCCCAAAAATTTAAAATTCAGGTTCAATGTTTGCGGGGTATCCTTGCCGTTAAGCCCGGCCACATACCATAGTTTGCCTTTTCTTCGCGCGATAACAACCATTTCGCCCGGATAGCCGTCTATCAGCTTTGTGTCGTCCCAGGTAGTGGGAAATGCCATCAGAAAATTACGCGGGGCATCGGGTAAGTCATAATAGGCAGTGGGCCTGTCGGCGAAATGCTGTAAGCCCGATTCAAATATCACCGCCAAAGCCAGCTCGTGGGCGTAAGATGTTTTATGCTCGTGCTGAGAATTGGAAAAAGTTACGGGGGTATAGTCCATAGGGCCAACAATATTCCGCGTAAATGGAAGGGTTGTGTTATGCGAAGCCGCCAAATCGGTCATAACGCCGGCGTTATTATACCATTCGGCACCGTACACCGCTTCGGTACTCATTAAATTAGGATAAGTACGCGCCCAGCCGCGGGGAACGGTTGCTCCATGAAAGTTTACCAGCAGTTTGTGTTTTGCCGCATCTTCCAGAATATCGATATAATACTTCATCATTTCTTGCTGGTCCCCAGCAAAAAAATCGATCTTGATACCCGATACACCCATTTCATTCAGCCATGTAAACTCCTTTTCCCTTTTCTCGTGTGTTAACAACCGGTCTACGGGAGTTGGGCCAAGCCAGTCGGTACCCGAGTTATACCATAAAAGAGATTTGATGCCCTTACTTTTTGCATAATCCACCGCATCTGTTACGGTCCCACCGTTCGACATTACATCCCATTCCCAGTCGATAAGCACATAAGGCCATTTCATTTTTACGGCAAGGTCAATGTATTCAATCACCTTTTGATAATCTTTTGAGCCATGGTTATTTGCCCAATACACCCAGGCCACGCCTCCTGGCTCAATCCATTTCGTGTCGGTAAAAGTCGCGGGTTCGCTCAAATCGGTTATCAGTGTACTTTCTACCAAATCAGATAATGCACCGGTCATTATCACATGCCATTGCGATTTCCATGGCAAAGTAGAAACGGCTCCGGCGTTCCAGTTTTTATTTGCCGAAGGGTAACTAACCTTATACAGGTTTGTGCCTTGCTTATAGTTAAGCCGGGCCGCACAATTTTGGCGACTTATGTCTGCCTCCGAAATGAGCACCCATAAAGGCTGGTTATTAACCTTATACAAGGCCGGGTATGCCCAATCACCCGCATTTTTTTCATCGCTTGCACCAGTATTTAGCGGATAAGGCTTCTCGTAGGATTTATCAAAAGGCTGCATCCATCTTGCCGTACCCCGGGGGATAGCATAGCTGGTTGCTTCATCGGTAATTGCGAAAGTGGAGTCGGACTTGTTGGGAAAAGCGTACCTGAATGCAACCCCATTATTATAAACCCTGAATATAATATTAAGGGGCTGTTTTGAGGCATTCTGATAGCTGAACGTTTTTTCGGTACCAAAATTTTCGCAAAGCCTCCGTTTTCCGATCAGCATTTCATATTTGTCGTGTACCGAGATGGCTTTGCTCTCGCCAATTAATTTGAGGTTTGACACGAATTGTTGGTCGGCCCTTAATATGCCTAATGGCGACGATGGCAACACTTCAACATAAGTATCCTTGTTTTTATACAGTACTTTAAAATAAGGCTGACCAGTGGACTGCATTTCTACAACTACTTTAATTTTTTTATTGGGCGATAGAACTTGCTGGGCGTAACCCACCGAGGCTAAAAAAAGGCCAAAAACTAAGAAAAGACATTTCATATAATTTTCTATTTTATTAAAGTGATTGGAACAGTTGAAACATTTTTGCTAAAGCCCAACTGCTTTTATATTTAAAACAGCCTCTGATAACCCAGGTGAACTAACCGTCAATTTAATATCGCCTGCATCGTGAGTGCTTTTTATTACAAGCAAAGCCTGTCCGTGCCATGCTTTGCGCGAATTTCCCTGGTATGGGTCGGTATCTTTCATATCCGCGTTGGCTACTCCTGAAATTGTGCCCGGCCCTTCAATTTTAAAATGCAGGCGGTTTGCCGCATTGGGTTGAAATATACCGTCCTTGTCTGTTATTTCTATGGTAACATAGGACAAGTCCTGCCCATTTGCTACTATTTCTTTTCGATCTGCGGTAAGCTGAATTTTCGCGGCATCGCCCGAAGTTTGCAATATGGTTGATTCAATTTCCTTACCGTTATCAACGCCTACAGCTTTAAGTTGGCCTGGCGAATAGGGCACTGTAAATGTGGCTTTATATTCTTGTTCACTGGTCGTTTGTTTCTCGCCGATGAGTTTGTTGTTAAGGTAAAGCCTGATTTTGGGATATTTTGAATAAATTTCTACCTGTATGTCTTTACCAACAAACTCCGGCCAGTTCCAGCTTTCCCAGGTTGGCCACACCGACCACCATGTTGTTTTAATTTCCAGTGGGTCCGGTTCAGGCTCGCGAACAGCCATATAAAGTTTTTCGGTATTATTATACAACATGCTCCGGTAATGAGATACGGGTTTTCTACCTCCTATCAAATCGATGTCACCGCAATACGCGCCATGCCACGGAAAAAAGTCATGCTCCCAATGTTCGCCGGGCACATCTCCCGAATAGTACCAACGGCCAATACCCGATTCCCCCAAATAATCTATCGCCGTCCACACAAAATCGCCAATAACATAATCGTTGTTTTCCACCAGTTTCCAATTGAAAAAAGCGTCTTTGGGATACGACTCTGTTTGAACAATTATCCGTGAGGGAAGCCTTTGATGGTCCGACGGGGCATTCCACAAATGATAGTTGTAACCGCCAACATCATGCGCCGCCATCAGGGGATCAAGCGTTGACCAATCCTTACCATCTTCCACAATGGCTGATGTGACGGGTCGGGTGGTATCAATTTTTTTTATGGCGTTTGCAAGCATTTTGGCTGTTGTAACCGCTTCGGAGCTACCCCGCTCCACTATTTCGTTACCAATACTCCACATCACAATGGAAGGGTGGTTACGATCACGCAAAACCATCGCATCTAAATCGCGGTTCCACCAGCGGTCAAAATATTGCGCGTAATCATATTTGTTTTTTCCTATTCTCCAACAATCAAATGCTTCATCCATAACCAATAGGCCTAACCTGTCGCAAGCATTTAAAAAAGCTTCGGAAGGGGGATTGTGCGAAGTCCTTACCGCGTTAAAACCCGCTTTCTTAAGCAATTCTACCTTGCGTTCTTCCGCGCGGTCGAAAGCAGCCGAGCCCAGGCAGCCATTATCATGGTGTATGCACCCTCCATTTAGCTTTACGACTTTACCATTAAGCTGGAAACCATTTTCGGCTGTGAATTTTATGGAACGTATGCCGAAAGTGTTTTTTGTTTCGTCTATAATTCTCTTATTTTGTAACAGATGTACTTGATCGTCATATAGATGCGGTATTTCCGGTGTCCAGAGCAGTGGATCTGTTACTTGTATCGTTTGGGTAATTTCCTTTTCACTATTGGCAGCCAGTTCAACTTTCATTTGACTTTGGCCTGCGTTTTTTGAACTTGGATCACGTAACCATGAGCTAACGACCACACTTTGGGCCAGGCCCGTTTCGTTTTTTATGACCGTTTTAATTTGAACAGTTGCTTTTTTTGAGGAAACATTAGGAGTTGTTATGGCAACTCCCCAGTTCTCTATGTGCAGCGGGTCAGTAACCGTCATCCAAACATGGCGGTATATCCCGGAACCACTGTACCACCTGCTGTTCATTTGCTGCGAATTATCGACCCTTACCGATATTACATTTTCCTTATTAAAGTCCAGATATGGGGAAAGATCATAACTAAAAGAAGTGTAGCCATAAGGATGAACCCCAAGCGATTTTCCGTTTATAAAAACTTCGGAATTCATGTAAACGCCTTCAAAATAAACGGAAACTTTTTTGCCTTCCCATCCGGCCGGCACGTTGAAAGTTTTCCGGTACCAACCGATACCGGCCGGGAAATAGCCGCCACCGCCCCCTGTCGCGTTTTTAGGGTTTACTTTCCCTTCGATGCTCCAGTCGTGCGGTAAATCAAGGCTTCGCCAATTCTTATCGTTAAAATCTCTTGATTTTGCTGATGCTGTATCTCCCAGATAAAACTTCCATTGATAATCAAATAGTTGTTTTCGTTCGACTTTCCTGGTATTTTGAGCCTGGCATAACATGTTGCCGAGCAAAAGCAAGAGGATTATAGCTTGTGTTTTATAATATCCGATATTTCGGCTATTGTTCTTTTTCATAATGACCGGTACGTTTGAGAGTTTAATGGATCAGCCTTTTTATTTTACTTCAATAACCACTTCATCTCCTTTTAGCGTTTCGGAAATAGCTTTTAGCCGGATTTCGCCTGCCTGCTTGTTTGATTGCACCAGCACCATGCAATAGCCGTTAAACGCCATACGTTGGCTGGCTTTGTCCGGTTCGTGACTGCTTGGGTTACCATTGCCCGTGCCAATAATTTTTCCGGGGCCTTCAATCGTAAACTTTACCAGGTTCGAAGCAGTTGGGTGAACCCTTCCTTTGCTATCTTTAATAGCTACCCGTATCACGGCCACATCACAGCCATCGGCTTTCAGCACGGTGCAATCGCTTTTCAGTGTTACCTGCGCCGGGGCAGTTGTTGTTTCAACAATATCGGTAGTTACCAGCTTTCCGCCTTTATAACCTTTGGCTTCGAGTTTGCCAGGATGGTATATAAGCGGCCAAATTAATTTGGTATAAGGGACTGCTTTTTGCTTTCCGATGCTTTTTCCGTTAAGGAACAACTCAACCTCTTCGCAATTGGTATAACAGTGTACTTTAATGCTGTCCCCTTCTTTGCCTGGCCAGTTCCAATGCGGGAAAATGTGGACGGTAGGAATATCGGTCCATGCGGCTTTGTAGGCATAATACCCGTCTTTAGGGAAACCGCAAACATCCATAAAACCAAATTGAGAGGCTACACTCGGCCATTGGAATGGGGTAGGTTCACCGCGATAATCAAAGCCTGTCCATACAAACAGCCCTCCCAAATACGGATATTTAACAATATCGGCCCAGTCTTCGCCCGGAAGTGGCCCCCAGTTGGGTTGCCATAAAATTGAGTTTGAACATGTTTGAGGCCACCAACTATTCACATATTCGCCACGGGTAGATACAAAACTGGTTGATTCTGTACAAAACTCAACCCGATTAGGGTATTTTTCGTGGTCTTTCACATAAGCCAATCCTTTATCGCCATAGTTATAGCCCACAACATCGAGCTCATCGCTATAGCCGCCATCATTGCGTCCATGGTTCATGGCAGCAGTCACAGGGCGGGTGGGGTCAATTTGGTGTGTCGTTTCAACCAAAGTTTCGAGTATCCTCGCCCCTGTTACCGTGCCTTGTATCCCTTCTTCATTTTCCATGCTCCACATAAATATAGAGGGGTGGTTGCGATCCCTGTACAGCATGGCCTTCAAATCCCTTATCCCTTCTTCCGAACTCGACAACATACGGTTTTCGTCGAGCACAAGCAGGCCCATCCTATCGCACATATCAAGCAGTTCAGGTGTCGGCGGGTTATGGGAACAGCGATAAGCATTACTTCCGGTTTCTTTGAGCAGCTTTAATTTATATTCGTTTATTTTATCCGGAAGGGCAACACCGATCCCGGCAAAGTCCTGATGGTTGCAGGTTCCTTTTACAGGATAAAGTTTTCCATTTAAAAACACACCATTACGGTTTATTTCGATTGTCCTTACCCCAAATGTAGTTTGGTAGGTATCAACTATAACCCCGTTTTCCGAAAGCTCAGTGAGTACCTTGTAAAGATTTGGCGTTTCGGGTGTCCAAAGCAGGGGTTTTTGAATAGCCTCTTTTTGTGAAACCTCCGCCGAACTCAATGGCTCAATTACCTGCGACGAACTTTTTGTATCGAGTACCACACCTTTGTCATCAACAATTTTTGAGACGAGCGTAAAGGTTTTAGCTATATTATATTCGTTTTTAACAGTAGTTTTTACGTTAACAGCAGCTTCATCCGCCGTAATAGAAGGCGTGGTAACATACGTTCCAAACCGGTCGACATGGAGCCGGTCGGTTTTATTGAGCCAAACATGGCGGTAAATTCCGCAGCCTTCATACCACCAACCTTCGTATTCAGTAGCATCGACCTTTACCAAAATAACATTTTTGCCTTCGTTGCCGTAACGCAAAATGTCTGTCAAATCGTAGTTGGAAGGCGTATAGCCGCTCAGGTGGTTGCCCATGAGCTGACCGTTTACCCAAACGGTACTATTTCTAAAAATCCCGTCAAATTCGATGGATATTTTCTTCCCTTTATCGCTTTCAGGTATTTCAAATTCTTTTCTGTAAAAACCTACACCACCAGGCAAATACCCGCTAACAGCAGGCGCGCTCCCAATTGATTTATCATTAACAAAAGTCCCCTCCACACACCAATCATGCGGAAGGTTTACTTCCTTCCAGTCTTCGGGTTTAAAAGTGGATGCTTTATCCACATCGGTATAAGCAATAGCGGCTTCTTTATTGGTTTCAATTTTCACATTTATGTCGGTTAAACCTCCATAGCCTTGCGCTTTCACTGCCCTTTTGATAGCAATATCGCCTTTGTGGAACTGCCAGTTCCAGTCAAAATTCTCCTTTGCCCTTTTTGAAGGGGCAATTTGCGCTGTTGCGTTAACAGAAAATAAACCCGAAAAAAGCGAGACCCCACCCAAAAAAAGAATCGTTTTAAATACCCTATCCATCTAATTATCGATTTCTAATTATCATCCATTTTGTAAATACGCTCCATCAATTGCCATTTCTGGCTGGCCGTCGCTTCAGCACTGCTATCCTGAAATCGCGACATGTGTGCTTCCCATTCACTTTGGCGTGGCTTCAGTGCCAGTTCTGCCATTGCTTTGTCATGGTCAAAATCAGCTACTGTGTCCATGATCATGAAAAGCCTGGTTCCCAAAAGGTATATTTCCATATCAATAATTCCAACATCCTTCATGCCCTGGGTTATTTCCGGCCATGCAGCCCCTTTTCCATGGGCTATTTTATACGCTTCAATTAATGCGGCGTCATCACGCAATTCCATTGTTTTGCAGTAGCGGTTATATTCTGTCTCTTTCATGATTAATTTGTTATAACATTCACTTCCGCATACCCTATATTATTATTGCCCTCGGTATTCTTCAATGCCCTTAGTTTGATATAGCGTGCATTTACCGGGGCAAAATTTTTGGTTTGCATGAGCGGATTGTTTTTTATATTGGAGAATTCCCCTTCACTAACCAATTTCCATTCTTTGTTGTCGGTCGAAACAAAAAATTGATAGGTGGTAATGATGCCTGGGCCCCACAAACCCGGATCGGGTAAATACTTGAAACCCGAAAGATTTTCTTGTTTTCCCAAGTCGATCACCAAATCAATTGGCATTTTTTTATCATTACTTTGATGCCATACAGTAGAAGGGTCGCCATCTAAAATTGCTTTAGCCTTTTCATCATCTGTCCCCAAAATTTTCCAATCGGTACGTGGCAGATCGAATTTCTCCTCCACTTCCGGGCTAATTTTGTCTGTAGTGGCATCGCATGCAATTGCTTTTACGTCCAATTTCCCATCTGCTGGAAACGGTTCTGTATACTTTTTTGAACCCTTGTTTGGCGCAGTTCCATCCAACGTGTAGTAAATTGCAGATTCTTTGTCTGCCGGGATAATAATTACTTTACCGGATTGATCCCGGATAATAGAGGGTGCAGTCAAAATCTGCGGCGCGTCATAAACACCGATATTGGAAATAAGAAAACAACTTTTCGAATCGGTAATACTCAAGCGCACTTTTGTTGCAGTCACACTCGGGAAAACAAGGATACGTTTGTACCCAATTGTTGTGGCATTGGCTACTTCTTTCCAACTATCATCAACAAGGGCTTCAACCTTAAATGCTTTCACCCGTTGGCCCAGACGGATATACTCCTGCACCAAAAAACGGTTGAATGTTGTTGGCTTGGCAAAATCGATGGTGAGCGAAGCTGTTTTTACATCATCATCGGTAGCCCAATAAGTTTCGTTATTGCCATCGACGGCTTTATCGGCACCAAATTCTTTATCGTTGCCACGAACATTGGAAGCAGTTGCTTTCTTCATCTTAGCCAAATCGACAGCAAACATTTCCTTAACTGCTTTGCCAAATTCCAAAGCTACTTTTTCATCTCTTTGATTGATCAAACCATTGGGCATGATGGGGAAGTTGAGCAATAAAGTAGCATTGTGGCCAACAGAGTTATAGTAGGTATCCATGAGTTGAGGTAGCGTTTTTACCCTGGTATCTTCGGAAGGATGGTAAAACCATTCGGGCCTGATAGAGGTATTTACTTCGGCGGCAACCCATGAATTACCGGTTTCCAAACCAAAATGCAACATGGGCCAGGTTACTTCGCCTGTGGAATTAAGTAAACTCCAATTGGTTTCGCCCACATTACCAGCTTCAGTGCCTACCCAACGAAGGTCGCCCCGGTCGCCGCCATCGTTCCAGATCACACACTGAGGCTGTAGTTTATGAATTAGCGCATAAGTATTTTTCCAGTCGTAATAGGTGGTACGGTCGATAGTACGGGTTTCATTCGCACCGCCGTAATAGCCCGAGCCTCCATTAGCACCATCAAACCATACTTCGAAAATAGGCCCGTAATTCGTTAATAATTCGGTAAGCTGGTTCCTGAAATACGTGATGTATTCTGGCTTACCATAATCGGCACTGTTTCTGTCCCAGGGCGATAAATAAATACCTAATTTTAAGCCATATTCTTTACAGGCAGCGGCCATTTCGCGTACGACATCACCTTTGCCATTTTTCCAGGGGGCATTTTTAACCGAATATGCTGTATATTTTGAAGGCCATAGGCAGAAGCCACAGTGATGTTTGGCCGTAATGATGATCCCTTTCATGCCTGCCGCCTTGCAAGTGCGGGCCCACTGGCGGCAATCCAATTCTTTCGGATTGAACGTTTTTATGTCTTCGTTGCCATAACCCCATGATTGGTCGGTATAGGTATTTAATGAAAAATGCACAAATGCGTAAGATTCCATTTGTTGCCAGCGCATTTGATTTTCTGAGGGGACTGGACCATAAGGTTTAGGTGCGCTCGTTTGGGCGTTACAAAAAACTACGGGGGATAACGAAAAAACAATTCCCCAAAAAAAATTCCTATTTATAAAATTCATATTAATTACTCTTTTACTTTAATCACCTGATTTAATTGCTTTTGGTTGCGAAAAATCAATATTTCAGCATTTTTCCCAACAATCGCGACATGGATTTCCTGTAGCTCTTTAATGTTGTTCGCAAGCATGCGGTTCAAGGCCAGTATAACATCATTCGGCTGAAGGAATTCGGATGCAGCCGATCCGCGAGCAACCGACACCACCAATACACCTTGTATCGCATACATACCTGTCGCTGATTGTTCGCCGAGTGTGCTCAAGTTTTTTAGCCTCGCACCCATAAAATCAATAGTTTCATCTTTGTCTTTCTGTTGAATATGGCTAACTGCCGGGAAAAGCGGTTTTTTGGCAATCGCTTTCAGCCGCGCGGAAACTACACCGAAACTATCTATAGCAAAGTTTTTGAAACCTACCGAAAACGCGGCTGCTCCCTCTTTCACCCTAAAATCTCCTTTTTCAGGATTTTCAAAAGTTACGGGACCAAACACAGAATGGTTGTCGGTTCCTCGAAACTTGGCTTCAGCTAGCGAAGCTGAATCAGGAAAAGCGTTATAGTCAACTCCTTTTCCCCAATCAGAAATGCCGATTGGCAAATATCCAGTCCCAACAATATTGTGGCGAAATACATCTTCGCTGTTCTTAAACCACACATGCGGGTGAAAAGTGCTATTGACCATGATATTGTTTTCGACGATACGGTTTACACCCTCCCGTAGTTTTATGCCGCCGTTTAAGCAAAGATTGCTGTAAATTATATAGTTACTCGACCCATCGTCCAGGTCAATATCCCATCCATGGTCGCAACGGAAGCGGTTATATCGCAGAATGATCGGACTCACAACATCCAAAAGGGCCAATCCATGGTTTGCAGCAACGACCGAGTCAAGTTTCTTTTTATCTGCTTGCCAATAACGGTCACGCCCCCAGGAGTTAAAAGAACCGTGGTCTCCGGTTTCTTTTACGGTATTAAAAACGTCGTTATATTCAATAATATGTCCACCCCATGTTCCTTCATTTACGTTTATCCCCGCGCGGGGCACATCGTAAATGGTATTGTGGCTCACCGTAATATTTTGGCACATTGATAGTTGCACACCCGTTGACTGCTTTTCCACATAGCCGAGGTCAAACATCAGATTATCAAACACTTTAGAGTCTTTCGGGTAGTTGTTTGTTTTTGGGCCGGGTGTAAGATCCATTTGGGCGAACGGTACATGTTGGTAGTATTCAAAACTTGCCGAACGTACTGCATCCGGGTCGCCGACAAAACAGATGCCACTGGCACCTATCGTTGAAATCTGGCAGCCCGACACTTCACAATCACGATTGAATTTACTGAAAAAAACAGCGTTGCCTCCCAAATCATGTAGCGTGCAATTTTTAAGGCTGCAATGTACAGCACCTTCGTACAATACAGCCCCGCCCCGGTAAATCGTCCAGTCGCTACGGAGTAAGGGCTCCCGGTTTAGCATAAAGGTGCGGATGGTTTCCGTTAATTTAAGACCGGAGATGATAATGTTTTTAACCGGTCTTTCTTCCGTACCCCTAAATTCAAACAAATGGGCCAGCTGGGGCACTTCGAACCTTGCAGTATTCAAATTAAGCCCGGCGGGCGGAAAATAATATAAGGTTTTCTTTTGTTTGTTGTAATACCATTCGTTGGCTGTGTCGAGTTCTTCGAAAATATTTTCTACGTAGCGGTATTTTTCGTGCATACCCATGGGTCGGTTATTTTGCCAGCCCCCTTCGAGCATAGGCAGGCCACTGCTATCTTTCCCGGTAATCATGTAATGCACGTCACCCCATTTGGCACTGTGAAGTGCATGCACATAGCCACCTGCTGGCGACTGCCACCTTGCAGCCCGTTCTTTGCTTACGGCATCGGCCGCAGTACCACCAAGAATCTGTGCCGAAGGGTCATAGTTCGGGTAGCGGGCCATCTGCTGTAATTTTCCATTAACTAGCAACGCATCAAAATTAATATCCGGTGCAATTGCAGCCTGCCAAATGCCGTTTTTGTACTCAGTCCAGTTCAACTTTCCAAGTACAATACCGCCACTTATTATGACATTCTCGTTATCAACAGTCGTCAAAGTCAGCGATTCGTTATCTTTCCTTGAGTCGGCAGCAGTAAAAACTATGGGGTTGCTTAAATAATAAGTACCCCCATAAAGCCGTATAAAAACTGCCCCGCGGACTTTCTGCGCAGTTCTCAATGCCCGGTTTATGGTAGCGAATGGTTTGCCCTTTGTGCCAGGGTTAACATCACTTCCTTTGGAAGAAACATATAAATTTGTTTGCCCATAGCCGCCCCCCGGCCACAGGAACATGACAAATAAAACAGCCGATATGATTGTGTTCTTAATTTCTTGCATATAAAAAAACGCCCTATTTCACTTCAATAAATTCTGGTTCATACGGAGGAATTGTGAAATTGCCATTATATTCTTTGTCAAAAAGAATACTCTTTGATTTCTGTTTTAGTTGTATTTCCTTTGGTTCACCGGTTACATTCAGGTATAGGAAATGATTCTTATCAATCTGCCTGGCCATGATGCCCTCAGGTACTTCCGGACCTTTTTTTATACCCAATTCATCTATTAGTCTATCGAGCAATGGGCCCAATACCTCGCCACTTGCAGGCAAGCCGACATAAATTGCCCTGCCTTTGCCATATTTGTTTGATGTAATAATCGGGTAGTCTTTATCTAAGCTGGTTAAATTTGCGAGAATTTCAGCGCCTTTAGGTTCAATCACATCATATCGGGTTGATTCTGTATTAATGGGTTGACCCAGATAACTAACTTCAATCTTTTTGCCTTTGTAAGATTTTCTTGATATTTCGTTCATCGATTCTGTTTCTTCATAACTGGCAACCCGTATTCCGAACACATCGTTTAAACGCCCCGGATGGGTAGATGCAAATACTCTTCCGGTTTCGTCAACAACGGCCGAATTGCTTGTCATAACAACAGTCCCGCCATTGTTTACAAAATCGCGGATTTTATTGGCAGTCACTTCATCCATTACGGTTACTCCTGGCACAAAAAGCAATTTATACTTTAATGAACTTTTGCTGATCTCAACAACACGAGAATCCATATTGCGGAAATGAAACAAATTCCAGCAGCTCTGTAACTGTTGATCTTGCGCCTCGGGGAAAGCACTACTGGCTATCTGACTTGGAAAGGAGAATGCTAATCCGACTTCAGGGGTAGGCTTATATGGGAAGAATTTTTCGATCTTTTTAAATTCAGTGGCTATCTTTTTGTATTCGTAATACTTACGGTTGGGTATGCCGTCCCAATCAAGCATGCCTTCAAGGTATTGTTCTTCGCCCGACCACATACTTTGCCATGTCCAGCCGCAAACCATTTGATTTCCATACATCAGCGTAGCGTAAGCCGATTTCCTGATCGAATTGGGCACCGCTGTCATTGTCGTAAACTCACTGCACCAGAAAGGGTTCGTGCTTTCAAACTGGTTACGGGAAATTACAAAATTGGCGTTCATGACTCCCCAATTTGTCGTTAATGAGTTTCCGGGATAGAAACCGCAACCTTCACGGGCCATCTTCCCCGAATAGGCAATTTCGGAATAGTCAAAATATCTCATCCAACTGAAGTACCATGCGTTGGTATTTGTAAGTACAGCGGGGGCATTGGTATTAACCTTATCGAGTACCTTGAATAAGATCTGGTTAACCTCGTCGGATATAAAACGTCTGAAATCTAATATTTTCTCCGGGGCACCGTTTTTTTCACCTGCTACAGGTAATCCAACTTCATCAAAATCGTTAATCCGTCTGGACCAGCGCTGCGTAGCCCAGGCTTTGTTAAAATTATCAAGGGTCGAATATTTCTTTGTCAGCCAAACAACAAACCTTTTTCTCACCGTTTCCGAATATGAAATAGGGCCGTCACCGGGTTCATTATCAATACCAAAAGCCAAGAGGGCCGGGTGTTTGGCGTAATGTTTTGTAAGCGTGTCTGCATAGCGTACGGCATATTTTTGATACATCGGATCGCCCACATCATCCATATAGCGATGGTTTGGATATTGTTCAACACCGCCGGGACTAGTAACATCAATTGACGGGTACTTATGGTGCAACCAAATAGGTGCCGGACGAATGGCAATATCCAGGATCACCTTAATCCCTGCTTCGTTCATCATGTCCATCACCTTGTCGAACCAACCAAAGTCGAACTTGCCTTCCGATGGTTCATAGCTATCCCATGCCAAATGGCCCATACGGACGGAGGTAAAGCCTGCAGCTTTCATCAACTGTATGTCGCCCCGGATTTTTTCTATATTTTTATTATCATGCGGGTGATAATTGGTTCCGACATACAACATTTGAGCTTTTGATGTGAAGCCAAAAAAAAGAGAGATTGCAATAAATAGTAAGACTTTAATGTTACCCGTTGTTTTCATTTTGTTATTGAATTAATTAATTCTTATCAGTCAAAGTTTCCAAGCCTAATACCGTTAGTGCATTTCACTAAAAGATTAAGACTGAAAAAGACATAGATAATATTCGTTTTCGCATTTTTTTTAAGCGTGGCATTTATATGAGGTCGTATTAATATTTACCCGACATTCTGCGTCGAAGCATTTCCAGACAGCAACAGGTTGCTATGGATATTTTTTAATGTATATGCATTGATTACCTTTTAAACAGATTTATAAAATCCCTAATAATTATCATAAAAACTGAATGCCTCAGCTATAAACTGACCACTTTCTTAATCTATTGACAATGGCGTTGCTTATTTAATTGGTGTACACAAATCACTGTTTTTTTTAGAGTTTAAAGTTCTACGTTTTTAGCCAAATATTAAACGATATTGTATTTAAAATGATGAAACATTCGATTGCCATATATTTTTAAGCTTAATTTTTATATGCTTTCTAATACTATCAAATTGGGGACTAGGAAGTGTATTCGATACACTTTCTAGTCCTCCGATGGATATCTTAATAAAACATTAGTGCTCCCTTTATATTTACTGGATTTTGCTGATACAGATCGAAAACAATCATATCATTTTCACCAGGTTTAAGGCAGTTGGCCCGCCAGTATAAATGTGTCTGCTGGCAAATCGCTATTTTATATTTTATGTGCATTGATTGTATTTCAAATTAGGTTACTGTTATTCACCTGCCTCATCATTAAAACTTACTATTTTAATTGTTGACTGCAACCCATAGGCATTTAACATCGCCTGGGCTTTAGCTTTGCGGGTAAAATAGACGTAGACCGAGGGGAGCATATCATATTCCTTTTTGAAAAGCTTTGAAAAATATTGGGGCGTTTCAAGTCCGACTTCACTTGCTATCTCGCCGATCCTCATTTCTGTATTTTCAAGCAATTCAATTGCTTTCTTTAGCCGGACTGCGCGTATAAATTCAACGGGGGATTTGCCAGTAAGCATTAACAGTTTTTTATACAACCAAACCCGGCTCATTTTCATTTCACAGCCCAACTTTTCAACAGAAAGATTACCATTTGACATGTTCTGTTCGATGTAGTCCACTAATTCTCTCAAGAATTTCCCATCCCCATTTTCTACATATTCATGTTGAAAATGCGCGTTGATTTGCACTTTGTAAGTTCGTTCAAATGTTTCCTGAAGTGTCTCAGGTACTATGTAGGCTGTTCCTTTTTCCATTTTTCAAATGCAATATTTATTAATCAAGGGCCTATATTATTTCCCCATCGGCAACAAAAAACTCATCGGTTAATGCTTAATCAGATTTATCAGAACAACATCGTTCTCCCTTATATCAAATTCGCGAGAAAACAAACCATTGGATTTTATTTCAATTTGCAGACTTGCGATGGGCGACCCGTTGTTTTCCTTTTTTAATTTTTCAACCTGTTGCCCGTTCAGTTGGGAAGGCCTGCCCAAATCAACATAAGCTGTATAGACATCGTTTACCCGGTAGCCCACTTTATAAATTTCCATAGTATACTTTCCGGCAGCAACATGCGACAAATTTATTTTTACCTTCCCCTTTAATTTAGAGGGTAAATCTTTTATAAAATAGGATTGATTATTTACTGAATCGGGAAGCGTATTGGTAAAATCCCAAAACAGCAGTTGCACCCCGCCTTTATCATTTTTACACGCCCATGAACGGCTATCGGTGTTAACTAACTCGGTTTTTCCAAGCTTATTCATAAAATTGTACGAATAAAAAGCCGGTTTATTTATGCCTTGAATATTGAGTAAACCAAATCCCCCATGAAAAGGAGTATAACGGGGCCCCGGTTCTTCAAAAATATCGGTGAATACCCAATACGACATAGAGTTGGCTGCTTGTCCAACTTGTTTTATTTTTTCCAGGATGTAGGGTGCTTCGTGGTAACTATCGTGTATAGGGTCAGCCGGCGTGTACGATGAACTCCATTCTGTATAATGCAGTTCGAGATTGGGTTTAGTTGATTGGGAAATTTGTTTACGGGTGTTTAATACATCACCACTCACCGCCATTGAATCTTTACTTAATACCGTGCCCGAATTTCCGTACTCATCCAAAAAGCCCTGCTTTACACCATAAGAATGTGTACTGATGAAGTCAATCGGAACGTTGTTTTTGCTGCAATGGTTTATCATTTCAGGAACCCATGCTGCGCCGGCAGTGGCCGGCCCGCCTACCCTATATTCAGGGTTCACGCTTTTAACCGCCTTTACGGAATAATCGTACAATTTAAAATAATCGTCTTGTGTTCCCGTCCAGAATCCCGGAGAAAGGTTCGGTTCATTCCATACTTCAAAATACCAGGTCTTTACTTCGTCTATACCATAGCGCTCTGTAAAATGCTGAACAAGGTTGCGAATAAGCCCTTCCCATTTGTTATAATCTTTGGGCGGCGTAACGTTGCCGCGCCACCAAAAAATTGTGCGGTTACCGCTTGCCAACGCATTGGGCATAAAGCCTAATTCGACAAAAGGCTTCATACCTATGCTATGCAGAAAATCGAACAAAGCATCCACGTACATGTAATTATATTGAGGATTTCCTTTAGCATCCTCAGTGTATACCGCCATGTCGTCGGTAAGCAGCCCATGCATCCGAATATATTGAAAACCACACTCTTTTCTTACATATTTCAATTGTTGCTGCCAGTCGGCGCGCAGCCCTTCATTTGCCCGCCCGGCGCCAATGCAGGTATTAAACGTTGTATTAAGTTTACCCAAGGTTTTGTTGACATCCACATTGATTGTCCTTTGACCCTTTACGTTTGCAAAAAATGCAAACTGGGAAACCATCAACACTAAAATTATTTTTCTCATTTATATATTTATTCTTGATATTTATTCTGTCCATACCAGCACGTCGGCGGGTTTGAATGTTTTTTCTCCGATTAAAACTTTTGCTGTATCCGGCAATTTTACGGTGTAATTTTCTGATGAATAATTTAATGCCACATAAAAGCCATCACGCCAATAAACATAAACACCTGAGGGTGGTCTTCTGTTGTCGCACCTGTATCCTTGTAAACTTCTTGCGATAATGGCACCTGAGATAGTAACTAACCCAGCGTGCTTAAAAACCGCCGGCATTTTTCACTGAATCCAATGAATTCTGGTTCCCGATCGTATTGTTCGAACGGTTAAATATCCCGCTGGCCCATAAAAACGGCAATACGCCATTTAATTTGTCTTGCTTTACAATATAAGCATAGTAATGGTCGCCTGATCTTAATGCCAATAACGAATCGGCCGGATAGCCTGTTAACCGCTGGGCGTGATATTGGTTGTCAAATTCGCCCATAACCAATGGAATGCCCTTAGCAATAAATTTTTGCTTCACTGTGCTCATTATTGAAGCTACATAACCTTCCTCCGTTGAAGGATCACAGTTGCGGTCCAAAAAGAGCGGGTTTGTGGTATGAAAGTCTTTTCCCCAAAAATATAACTCTTTGCCCCAGCTAGCATCGTAAGGTTGGGTACTACCATAGCCACCTAATATGCAAAACTGCGACGGGGTATAATAGTGGAACTCCAGCATCATTTTATTAGGTGTAGGGTCGGTAGGTATCTGTACAGAAGGATTGGCCGGGTCAAGATCAGCGAGAAGCAAATCAATTGACGTGTTGGGTGCCTGGATAACCAATGTACGATAAGTATTCCGGCCGCCGGTACTCCGCACTGCATTAATAAATGTTTGGTGATACCGCATTAAGGTATTCGCTGCCGGTATATTGTCCGCATCCGGTTCGTTGGCACTGGCAAACATCAAATGCTCGTCAAAATCCCTTAATGCCGTAGCTATTTGCTCCCAATATGCTTTATGCCTGGCATTAACGCTATCCTGCGCGGCACCAACAACTTTACAGTTAAAGTCGTAATGGATATTAACAATTACATACATGTTGTCGTTAATGCAATATTGCACTACTGCCTTTACACGGGCAAGCCAGGTGGGGTCTATTTGAGCAGTCCCGGTGTTAATTAAATGCCCATCGTACTGGACGGGTATCCGTATGGCGTTGAACCCCGTTGATTTTACCAAATCAATCAGCCCCTGATTAACTAAGGGGTTTCCCCAACTGGTTTCTCCGGGCCAAGCTTCCAGGGTGTTAAAAATATTCCAACCCATGGTAACCTTTGCGGCCAACTGCGTAGCGGTGCTGCCCATACCGGTTGCATTCGGTGGGATGGGCGAAGTATTATAAGTTGGGTATATGGTAGACACTTGGGTTACGATCAACTTAACCGTTTGCCCGTTCGAAGAATTTATTTCCAAAGTACCAGAATAGGTAAGCCCTGTGGTATTTTGCGATATAGTTGTTAAATGAACGATGGTACTGCCACTCTTACCTGATGTTGTACTTGTTTGCAACCACGAGGAAGCAGGATTGTACATCGTCCAATCGGCGTTGCTGGTAATGGTCACGTCCTGGATTCCCCCATCGGATGTAAAATTTGCAGAAACTGCACTAACGTTCAATTCACCGGCCGACTGTTGTGGTACAACATTATTCGTCGTTTTTTTACATGAAAAAAAAGACAAAATGGTAATACTAAATACTATTGCTCTAAAAAAATACTTTCTTTTCATTTTGGTATCACATATTATATGGCACCTCTAAAGCCCCACTTCTAATTCTATCGGAAGGAAAGGAATTAGAAGTGAGGCGATAAAATAAGACAAAAGGAGTTTTAGAGGCACCCTAAATAAACCCGGCGAGCTTATTGAAACGGTGTGCCCGAACCATAAGCAGTTATCCCCCTGTTTACGGCAGCTTTTACAGAATCGAGCGTTACCGGGTCTCCTACAACCGCATTCGCCGGATTACTCCGATCAAATACACCTGCCCATAAAAACGGAATTACACCATTTGCTTTGGCCTGTTGTGCAATATAAGCAGTGAAATGTGTCTCAGATGCTCTTGATTTTAACGAATCGGCCGGATATCCCGTTAATCTCGCAAAGTGATCATTTGGCGCATATTCGCCCATAAACAATGGTATACCTTTAGCAGCAAACCTTGCTTTCACAGTATGCATTATAGAATCTGCATAATTTTCTTCATTATAAGTGCAATTCCGGTCCAAAAACAACGGATTTGTTGTATGGTAGCTTTCATATTTACCGGTTGCAGGGTTTAAATACGTCATCCTGCTTCCCCAAAAATACAATTCTTTACCCCAGCTGGCGTCTTGAGGTGTCGTGGTATTATCGTTACCCCCCAATATGCAATATTGCGATGGGCTATAATAGTGAAACTCAAGCATCATTCTATTATGCGTGATATCGGTAGGCAGCGAAGGCGTTTTATACGCATTAGTCGGATCAAAATATTGGTTAAGAATATCAGTTGATGCCGAAGGCGACTGGATAACTAAAGTACGATAAACATTTTTACCCCCGGTACTGCGCACCGCGTTAATAAAGCTTTGGTGATAACGCATTACGGCAAGCATTGACGGTATATCCGAACCAACGGTTTCGTTGAGACTGGCAAACATCAAATGTTCGTCAAAATCGCGCATAGCTGTAGCTATTTGCTCCCAAAATGCCCTGTGCTTGGCATTAGCGGTATCCTGGATAGTACCAGTAGGTTGTGTACTAGGATTATTGCCATTATTGCCATTATTATTTCCCGGATCATAATGGATATTAATGGTCACATATATACCATCGTTAATAGCATATTGAACCACCTGGTGAACACGGGCAAGCCAGGCAGGGTCTATTTGGGCAGTTGCAGGGTTTATTATATGCCCACCGTTCGCTATAGTCGCATCGTAACGAACAGGTATCCTTACGGCATTTACACCATTTGCTTTTAACAAATCAAACTGTTGCTGTGTAATTACCGGGTTCCCCCATCCTGTTTCTCCACCCGGGGCTTCCATAGTGTTATAGAAATTCCAACCGTAGGTAATATTATTAGCTATCTGCGAAGGAGTGCTAGTCATTCCAGTTGCATCAGCCGGTATGGCCGAGGTATTATAAGATGGGAAAATACGGGCATCCTGTAACACAGTAACCCGCCTGCTTTGGCCGTTAGTAGAATTGATAACTAAAATCAATGTACGTGTCCCGCCCGACTTATTGATCGGCGCGGTTAAAGTAATGCCCGCGGCACTACCACCGCCCGATATTTGGCTTACTTTCAACCATCCAAAACCAGCAGTATCGATATTCCAGGCACCGTTAGAAGTAAATGCCGGCAAAATTACGCTCCCGCCGTCCATCGGTATGGTGTCAGTTATATTAGAAATTGTAAGTTGCGGGGCATTTATATTGTTTTTCTTGCAGGAAACGACAGCTAAAACTGCTATAAATATAGCAGCAACCTTATATGCCGTCCCTATTTTTTTTATCATCATTTTCATATTCAATTTTTTAAGAGCCCCACAGTATTATATAACTGTGGGGCTATAATTTATTTAATTTTTACAACCCGGATGTTATCTATTCCTAAGGCAATTGATTTTACAGTAGTTGAGGTATCATTTAGCAACCAAAAATTCATGCCAGTGTTGCCACTTGAACCAACCAGTGTTGAAATTGACGGAATTGGTGTGCCTGTTCCATTATTTGTTGCAAAGCTCGACAATGGTAAGGTTACAGTTTGCCAACCGTGGGTATAATATGGTGCAACTGCACCCGTTACCGGGTTCTGCCATGGTCTGTACCGGGCCATATTCGTTCCACTATAATTTTCTAATACGAAAAGGTCACCATTAACCCAGGGTGTTGATTTGGGCACATATAACTCAAATTTCACCGCCCACTGAGAAGGGCTGTCCGAAAGATTAGCAACCGGTACCCATTGACCGCCTCCCATATTTATACCACGACCACCGTTCCACCAACTACCATCCCAAGCTCCAATGTTGGTGTCGTTCAGTTCGCCAAACCAACCAGTACTGCCCGGATAGTCGCTGTTTGATGTGTTGCTAAGCCCCCATGGATAAGTGTTAACATTGTCCCAGTTTTGAAACACGCCATCAATAAAATCTTCAACATTGTAAAAAGTAGTTGCTGTACCAAACTTTGTAGTAACAGATACCGGTCCGCCGTTTTGCGTACCTGTTAATGCAGGCATAACAAAAGCAGTAGTCTTAAAGTCTTTTGATACTTTAAAGGAAGTAATTGTGGTACCACCAAACACCAGTGATTGACTAGGTTGAAAATAAGTACCAGTAATATAAACAGAATCTCCCGGGGCTGCGTCTTCGTTATTAATCCAGGTAATAGTTGGCGTGGCATTTATGGTATCCAAAGCAATACCACTCTTAGTCACCACTTTTATTAGACTGGTTGGTGTTGCCGCCGGCATTAAAAAACCAAGGGAAGTTCCAGCAAGGTTCGAATTAAAGGACTTAATTGCCGTTCCACCATAAATAAAGCTTTGAACCAATACTAAATTTGCACCATAAAGATAAACTGAATCGCCAGGGTTGGCAAATACGTTCGATATAGCACTAATAGTTGGCTTTATCGGTCCTAATTTAAACCAAAACGTTGTTGAGCCGCTTTTCGTTTTATAAGTAATGCTGTAAAGCTTAGTAGTATCAATTAAGTTATAGTTAATGGTTGGTATTGGTACCACCGCATTGTTCGGGCTAATTAAAGCAGGGTTAAAGCTTGACGCAACTCCGTCAAAATCAATTTCTGTGGCATTTTGCAAATTGTTCCCCTGTATAACCACATAATTACCACCATTTCCATATAGTGCCGGACTTGTATTAGGATTACCGGTACTCAAAATAGTATCCTTTGGTGATACAACGTATTGTCTCACATCTGAAATAGAGGGAGCCCCACCCCCTCCTTCGCTGTTCTTTTTACAGGCAGGTAATAAAGCCACCATCGCGAGGAGGAGCGGCAATAAACACAAGCCAATTAATGATTTCTTTTTCATAATTATATATTTTAATTTTTAAATTAATAATAAGGAACTGGTGGTGCCGCCAATTTCGGGTCGGTTGATAACTCCGACGCCGGAATTTGCATGGTATATGAATTGATAGTTGCCGGGGTAGCCGCCGGTGCGGCAGTAGTATCCCTTGTGGCTATACCCGTTTTAGGATTATAAGTAAACGGCTGCCGGTCATGGTTGCCATCCTGGGCATTAAGAAATGCCACAGCTGCAGCCGGCTGGTAATAAGACCACCTAACCAGATCTATCCAATACTGACCTTCAAAAGCCAGTTCAACCCTTCTTTCCCTACGGATGGTGTCGGCAGTTAACATCGGGGCAGGATCTACTCCAGCCCTTGCGCGCACTGCATTAAAATAAGTCATGGCATTGGCATCGGTAGTACTGGTATTGTTTCCCAAAATAGCTTCGGCGTATACCAAATAAACATCGGCCAACCGGAGCATCGCGAAGTCTTCAGGTGATGACCACAACGTAGCTGTTGGCGAGTTGTTATCCGCATTGTTGCCTACAATATGTTTTTTCATACAATTTCCGCCTGCCGTAAAACCACCATCTGCCATATCCAATTCCGGATAGTGATCGCCGGTCCTCATAATGGTGGCTTTGCGCCGCACGGTATCTTTAGCCGAATACATCATATACAAATCCCAGGTGGGCTGCAAGGTTTCCCATCCGCCACTGGCGCCAAAATTTATAATGGAACTAGGCGAGTAATAGGTTTCCAACACGTTACCATATCCGTAACCCACACCCGGGGCCCATTGAAGCGCAAATAAATCTTCCGGGACGTTATTGTTTTGTACCTTGAAAAGGTCATAATAGCTGGGGAACAGTGCCAACCCGCTATTTTTACACACATTGCCCGCGTATTTCGCGGCACTGTCCAGCAATGCCTGGTTGCGCATGCCATTTGTTGAGCCCCAACCCGACATGGTTAAATAGACTTTGCCCAATAAGCCTTGCGCCGACCAGGTAGTTACGCGGCCTGCCTGATCTTTAAGAGGAAGGTTTTGCGCAGCAAAAGTGAGGTCGATGGTTATAAATTTATAAACATCCGCAACCGTATTACGGTAAAGCAAGGCGTTACTTACCAATGTGGTGTTATCCGTAACTATAGGCACAGCACCCCAATAAACCGCCAAGTGATAATAGGCCATGGCGCGGATAAATCTCGCTTCGGCAATGGCCTGATTTTTCGCCGCGGGCGATAAAGAAGCAGAAGTTGACTGGTTTATGGCATTAATAACCATATTACACTGGCCAATAACAATGTACAAACCTGTCCAGCCACTTAATACAACACCATTTTGCGATGTAATTGTACGCGAATAAAGCTGCATTATATCGCCGTTATAGGTGTAAAAGGCCGTTCCGGGCAAAACATCGCCCAATAGTAACCAGGGTTGCTGCCATTGCCACCAGGGAGACCCTCCATAAAGGTTCGCGGTGGCCAGCCGCAAATCGGCTTGGGTTTGGTAAAAATTTGCAGAGCTAATTAGTGTGGTGGAAGGGCGGTCCAAAAAGCTCTTCTTGCATCCGACTGCCGCCGCACCCAATAACAATATAGCTACAATTTTATTAATTCGTTTCATAAATATCTTTTTTAATCGATGATTATTTTATTTAGTGAGGGTTATGTTTGCGCCAATGGTAAATCCGCGTGGCTGAGGGTAATAACCGCTATCCCAGCCTGCATAAAGGGGGTTCCATGAACCAATTTCCGGATCCATACCCACATATTTTGTGATAGTAAACACATTGGTTACGTTAGCATATACTTGTGCAGATTGTATGTGTATTTTCGACAACACACTTGTTGGCAGATGGTAAGTCAACTTGATGTTTTTACACTTCAGGAATGAACCGTCTTGCACGTATAGAGAACTTGGGCGGTTGTTTTCGTTAGTATTATCATTTCTCAAACTCACAATAGTTGTATTCGGGTTGGTAACATACACATTGTTAACATCGGATGCGGAGCCATTGGGGTTAACCATCGCCAAATGCGCGTAATTTAATACTGATGAAAACCAGGCTGTAGTTTGTGTCGGGTCGGTGTGGATTTCGTCTAATTCATTGTAAACTTTGTTGCCATAGTCGCCGCTAAAGAAAATATTCAGATCAAAACTCTTGTATGTGAAGGTATTGCCGATACCATACTGAAATTTCGGGATAGGCGAACCTAAAAAAGTTTCATCTTTTGAGTCAATAATACCATCGCCATTCAAGTCTTTATACATGTGGTCGCCGTACCAGATACCGCCAGAATTTGGACTAATCGGATAAGGCACACCAGCCTGATTAGCCGGCAGCGCATGAGTTTGAAAATCTTTGGGGGTTGCAAATATGCCATCGAATATATAGCCATAGAATTCGCCGATTGGCTGACCTACAACCGTTTTTTCGGCTACCTGGCCGCTAGCACCATCTGTTTCTGATAAGTTGGCATCAGATCCGCCGTTACCTAAACTAAGTACTTTATTAACGTTGCGCGATAAGGTGAAATCGCTTCTCCAGTAAAAATTTTTACTTTTAACATTGGTAGAGCTGATCTGGAAGTCGAACCCGCTATTTCGCATTGAACCGACGTTGGCGTAAGGGCCAGCCATGGCTCCCGGAGAATAACCGGTTGTAGTACCTGAGTATATTGGAAGAGGTTCTTTCAATAAAAGTCCGTTTGTTAGGCGGTCATAAACATCGAACGAAAGACTGAAACGTCCGTTTAAAAAAGTCGCGTCAAGTCCGGCATCATAATAATCCGTTTGTTCCCATTTTATTTGGGGGTTTGGCAACTGAGTTTGAAACTCTGTAGTACCTAAGCCGTTAACCTGAGTTGCAAGTAAACCCACATAAGAATTGCCCGGTACGTTTTGGTTATTGGTAAGCCCGTAACTAACCCTCAGTTTCAATTCATTTATCTGTTTTACATTTCTCAAAAAGGCTTCGTTATTAATTTTCCAGGCAAATGCAGCAGAATAACTAAGTGCCCAGCGATTATTGGCCGGAAAATTAGAAGAACCATCGTTACGGATGTTACCGGTGATCAGGTATTTATCGTCCCAGGCTAGATTAAGACGGCTGAAATAAGATTCAATTGAACCACCGAGACCAACATTGCCTGAGTTTGTAGCCGAGACAGGATCGCCTGCACTAACAGATATAACATTGTTTGAAGGGAAATTTGTACGGTTGGCACTAACACCTTCATTCCAATCCGAAGTCGCTTCATGTCCTGCCAATACGTTGACTTTAAATTTATTGATGAAAGTGTGGTTATAAGTTAAATAATTTCGGAATGTCCAGCTAATATCTTCCGCCACACCTTCACCTCCACCGTTGGTGCCATTAACAACGGTACCAAAAGTATAAGTTGGGCTAAAACTATTATTGGCGTTAAAATCAAAATTACCTGATGCTTCCGTACGGAATGAGAGGTCTTTGGTAAAATGTATTTCGAAATACTGGTTACCAAACACCTGATTTCTCGTTTGATTATTTGTAGTAATTAAGGCAACAGCTATCGGGTTTGCAACAGAACTCACCCAACCTTCAGTGTTGGTATTGCCACCATAGGCACCACCGGGATATTGTACCGGAATATTGGGAGTCTCGCTTAATGCATTGCCTATTCCACTGTTGGCCGTAGCATTTTGATTTTGCTCACTGTGTACTAACTGAAGGCTGGTACCCATCTTTAACCAATCGGTGATTCCATTATCGAGGTTCACCCTTACGGAGTATCTGGTGAATTCGGACCCGGACACAATACCTCTTTGGTCGAAATAAGTGGATGCTATTAAATATCGATTCCTGTCGTCGCCGCCACTCACTGTTATGGTATGACTTTGCTCCGGTGCAGTCTGAAATAATGCTTTTTGCCAGTCGGTACCCGCACCTAAATACTTAGGGTTTTGTAATTCGTTGTAATCGGTAGAGAAACCCCAAACCAGGTTACGTGCATCTATTACGGTAGCATATTGCTGCAAGTTCAAGGTTGGGAGTTCCTTTGGCCTCAACTGCTCTTCGGCAAAGCCATCGTAACTTATGGTTGGTGGTCCGGCTTTACCTCTTTTTGTGGTAATAACAATAACACCATTGGTTGCCTGCGAACCATATATGGCAGTCGCGGACGCATCTTTCAATACGTCGACTGATTCTATATCGTTAGGGTTAATAGAATTTAATGGGTTACCGCCATTGCCAGGGTCGGTAGTAGGAGGAATAATAACACCATCGATTACAAACATTGGTGAATTAGAGCCGCTTATCGACGATACACCACGTATTTGAATAGATACACCACCACCAGGCTGACCTGATATCTGTTGCACCACAACGCCCGCTACTTTACCTTGCAGGGCCTGGTCAAAAGTAGTTGGTTGTGTTTGGCGCAGTTCGTCCCCCTTTATTGAACTTATCGAACCTGTTTTATCTTTATTGGGTATCTTAGCATAACCAATAACGACTACTTCCTCTAAATTGCTCGGTACTGGGTCGAGCTTAACATTAATAATGTTGTTTTTTTTAACTATTATATCCTTGCGTTCATAACTTAAAAAACTAAAAGTGAGTACATCGCCAGGCTGCGCCATGATTTTATAACTACCATCTACAGCGGATACAGTTCCGTTTGTTGTACCTTTAACCCTAATGGTTACTCCTGGCAGCGGCTGGGAATCATCGGAGCTGATTACCTTTCCGGAAATACTGAGGGTTTGCGCGTACCCTGAGAGGCATAACAACATGCTTGCTATAAATAACGAAATATGGTATTTCATTCTTCTTTGTAAAGTTTTATCCATTTTATAAAAGGATTTTAATATTTATTAATAATTGGTTCATTGTTCTTTGGTTAGTTTTACTTGGATTTAATTTTCAGTCACATTTTTTTCATTCACATTTTCTTTAGTTTTTAATATTTTACAGGATAAACAAATGCCCAAAAACAACCTTTAAAATTTACTTTCCTGATGGTCTCAGCACTTTAAAGCGCCGGAACGATCGTTAAAAATTTTAAGCACAGTCGAACGCTGTTTGCTAAGTCAAAAAAAATAACAGTGTTGGTTCCTTCTATTTATAATTGGGCGAATACCTGTCAAAAACAATGTATTATAAGTACTTGGTATTTGAACGAGTATTCTGAAAGTGAAGTTATGGTTACCTAAAAAAAGGCGCATAGCATGGTTGAGCAAAAATATAGACCAAATGTTCAAAAAACATAATCGACTGTAAACAAGATATTTATGCTTTTATAACACGTGACTGAGTTTTAAATTGCTGGTTTGATGCTAATATTTGACAACTTTTAAGGCTTGTCAAATCTTATCGGCTTTGTAAAAAATGGGGAATAAATTGCAAAAAAAACAATATAAACGCCCACAAATTATAAGGGCCCGCAACATTGCTGTTGCGGGCCCCTATAATTGTAAAACGAAAAAAATCAATTCCAATCACCGGCAATATCGCCAGCCACAGCTGGATTGGTATTCTTCTCCTGTAAAGGTATTGGGAACAACACATTTTTAGGTTGGAAAGGTTGGGTACCAATCTCAATTTGCATTTCAGCATTAATGGTTTGCTGGGCAATGCCCCAACGTATTAAGTCGAAATAACGGCTTTCTTCGCCGGTTAGTTCCAGCTGCCTTTCGAGCATTAAAATACCCATTGCTTGTGTCTGGCTACCCAACGAGGTATATAGTGGGGCATTAACACTTGGCCTGCTACGCACCTGGTTAATTAAACCCAACGGCACTGCACCAGTGTTACCTTGTTGTATATAGCTTTCGGCCAGCATCAGCAAAACATCGGCGTAGCGTATAACCTGGCCATTAATACCACTTTGGGGGCCGCCATAAGAGGCCACCTTGTTATAATATTCATATTTAAGCCACCTATATCCCTGTCCTGTTATACTTCCTTGTGTTACGAAAGGATAAGCGATAGGCACTGTACACTGCTGACAATATTGGGTTTGCCCGCCACTTGCCGCATCGCCATAAAAGGTGAAGGCTGCGCGCGGATCAACATAATTGACGGCAGGGTTTTGCGGGTTGGGGTAGGTAAAGGCTTTTACTGCAGTATTTGAAATGTACACATTGCCCCAATCATTAAAACCATATTCCTGCGCACGGTCCGACTGTGTTGCCTTTCCACCCCAGGTTTCCTGGCCCCCAAACACGGAGTATTGGTTACCAATGCTCCAACTTGTCCATGCCTGGTTCATCACCTGGAAAATGGTTTCCGGGTTCTTAGCCGGGTCATCCTGGTTCGGGTCATCAAACAAATCATTATAAACCGGCGCCAGTGCATAACTGAAAGGCGTTGTGGTTAACATTGTAAGTTCGGTTTGTGCCTGGGCCCATTTTTTTTCGTATAAATACGATTTACCTAAAAGTGCCACTGCGGCACCTAATGTAGCGCGCCCGTAACTGGTCGCAGGGTACGAAACAGGGAGGCCTGTTTGGGCATTTGTGGCATCTGTTAAATCCTTTTCGATTTGTTGCCATACATCCGCTACAGATGATCTGGGCAGGTCAAGTTGGGCAGGCGTTGGTGACGGGTAATAGACGGTGTGAAGTGGTACCCGTCCGTATAAAGTAACTAAATTAAAATAGGCATACGCACGCAGAAATTTGGCTTCGCCGAGATACTGGTTTTTGTCGGCCTGCTCTGCGGGAGTCACTGGTGTCCAGGCCTGTGCACTGGTAATTACCACATTGGCCCGTAAAACTATTTGATATAATGCCGCCCATGTTTCTTGCACCTCGTTCTGATTGGGAGTAAAATTATACTGCACCAATTGCAGGAAGTCACTTGAAATAGGCGCGGCGGGTTTGGCATCATAGCCAAGCAAATCAAAAGTAAAATACCACTCGCGCGACCATAACCCCTGGTGCAGCAAGCCAGAATAAGTACCAATAACCGCCTGGTTTATGGATGAATCGCTGGTAAAATAGGTGGTAGCATCGTAAGCTCCTTTGTTTACTAAAGTTAAATCTTTTTTACACCCTATTGAGAGAAGAACAAGCCCTCCCGCCATCAGGGATTTAATATTTTTTTTCATAATTTATTTTAAAAAAATGTTTTACTTAAAATCCTGCTTGTATCCCGAATAAAAATGTACGTGGCTGTGGAACCTGGCCATTATCAATACCACGGTTAAAAATATTGTCGTTCGCATTTGATGTACCTACTTCCGGGTCGTACCCTTTATAGCCAGTTATGGTCAATAAATTTTCCGCTGCAATATATAAGCGCAGTTTGCTTAAAACATTACCCGAAAACGATTGCAACGTGGCTTTTGGCAAAGTATAGCCCAGGGTTAAATTGCGCAGACGTAAATAGGCACCATTCTGTATAAAGAAACTGGATGGCAGGGTATTTTGAGCTATATCCTGCCCTGCCCGTGGCAAAGCGGCATTATCGCCTGGTTGTTCCCACCTGTTTAGTATGGCGGTTGAGGCGTTATGTCCTGTTGCCGCGAATTCGGTAGTTTGTAACAGGTTATTTCCTATTTGTACACCCTGCACACCCGATAATACTATGTTAAGGTCGAAATTTTTGTAATTAGCAGCCATGTTAATGCCGTATATGAACTTCGGAATTGCGCTTCCCAAAACTTTTTGGTCTGCAGTAGTAACAGTCCCATCGCCAGTTAGGTCTTTATATATAAAGTCGCCAGGTTTTAAGCCGGCCTGGTAAACCGCGGTCGCATTACCGGTTTTTTTCTGTGCCATTGCATTTAGGGCGTCAATTTCCGCCTGGGTGCTGGCCACATGGTCAACCACATAACCATAATATGCACCAACCGGGATACCGGGCATGGTCATTGTTTCTACCGCACCAGTTCCGGCAATTATTGGGCCTAACGATTGGGGACCCAACGATAACGTTTTATTGTCGTTAAAAGAACCATTAACGCTTACGTTATAGCTAAAATCCCTTTTAACTGCGGAGTGGTAACCTATCTGAAATTCAAAACCTTTGTTTTGTATATCCGCCGCGTTAACATACTCATTATAGCCGCCACCACTTAAACCTATACCTGAACTTGTAGGTACCGGTATTTGAGATAATAAACCGCCACTTTTTCGGTTATAATAATCGGCAGTAAAAGTTATCCTGTTGTTGAGAAACCCAAGGTCGATACCGGCATCAGTTTGATCGGTTGATTCCCAACGTAATAATGGGTTGCCAAGAGCGATAACTGTTGTTCCGGTAGTAAATTGTTTGGGTTGGCCTAAAGAATACACCAGGTTTCCGGCTGGCGATCCGCTAAAAGTGTTCACATCGTAAAGGAAAGCTGGGATATTGTTGTTACCCGTACGTCCCCATCCTACACGTAGTTTACCATCACTGATAAATGGAAATGCCGATTTGATGAAATCTTCCTGACTGAAACGCCATGCGAAACCCGCACCGGGAAAATTGCCCCACTGGGCTAAGGGGCCAAAGGTAGAAGAGCCATCACGCCTGATAGTGGCCGAAAAAATATACTTATCATCGTAAGAATAAATCAAACGACCGTAATATGACTCTGTCCTGGGACTGAAATAACCCGAAGAATTGCCTGTTACAGCAGTTTGGGGGGCTATGGCTATGTCTTTTATGGCATCGGTAAGCATACCGGTACCTGTTGCGCCAAGTGAAGCACTGGTACCTTCGGCAGAATAACTTGTACCTGCTGTTAACGCAATATTGCTTTTTCCAAAACTATGGTTATACGATAAATAGTTTTCAAAGACGGCAGGAAGATCAGAGTAGATACTGAACGAGCGGCCTGCCTCACTGGCGAAGGCCAGTTTATTGGCAGTTACATAAGCTACGTTATAAGAATTACTTTCGCTGCTACCGTAGTCGGCCGATGCCTGCGACCTGAAAGTTAAGCCATCAAGAATTTTTACCTCGCCAAATACTTGCGGGAACAAATACATCTCACTGGAGCTTTCGGATTGCACACCCAAGGGCTCCAAAGGGTTGATGGCATTACTATTATCATCGGCATTGGTAAGGATGGAATAACCACCCGGAATGGTTGGATCGTAAATGGGTTGATAAGGCGCATAAGTGAGGGCACTACCTATGTTTGCTGTTTGGCCCTGGGTTGTGGTGTACCTTATGTTTAAAGTTTCCCCAAAATGGAAACGGCCTAATTTTTCTTCTAACGAGAACCTGCTGTTAAACCTGTTATACTGATAACCTTTAGTTATGGGCTGCTGCGTTACATATCCGGCCGACATATTATAGATAACCTTTTCGCTCCCCCCACTAACAGTAACCTGATTTTGGGTCGATATACCTGTTTGAAAAATTAAATTTTGCCAGTTGTTCCTGTCGACCAAAACATAAGGTGTGGTCAATTTAACAGGGACTGGTTGACTCTGCGAAGCATCAACATCGGTAAGGAGCTTTACATATTCGGCTGCATTCAGGAGGTCGAATTTTTTGGGCACAATAGACATACCTACCTGCGATGTAAAAGCTACTTGAGCGGGACCAACCTTACCTTTTTTGGTTGTAACCATCACAACCCCATTGGCACCAGCAACACCATATATTGCCGTAGAAGCGGCATCTTTTAATATGGTAATATTCTCAATATCCTGCGGGCTAATCAAGCCAATATCACCCTGTATACCATCAACAACATACAGCGGGTTAGCACTTGTAAATGAACCTATACCACGTATAGTAATTTGCGGTGTTGAACCCGGCACACCGTCTTGATTAGTAACCTGTACACCTGGTGCTTTACCTATTAATAACTGCGCAGCACTTGTAGCGGTATTGGAACCGGCATCTTTTGCGGAAACCACATCCACCGAACTCACGAGGTCTTTCCGGTGGGCGCTACCGTAACCTATTACCACAACTTCGTTCAGCTTTGAGTCCTCAAGCTTCATATTAATGGTCATTTGCTTGTCCGGTACAACTACATCTTCCTGTGTCGCATAACCAACAAACGAAAAAACAAGCACAGCATTAGCATTGGGTACATCTATCTTAAAACGTCCCTGGATATCAGTCACTGCACCAATACTGCTCCCTTTAAGTTTTACCGTAACGCCGGGCAACGGGAGGCCATTTTCGTCCAACACCTGCCCATTTATATTTAACACAACAGGCTGCGCCGGGGAAACTACCGGCATATCGGTTTTTTTTTCCTGCCTGGTTATAAAAATGGTGTTCTGAATAATTACATAATTTAAATGCTCATCCTTTAAACATCTGTTTAATGTTTCAATAATTGAGGCATCTTTAATATTTACGGTAATTGTTTTGTTTCGAAGGTCTTTTGATTCATAAAAAAAGACGTATCCTGATTGCCGATTAATTAACCCAAGTACCGTTTTTAATGGGACATTGGTTTCGTTAATATTGATTTTTTGACTAAATACGTTAGCGCTGCATTGCAGAAATGTAATTAGTAAGATGAAAGTTGTCAGCTTCATAACCAAAAAGGTTTTTTGGGGTAGCCACGGTTTATTAATGGCTTTTAAAATAACATTTAAAATCATACTTTTGATGAGTTTGAGTTAATACACAATTTGCTAAAATGAATTTCTTTTCTTGAAAAGGAGGTTATCTCAAATCCGCGTGCCCTGATAGCCGTCGGGGTACGCATTTTTAATTAACCTGTTGGTGAGGCGCCCGCCTTAAAGCTTTAGTATCTTTTTTTTCATAATTTGTGGGTTTAATTTGTAAGTGGAATTGATTATTTATTATAGTTTTATTATTGCGGTTTTATAATGATGGTTTTATTTTCGATTTGGTAGTTTATCTTCTCCAAACTTAAAATATCCAATAATTTTGAAGCGTCAATATTCTTGGATATTTCCCCAGAAAACTCTCTTTGGGATATTTGGCCTTCATATTTTATGTCGACATTGTACCAGCGTGCCAACTGCCGCATAACGCTTTTAATGTCGTCGTCCTTAAAGTAAAAGAAACCGTTTTTCCAGGCTATAGCTTCAGTTACATCAACCTGAACTATACTCATGGAGCCATCCATAATCTGCACTTGTTCGTTTGGTTTTATGGTTTTGATTATTCCGTTTGAAAGCACTTTAACCGAACCTTCTAAAAGCGTAGTTTTAACGGCGGGTTCGTCGCTATAGGCGTTTACATTAAAATGGGTGCCTAAAACTTCAACAACCTGCCCGTTGGATATAACCCTGAATGGTTTATGCTGATTGTGCGCTACCTCAAAGTACGCCTCGCCCGAAAGTTCAATTTCGCGTTTATTGCCGATAAAAGTTACCGGGTACTTTAAAGACGAAGCCGAGTTTAGCCAAACCTTTGTTCCGTCGCTTAATACCAGTTGGTACTGCCCTCCGCGCGGCGTAATTACCGTATTAAAAGCATTAACCTGTTGTTTGGTACTTACGCCATCACGGGTATATGTAATTTGACCATTGGCCTTTTTATTTATTGTTACACCTTTATCATTAGCCAACTCTCCTTTTTTTGCATTAGTTAACGCAATTGAACTGCCATCTGATAAAATTAGTATCGCTTTATTGCTTCCCGGCGGAAGGGCGGGTGTGTATATCGGTTTTATAGTTGCGGTTTGTTTTTTATCCGAGGTAAATGATTTAAATAGTATTAAGGAAACGAGTATAAAGCCGGTTAGGCCAGCGGCAACCCCTAAATAGCGTAAGCGATTGTTTTTCGGTACAGGGTGTATTTCGGCCAATAGTTTAATTAAACCATCCTGCTGGCTATCCTCCAATTGCTGATCATCAATATCGGGCAGTTGGGCGTTTTTTGAATAGTTTAAATACCAGCTTTCAACCAAAGCCTTTTCATCCTTGGTTACATTGCCGGCAAGATACCTGTTCAATAAGTCAGTTGCGTTTTTTTTAGACATAATTGGCGACGGAGCTGATGCCCCTGATAATGCTATATGCACCTAAGTATACCGCAGGGCGTAGATGGATTAGAAAAAAAACAGGAAAAAACTTCTGGTTAGTTTTAACCTCAAAATTTTTAAGGAGTTATTTACTTGTTTTTTAACGGTATGCGTGCTAATCTGCAATTGTTCGGCTATTTCCTGATGCGAAAGATTGCCATTTCGGCTCATTTCAAACACCTGGCGCATTTTGGGTGGTAATTGAGATACCTCAGTCTCAATAATGGCAATTAATTGCTTTAGGCGTATACTTTCATCAGCTTCGGGCTGATGGTCGTTAATGAATGATTGCAGCGATAGGATGTGCTTTTGTTTAATTTTGCAGTGTCTGAAATTGTTAAGCATCTTGTTTCGTACGGCTGTGTATAAATAGGCTGCAATATTTTCGGCTGGGTCAATAGCCAGGCGGTTATGCCACAGGTAAACAAAAACATCATGAAGTATATCTTCAATTTCTTGTTTATCGGCAAGGTTTTTATAGGCATGCCGGTACAGTATGCCATAATATCTGTTGTAAATTTCGGTAAAAGCAAATTCATCGCTATCCTTTAACCGGTGCGCTAACTCCTGATCCGTTTGAATCTTGTAACATGGCATTATAGTTGGTAAATAACAGGTTTTACAAGTGTGTATATTTATAAAGGGATTTTTAGGTTTCTTTTTTTACTGGTTTTCGTTTGGTTTTTCTTAGGGTTAACTTTTAGCTATTTTTTATTCGGACCCCCTTTGGTTTTACAATCGCTTACTGGATAAAAAGGTAGTCAAAAACAACCCATAGAATCTGCTTTATCGTCGGTTTCTGGACATAAAACTGTGCTACCAGTCATCAAAAAAAGTTAAGCACCGTCAAATGCCTGCTACTAAGTCAACAAAAAACTAATTGGGTTGGCTCCTTCTATTTATAATTGGGCGAATACGTCTCAAAGAAGCTATTTAAGCTTGGGGCAGTGAACACATATTTCGAAAGTGAAGGTATGATGATCTAAAAAAAAAGTACGGCAGGGTTGAGCAAAAATATAGGTCAAATGTTCAAATAAATACAAACTATTGAAAATAAGAAACTTGTATCTTCCTTACATCAGGCTATATATGATATAATTTGTAAGAAGACGGTATTTGAGGAAATATTTACACAGGGGGAGACGCCGGAAAATGGAATTAATTTGTAAAAATAAAATACATACTCACTCTCTTACCTCAAGCACATCTGAAAAATGGAAATCTTCAATTAATTAAGTCGTTGATATAATGCCTATTAATCGGTGTTAGTTTTGGGCAAATATCTAATCGAAAAATCTATGTTGAACTATAGAAAATCAGCAATGAGCTTTTTTTCTATTTTAACAATACACTACTTCAATTCAATACCAATGCCCATAGCATATTGATGTTTTTTACCGACTTGAACATTCGTTCGCCTTTTTTGTCTTTTTGTACCACGGCGCCCATCTTATTGTTCAATAATTTTACCCTCGCCAATAAATTTGAAATTGTATAAAAGGTAGTGAGCTAAGTTCGCCCAACATGATGCAGCTGCAAGCAAGTATGTTTCAATATTAAAATGTGATTCATTTATTAAGAATGCATTTTCTAATCGGGAAGACAAAAAATCAAATATTTAATAAAATGGTAGTACAAACATTATGAATTTTAAAAATGCGAGCAAAGTGAATCTTAAAAATTACCACAAAATTTTCTTTTGCCTCTTTGTTATTCTGTCAGCGGTTGCATACACAAAAGTTGGTGTTGCCCAGGAAGCCCCAATTTTATCGGTAATTAAGATATATCCATCATATAATACGACCCCCATGCCCCCCAATGCAACAGGGATGGGTAGTAACGCGGTTCAGCTTGCTGCTAAAATGAAGTTAGGATGGAATATTGGCAATACTTTTGAAGCTCCCGGGGGCGAAACAGGTTGGGGCAGTCCTGTTATTACCGAAGATTATATAAAATTTGTAAAACAGCAGGGATTTAATGCTATCCGCATCCCATGCGCCTGGAATTTGACGCATTTAGTTGATAAACGTAATGCACGCATCGATCCTAATTGGCTCGGCAGGATTAAAAAAGTGGTACAATATTGTGTTAATAATGATATATATGTTTTACTTAACGTCCATTGGGATGGCGGATGGTTGGAAAACAACTGCACCCCAGCTAAAAAAGATTCGGTGAACGCCAAACAAAAGGCACTTTGGGAGCAAATAGCAACAACTATGCGCGATTTCGATGAGCATTTGATGTTTGCCAGCGCGAATGAACCAAATGCAGAGAATGCCAATCAAATGGATGTATTAAATAGCTATCATCAAACTTTCGTCAATGCAGTCCGATCTACTGGCGGCAGGAACAGCTATAGGGTGCTTGTAGTGCAAGGCCCCTCAACAGATATCGAAAAGACCACGAATTTGATGAATACCCTTCCCGTAGATAAGGTAAAAGGGCGGACGATGGTTGAGGTCCACTATTATAGTCCGTTCCAATTCTGCCTTATGAATGGCGATGCTTCCTGGGGTAAAATGTTTTATTACTGGGGTGCCGGGCATCATTCTACCATTGACCCGGGCCACAATGCCACCTGGGGAGAAGAGGATGCCATGAACAAATCATTCCGGGAAATGAAGCAAAAATTTGTAGATAAGGGTATTCCTGTGATAATGGGTGAGTACGGGGCTTACAGACGCACAACCCCGCCCGATAGTATGGCACACCAGGCCTCGGTGGATTATTGGCTAACCTTTGTAACCAAACAGGCAAAAGCTAACGGCATTATACCATTTTTTTGGGATACAGGCGGTGCTATAGACAGAC
>Ga0364866_10005_pt1 | contig 144700 bp, 125 predicted proteins | sample ExccelAu500001D3_3_FD_206913 | JGI IMG/M metagenome (GOLD analysis project Ga0364866, IMG submission 206913) | Enriched cells from Trout Bog Lake Hypolimnion, Wisconsin, USA - BchlTB.Aug13.5000.01.D3 | ecosystem: Environmental > Aquatic > Freshwater > Lake > Hypolimnion/Profundal zone | place...
ATAATCATAGGCATAGGTATTCACATCCAACGTATTGATGCCATTTCCTGCATTCCATGTTACCGTTCCCGGGCCGGTTGTGTAAGGGATTAAATTGGCACCGCTCGTTGGCCAGCCTGTATGAACTCCTGCAACTGTAGCCCCCGCGGGAAGGTTATCGGTGACAGATGCCCCGGTGACATTGACACATCCGCCATTTGTAAGGCGAACATGGTAGTAAACGTCAACCGTACTTCCGCAAATCGAGACAGTATAAGGGAATGGATTCCCGCTATTATATCCATAATACCACTGGTAATTGCTGTTTGCGATATATTTGGTGATCGTCCACCCTTCAGTGGCAACAGCGGTAATTGTCAATGGAGCACTTAACACCGGCACAGGATGTTCTGTAGTCGAGATCTTTGCCGTCAGGGTGCCATTGGTCCCGTTACAGGTTGTTCCCGGTTTGAACCGGACCTGGTAGCTTACACTGTTGGCACTCGTAGGCTGGTTCCCCAAATTGAAGGTTAAGGTGGTGGTCGTACCTAATGTTGTCGGAGTTCCCCCACCGTAGCTGCAAATATCAAAGATATTATTTGGAAATGTACATACGACGGTAGTTCCCGTTGCGGCAATATTGCTGATCGAATATTGTACGGTAATGGTATAGCAGACTCCGCAACTATTGCCCGGATTGCCACTCTGACTTTGACTGATTCCCAAAGTCTGTATTTGTGCTGAAGCATTCTGCAAAAAGAAGAAAGCTGCACAAACTGCGAAAATATATTTTAGATTTTTCATCGTGTTTCTTTTTAAGGTTTATACCATTTATTTTTTTGGACAGCCGGTAATTGTATAGGTATAACAATCCAAAGCATTGCATACTGTACAATCCTCAAAAGTGATGATATAGCGGATACAGGAATTTATAGTCGCATTGCAGCAACTAATCAACGGGGGAATGCTCAGTGAAAATTTAACCGGAATTCCATTGCTGATATCTACATTTCCCAAGGCATCAAATCCGGCAGAATGGCCGGCGATTACACCCCCCGTGAAGTTCGTATTTGAAATAGTAGCTGTAGCGAAGTTGCCGAAGGTATTGCTTGATTTATCACAAGCCAGGCAATTTACCTCATCGGGCTTCATATCAAAATAGACCAGATCAGCCTTTATTCGTTTTACCTTTTTAGGACCTGCAGAGAGATTGACGGCAAAATTCAGACCTCCGTTTCCGTTATTCTGAATCTCACCCGCCAAAACTGCCGATATTTTCACCAGATCACAGGCACTGCAGGGGCATTGGGGATATTTTAGACTGTCAATCTCATTTCGGGAATTCCGGTTGGGCTTATCCTTTAACGGATCGTCGACTAAACCATAGAAAGTAAACTGAACCGGGGTATTGGTGGGTGTCGAGAAATCGAACTGGAAATTGTGAATAGAGTTCGGTGCCAGTGAGGCAGGAGTTGACAAGGAAGCCGGCAATGGTGTAATGTTGCTTATTGTACCTGAACTGGCATCGAGGATGTCATTCATGGTTAATGCGCCATTGTAGGTTCCCGATTTTAAACGGATATTATTGCGAAGATTTAGCTCAGTGCCCGGATTGGGATTCGCCGGATAACCGGCAAACGACTGGACGTCATTTAATAATACATTGTCCACGCTTGAATTCTGATTCTCATAATGGGCCCAGAGGTGATAATTGAACTGCCCGTTTGTTTTTGGAAGACACGTCGCAGAATCAATCTTAAATTCGGTATTGGCACCTCCCATTGTCATCATAGCCGGAGGAGTTGATCCGTTGGATGGATTGCCCAGATTAAATGTCATCAGTTCAGTGGTGCCATTATTCCCGCCGACAGGTTTCTCATCTTTGGCTAACGCCTGTACATTCCACACAAAATCACAGAGATAAGGGGGCTTGCAGGGACCAGTAATTAAATTACTCACCACGACTTGTGTCAGATCATCAACGTCTTTGGTCAGGATAGGCTGATTTGCCTTTATTGCCTGGGTACCTGTCTGCCCTTGCATCAACTGCCACACCTTTAACCGGTATATCAATGGTTCCCTGGGTTTGGGAACAACAGGTGTCCAGCGGAAGGTAACCGGCATACTGGCCTTTGTGGAAGGAATTATGGATCCGTTGGCAGGGAGCAGCGCTTGCGGTGGCTGGTGAGTCTGATTATCAGTCCCCTGAACGGTAAATGGTTTGCACTTCTCTTCACTTAATGGGGAGACTCCTGTAGTCCCGTAACCAAAAAACTGGACGCATATTTCATAATCCCCAGGAGTCAGCAGGCATTCTTTTCCCAAAAAGGATACTGCATTTTTCCCGCTCCAAATTTTTGTTAGGGTATTAAATTCAGAAGCCGGGGCAGAACTTCCGGTAAATGAACCACAGACCTTATTACCCCCTTTTTTAATGGTTAACAGCAATTTGCTTTCTATTACCATGGGATCTATCCGTCCGTTCTGACCCTTGGAACTGGCCGTAATCACCAACAATGAGGTTCCCGATCCCCAGTTGGCAATGTTAGCATCGGGATTCGCGGGAAGAGTTATATTGATAGCGGAGATAGGGTAATTTTGCGCAAACATTTGCATTGAAATTACCGTCAATAAAAAGGTAAGAAATCGTTTCATTGTTTGCTACTTTTTGAAAATTAGTGAGTTGTCATAGTTTGGGGTCCGAGGTACTGGAGGTAACGACCCTTGTTTAGAATGAAAACAAATAATCTTCAAAATGGTTCACAAATATTTCTACGACTGATAAATCAATTCAGTATGATCTCAGACCAGCCACAGGCATTGGTTGCCAGTGGCAAATACTTAACTGTCAGGATAATTCCCATTACCCTGATAGCTTATCTGGAGTTTTATTCCTTCTGATCAGAAATTTTAAGTTTGGCAAATTTGAGAAGGAGGTTTTTTTCGCCGGCATTCGGGAAAAAGACTTTGGCTTTGAGATCGGGCAGTTTACCCTCAACACTCAGTACTTTTCCTCTTCCGAAACGCTCATGTTCCACCATCATTCCGGTCCTGATTGTTTCGGGATTGTCGCCCTGAAAAGGCTGGGAACCTGAAGGCAAAACACTCTTTGAGATTTGTATCCGTTGTCCGGGAAGTTCCGCTTTTCGTGGTGGCTGGTATCGGGTCTCATCGCGTTGAAGGTGACTGTTGCTCTTATCTGCCATAAGTTCCTGGTTCCGGAATTGTGGAATTGAACGGCTGTTTCGGATGTCAAGAAACTGATGATCAATTTCACCTATAAACCGGCTTGGATTGCAAAACTCGGGTTTTCCCCAGCGAAACCGCTGCTGGGCAAATGACAGCCATGCCTGATTTTCGGACCGTGTGAGTGCCACATAAAAAAGCCTTCTCTCCTCTTCGAGTTCGGACAAAGTAAGCGTACCCGAAAATCCGGATGGAAAAAGGTTTTCTTCGAGCCCTACAATAAAAACATTTTTAAACTCAAGCCCTTTCGAAGAGTGAACTGTCATCAGCGTTACCTTATCGGCATTTACATCTTTATCGGTATCCTGGTCGGTCAGTAAGGCCACATCTTCCATAAATACCTGTAACCCGTTAGGTCTCCCCTCTTCATTGGCAGTGAGCGAAAAATCCCTGATCGCATTGAGTAATTCCTGTGTATTTTCATAACGGCTCAGGTTTTCAGGTGATTTATCCTGATAAAGTTCGGTCAGAATCCCTGATTCGGAAGCGATCCTGTTTGCCAATTCAAAGGCATCAGTTGTCGCAAATTGATCAGAATATTTATTGATTAGCTGGGTGAACACGGCGATCTTCCGGATTGAACCGGCATTTAAACCGGCCAGCAGCATCTTTTCGGGGTAGTTGGCCACTTCAAATATACTACATCCTGAAGAAGCAGCCGACTCCTCAAGCCGGTTAAGCGTAGTTGCACCGATTCCCCTGGCAGGATAATTGATAATCCGCTTAAACGATTCGTCATCCCTGTTATTGATGATTAACCGAAAATAAGAGAGAATATCCTTGATCTCCTTCCGCTGATAAAATGATAAACCTCCATAAATTTTATAGGGGATATTTCGTTTCCGGAGAATCTCCTCAAATACGCGCGACTGGGCATTAGTGCGGTAAAGGATGGCAAAGTCCGAATAGTTTTCCCTCTCCTTCATCCGATGATCAAAAATCTCATTGGCTACCAGGTATCCCTCTTCATGTTCATTCATTGCAGAAAGAACCTTGATCCTGTCGCCAACGGCGTTTTCACTGAAAACAGTCTTTTGCAACTGATGTTTATTTTTAGCAATCAAGCTGTTGGCAGCATCAACAATAACCTGGGTTGAGCGGTAATTCTGTTCAAGTTTGTATGTGCTGTATCCCGGATAATCGTTTTTAAAATTGAGGATATTTTCGATCCTGGCGCCCCTGAAAGAGTAAATACTTTGTGCATCATCCCCAACCACACAGATGTTATGATGCTGTTCTGCAAGCCGTTTCACGATCAGGTATTGGGAAAAGTTGGTGTCCTGGTACTCATCAACAAGGATGTACCGGAACATTTGCTGATATTTCGCCAGAATTTCAGGGTGATTTTTAAAAAGGATGTTGGTAATCATCAATAAGTCATCGAAATCCATGGCCCCTGCATTTTTGCACCGCTTCGTATATTCGAGATAAATCTCCGCTGTTTTGGGAATTCGGGCCGCCTGATCGGCCTCCCTTTGGGCCACATTCTGATGATAGGCAACCGCAGTGACCAGGTTATTCTTAGCGGTTGAAATCCGGTTCAGGATTACTCCAGGTTTGTAGGTATTATCCTCAAGATTAAGACTTTTAATGATTGCTTTGATCAGACTTTTGGAATCTTGAGTGTCATAGATGGTAAACGTATTTGGATAGCCAATAATTTCAGATTCGACCCTCAAAATCCTTGAGAAAACCGAGTGAAAAGTTCCCATCCACAAGTACCTTGAAATGGCGTTTCCCACCTCACTCTCAATTCTGGCTTTCATCTCGCGCGCAGCCTTATTGGTAAAAGTCAAAGCGAGAATGGAAGATGGAGAAACGCTGTTTCGAAGCAAGTGGGCAATTCGATAGGTAAGAACTCTGGTCTTACCGGAACCGGCGCCGGCAATTACGAGTGAAGCTCCCTCAGTATTAATCACAGCCTCGCGTTGCGCGCTGTTCAAACTCTCAAGATAATTTGACAAAATTCTGTATATTAATTATTTAGCACAAATACAAACAACCTTATGTCATGCATTTTGCAAATTTAAACAAATAATCCTATTCAGATTTAATATTCTGTAGAGACGCACAGCTGTGCGTCTCTACAGAAAAATCCGATCATAACAATATATCCGGACATCTGTAATTTATAATACCAAAATTTATCTTTATCCATTCCCGAATAATTTTGTAATATTGTACATCAATAACTGCAAATGACGATCAATGGAAGATGTTCGAATGACCTGGAAAATTTTAATAGGGATAATCCTTATGTTCCCTATGGAATTTGCATATGGTCAGTCACTCACTTCCACATCTGCCTCATTCACTGAGTCAACGGCCTATCCTGTATTCAACGGCAAGGATTTCATCTATTATTTCTGCGGCACAGAAGGACATCAAAATGGCTCATTAACCGCATCTTCTTCCGGAGGAACAGTTACGTTTAGCTGGGAAAAGTATACCATCGCCTCAGGCTCATTCAGCTATTTCTCCAATGAAACCGGTTCAAAATCAAATCTGACCGGTCTTGGAGATGGTTGTTACCGGGTTAGTTTTACCGATAACGGGGTTAACTATCAATTCAGGGCGTGGATCATCAATGGTTGGATTTCCGCCACTGCATCCATTACAAATTCCAATTGTCAGTCTTTTAATTTGCAGGGAAGTGCTTCAGGTGGGTCCTATACTTATGCTGACTTATCAACCAATCAGCTAGTTACAATCAATCCAGGGTTTAAATATATCTGGACAAGCAATAACCTGCCGGTTTCAACGCTTCAAAATCCGGTAATTTATCAGCCACCCACAAAAAATACCATCTACCAGCTTCAGGTTACTGACCGTGCCGGATGTACCGAAAGCAGTCAGGTTACCTATCAGTCGATCGTGGCAAAGGCGAATTTCACCTGGACAACCACCCAACCCGGGGAAACCAATTATTCGCTTCCCGAAGCGCCTTTAACAGTCAACTTTGTCAACTCATCGGAAAACGCTGATCCGGATAAGTATGAATGGTTTTTTTTCAAGGACCATGCGGTAATCGTAAAAGAGGGTGCCGGTGGGGCAAAAGTAGACTCTATCATGTCGCAAAGCACTGTGGCAAATCCGGTTTATACGTATGAAAGTTCAGGAAGTTATATGGTAAAACTGGTTGCCGCCAAACAGAGTACCGGGTACACCTGCCGCGACACCTTTTATCTGAAAGATCCAATCGTCATAGATACTTCATTGGTAAAGGTTGCTCCGGCTTTCACCCCAAACGGGGATGGGATAAACGATGTTTTGACCATCAAAACCCGGTCATTGGAATCACTTGATTTTATTGTATTTAACCGATGGGGACGTATGGTTCACCATTATAATAAGAGTGGTTTTATTCCTGAAAATTCTGTTTTGGCAGCGTGGGATGGCAAAATTAATGGCAAACTGGCTTCCCCAGGAGTTTATTTCTATGTGGTTAATGCGCTCGGACGTGACGGAAAGCGACGGCGAAAGAAAGGATTTACAGAATTAGTATATTAAGGGTGTAGACGTAGAGATTTACGTCTATAATGGTTTATTAATAGGTCATTAATAAAAGATGAAGGAAAATATTGAAAAATTTCGTGAATTGCTTGCAGATCAAAACGAATGGCCAATGCTTTATTTTTTTAAGTTTATTGTCCAAAACAATACCGAAAAACTGAATCAGGTCAAGGAACTTTTTGCCGACCCATCAACCATAACCTACAAAACCTCCCGGGATATCAAATTTATTGGGCTCTCATGCAAACAATGGATGCCCGATCCCGAATCAATTATTGCTATCTACCAGAAAGCGAGTGAAGTAGATGGACTTATCGCACTATAAAAAATAACATGAAGAAATTCCTGACTAAATACCGCATCACATTCATATTCGGAGTAATTGGAGCCATTGGTGGATTTTTGTACTGGCGTTTTGTGGGATGCGCCTCCGGGACCTGTCCGATTACTTCTCATTGGTATACCATGGGTAGCTATGGCATTTTAATGGGAGGTCTTGTTGGGGAGATGTTTAGAGTAAAACCTAAATAAATAATTTTTAAATACTTAGAGATTATATAAAAATTACAATTAAACCTATATTGCCCATGGGACATTAATTTCAATAGAAAAACGAGTCTTAGAAATACAATTGTCCTTTTGGGCATTAACAGGTAACCGGTTAATGCCCATCTAGAATTAGTTTGCAATTGAGTGCACCGGAAGCGTGCAACCAGCGGTTGTTCAGATTTCAATCAAGCAATTCCATGCGAAATATTGTTTGCGTAGCATGAGTAATTTTGTACCGGTCATCCAACCGCTGACCAATTATCCATACGACCTGTTCTCCGTTTGTAATCATCCAGGTATTTTCTTTTTGTGGCAGACTTAATTTCGAGTCGATAAAAAAATCACTCACCTTTTTAAATCCATTCATTCCAAGGGGCTTAAAATAATCCCCCTGCTGCCATTTCCGGATCACCAGAGGGAATTGAAGTTTATCGTGATCGATACACGCCACCAAAGGAGAATCAGGGATTTTAAACGAATCTTTTCGCTTATTCACTCCTATTTTAAGGTGAACAGGAGAAAGCAACTCCTCTTTGCCCTCTTCAAGATAAAAGTATTTCCTGTTTTGGTGACGTACAGGAGTAAGAATTAATAATTCACGATCATGCACAATCCGGTGGGTCTGTGAGATAAACTGTTTTCCGGAGATACCATCCAAAGAGGCAATAATATCACTAACAACCAAACTATTGAATCCATAAGGTTTCAAAAATTCAAAAAGGTAAGTGGACACCGGATCGAACAATTTCAATTCAGCAATTGAGATCATAAACTCATTCCCCTTCCGGACAGACACCTGTTCCCAGGCCTGCAGAATTGCCTTATCACAGATTTTAGACACATCCTCGAGGTAGCTCATGGTCCGGATCATACCATCCCGAAAGCTCGGATTTAAAGTCTCCATCACCGGCAATAAGGTATGCCTGATTTTATTCCGCTGATAATCAAGGCTCTGATTCGATGAATCCTCCCGGAAATCCAGAAAATTTTTATGCCTGTATTTTTCAATCTCTTCTCTGGAAGCAAATAACAATGGTCTGACAATTTTCCCATTGATGGGGCGCATTCCGGTTAAGCCGGATAATCCGGTACCTCTGGCCAGATTTAGAAAGAAGGTTTCAAGCTGGTCATCACGGTGGTGTGCCACAGCAATATAATCAAGATGGTGTGTGGTACGAATCGATTCGAACCATTGATACCGTAATTCACGGGCAGCCATTTCGACGGAGATTTTGTTTTCGTGCGCATATTCGTTGGTATCAAAGGACGTTTTGTAAAGCGGAACATCATATTTCCTGGCCAGATCAACAACCAACTTCTCGTCTCCGTCGGATTCGTTACCTCTAAGTCTGAAATTGCAGTGACCGATTGCAACCGAATATCCCGATTTATCAAGTAGGTCAAGCAAAACCACTGAGTCGACTCCGCCGCTGACCCCGACAAGGATGGTATCAGTCTGATTAAAAAGGTGGTTCTCTTTAATATAATTTATAAATCGCTGAATCATCGTCCATTTATTTAGGATAAAGATATTAAAATGATCGGGAGAAATCAAAACAGCGGGAAGCATTATTTCTTTCCTTGGTGACTTAGGTCTGAATCCAGATAATCTACGCGTTGCGATTGTTCACTTGCAGCTGATTCAAGGATCTATAAATCAAATCTAATATTTACGAACTTATTTAGGCACTTAGATGCTATCAAATAGAATAACAGCCAGTTGCCAAAAACCAGCTGTAAAATCCTCCGGTTATCCTCTCAGACAGGGATCTTCCTGATTAGTTTTTCAAAAAACTGCGACTTTATCTGGCGGCTGGCCATCGCCTGTTTAATAGGTGGAAGTTTGAGCAGAACCCCCAGCACGGCGGCCAAAGCTCTGTGGCTGAATAAAACACGGTTATCAAAGATCAGGTGTTGCAGCTTACCGCGCTCAACTGCCATCACAACAGCTTTGTGAACCCCGTTCATCGGGGTGAGCACCCGCATTGCACGCGATTTGAGTAAAATACTTTTAGAGCCACATGCCCTGACACATAAACCACATCCCAGACAACGTTCCTCATTAAGCACCGCTTTTTTAAGATTCAAATGGTGGGGATCGTTGGCTGAAACCAGGGTCATCGCCTCAACCGGACAAACATTCACACATTTCGCGCATCCATTGCATTGCTGTTCATTGATCACCGGAATGAAATTGGTAGTATGGACTGGATTCAGGATCGCAAAACGACGGGCGGCAATCATTGCCTCACAGCAACATCCACAGCAATTACAGATAAAATTCACCTCTTCCCGCACATTTTCCCCAAACTGAACCAGATTGTTATCATAGGCCTCCTGTAACAAATCCATGCATTCGACACTATCTATTTGACGGGCATGTCCATGTTTGGTCAGTGAAGCTGCAGTGGTATTGAAGGTCATGCAAATTTCTTTTGGAGCCTTGCAAGCCCTTCCCAAATGTTCCATTTTGTGGCGGCAATAACAGATTCCGACGGCAATATGACTGGCTGTTTTGATTACCTCTGTTGCACGTTCGTAATCAAGAACATGCAATGCATTTTCAGTTGAAAGAGCAGGTTCGTTAACAAAAACCCTTCCAAGCTGTGTCTCACCTTTGGTAAACAGCTCACGGATAAAGTCTTCTTCAACATTCAGGTATTGATAAAACAGTTCGCCAAGCGCCTTTTGATCGATATCGTGACGAATCCGCATCATCGAAAATTCAAAGAAACCAGCCATAGGTGGCGGAAGGACATATTCCTGATTTCCATCTTGTTCAATATCAACCAGCAAGGCTTTTCCGGCAAGGGTGTCCAGAATTTTGCGCGTTGAGGTAAGATCTAATTTCCAGATCCTGCTCGCTTTTTCCGCGGTAAAAGGTTTGATGGGTAAGAGGGAAACCAGTTGTGCCTCCTGGTCGCTGAAAAGCACTTTGAGAATCTTGTTAAGAAGTTCAGATGGGGGAGCTCCCTGTGGAAAACGGTTCAGTCGGTCGACCAGATCCGAATAAGAAGTTTTAAGGGTTTGGTGAGCCATAAAACAGGAATTTTGATCAGTTTACAGTGTAAAATTACCAAATAGTATTGGAGTTTTAAAATATTCAAGTTCCAAATGATCATATTTTAATTTCAGTAACTTTGTTCGTCAAATTCCAAAACTAATCCCGATGCCTCAATCAAAACAGATAAATTCCCTGCTGACCCATATAATCCAAAAACTGGACCTTCAACCGCATCCTGAAGGTGGATTTTTCAAAGAAACCTACCGATGTAGTGAACGAATCAAATCCGATAGCCTTGATAACAGGTATTTGGGAGAAAGGAGTTACTCCACCTGTATCTATTTCTTACTCACTTCAGATACTTTCTCAGCATTTCACCGGATCCATCAGGATGAAATCTGGCATTTCTACTCAGGTTCTCCAATCTACATTCACACAATAACAAATGAAGGTATTTATTCCAAATCCACGATTGGGTGTCATATTGAGCGTGGAGAAATTCCGCAGTTCGTCGTTACCGGCGGCACTTGGTTCGGGGCAACCCTGGTCAATGATAATGACTACGCCCTCGTTGGTTGCACTGTCGCGCCAGGATTCGACTTTCAAGATTTCGAGCTGGCAGTACGAAGTGAATTAATCGTCTGCTTTCCTCAGTATAAGGATATTATTACCAGGTTAACAAGGAGATGACAAATTTATGATAACTTATTAATCAGGTATTTACCGGTGTATGATTCTTCACATTTTAAAAGTTCATCGGGTGTCCCTTCGAACACCTTATAACCTCCTGAATCGCCACCTTCCGGACCCAAATCAATAATCCAGTCGGCCACCTTGATCACCTCCATATTGTGTTCAATAATCAGCACTGAATGTCCTCTCGATATCAGCGCATTAATGGCATCGAGCAATTTACGGATGTCGTGAAAATGTAGTCCGGTGGTTGGTTCATCAAAAATAAAGAGTGTAGGTGAGTCCTTCTCTTTAGCCAGAAATGAGGCTAGTTTAATGCGCTGACTCTCCCCTCCCGAAAGCGTGCTTGAGGATTGTCCTAGCTTAACATAACCAAGACCAACATCTTGCAATGGGAGCAGTTTTTTCGCAATTTTTTTCCCTTCGTGCCTATCTTTTTCAGAAAAAAACGTAATTGCTTCGTCAACGGTCATTTCAAGGATATCAAAAATATTCTTTTCCTTGAATTTTACATCCAGTACATCCGGCTTAAACCGTTTTCCGTTACAGCTTTCACAGGTGAGATGGATATCGGCCATAAATTGCATCTCGACCTTTATTTCCCCTTCGCCCTGGCACTCCTCACACCTGCCTCCGTCTATATTAAAAGAGAAATGGGAAGCTGTAAATCCATTAATTTTTGACGCCTGTTGTTCTGCATACAGCTTTCTGATATCATCGTACGTCTTAAGATATGTCACCGGATTTGACCTGGAGGATTTTCCGATTGGATTCTGGTCGACAAATTCCACGGCAGTAATCAACGATAAATCTCCCTGCATTCGGGTATGGTCACCGGTTTTCTCACCATAACCTCCAAGATGCTTCGATAGGGCCGGGTAAAGAATCTTCCGGACCAGAGAGGACTTTCCTGAACCGCTCACTCCTGTAACTACGGTCAATGTATTCAGGGGAAACCGGACATCAATCCCCTTCAGGTTGTTTTCCCTGGCTCCGGTAATCTCAATAAAATTATTCCATTTCCTTCGAACTGAAGGTATTGAAATCTTTTCTGTGCCGTTTAAATATTTAGCTGTGAGACTTATATTATTAGATGCCAGCTCTTTATGTGAGCCTTGGAAAACTACTTCTCCCCCATTTCTTCCGGCAAGGGGCCCGATATCAATAACCATATCGGCATCCCGGATGATCTCTTCGTCATGTTCGACAATGATCACACTGTTACCAAGTTGCTGCAACTTTCGTAAAACTTTGATCAGTCGGATTGTATCACGAGAGTGCAGCCCAATTGAAGGTTCATCCAGGATATACATCGAACCGACCAGGCTGCTTCCCAGAGAGGTTGCCAGGTTTATCCGTTGCGATTCACCGCCTGACAAAGATGAGGAAAGCCTGTTGAGTGTGAGATATCCCAAACCGACATCACATAGAAATTCGATTCTGTTCCTGATTTCAATCAGGAGCCTGTCAGAGACAATCTTATCATGTTCAGTTAATTGCAGGTTATTGAAAAACAAACCAAGCTGATCTACAGGCTGGTTAACCAACTCAGAAACAGCTTTTCCACCTATTCGGACGTAAGATGCTTCCTTCTTCAGACGGGTACCTTCGCATTCAGGACAGGTTGTTTTACCTCGGTAGCGAGATAGCATTACCCTGTATTGTATTTTGTAAGCCTGCTCTTCAACACTTTTAAAGAAACTGTTTAATCCTTCGAAATATTGATTCCCGGTCCATAACAGCCGCTTTTGTTCCGGGGTTAGATCAAAATAGGGAGTGTGAATAGGAAAACTAAAGCGATCTGAATTCATGATCAACTGTTCTTTCCATTCCCCCATCTTCTCCCCCTTCCAGCATACAATTGCCTCATTATAAATCGAAAGTGATTTGTTGGGAATCACCAGATCCTCGTCAATACCGATTGTTTTTCCGTATCCTTCGCAAACTGGACAAGCACCGATTGGGTTATTGAAACTGAAAGTGTGAAGGGTCGGTTCTTCAAATACAATTCCGTCAGCCTCAAACCGGTTTGAAAAGCTGAGTAATGATGTTTCATCCGAAGTGGTCATCCGGACCAGGCAATCACCTTTCCCTTCGTAAAATGCCGTTTGAATAGAGTCGGCTGCACGACTGAGCAAATCTTCATCATTGGAAACTGAAAACCGGTCAATCACAATGTTTATCTCTTTGATCTTCTTCCGGATTGAAAGTTCACCTTCGAGATCTGCAATTCGTGTAACTGTTCCATCTAGCTCAAGGCGCGTAAACCCTTGTTGTTGAAGTAAATCTGCCTCCTGCGCTAATGTTCTCCCTTTTTTTTATCTGAAATGGGGAAAGCAGAATCACTTTTGTCCCTTCAGGGCTTGAAAAAATAGCATTCACAACATCGCTCACCTCGTGGCGGACTACCTCTTTCCCGGAAACCGGGGAATAAGTTCTGCCAATTCTGGCATAAAGCAATTTGATATAATCGTAAATTTCAGTAGAAGTTCCTACTGTTGAGCGGGGGTTGCGCGTATTAACCTTTTGTTCAATGGCAATGGCCGGAGGAATCCCTTTGATATAATCGACATCAGGCTTGTCCATCCTACCCAAAAACTGTCGCGCATACGAGGAGAGGCTCTCTACATACCGGCGTTGACCTTCAGCAAAAAGCGTGTCAAAAGCCAAGGATGATTTTCCCGATCCCGAGAGACCGGTAATCACAATCATTTTATTCCTGGGAATCTGAAGATCGATATTTTTCAGATTGTGAACCCGGGCACCTTTAATTTCAATATATTGATTTTTAATACTTTCAGACATATAATACTAATAAAATATATTGTTTCTAAAATCTATAAAATTACAAATAGTTTTTCAATCTACCCCTTTGAACATCCCTTATACCCAGAACACTGATAATTTGCTAAACAAGATTATTTTAAGAGACATCCTGTAATCGATCGTTGCAGCTCCAGGGGTTTCGAACCACAAGAAGATTTTTAATTTAAATACGAAAAAAAATGGATTAAATTTTTATATTTGAATTTAATATGATATCATTGTAGTATCATATTAAATTAATTTATCATGGAAAAAGAGATTAAATTAAAGAACAATGGATTTCTCCATTTATTGATTGCACTGGTTTTGTTATTTGCACCCCTGGGATTGATTTTTTACCACGATCCCTGGTTTATTCCGGTACTGCTTATTTTGTCCTTTGGGGGAATATTCTGGTTAACTGGTTTATTTATTATACAGCCCAACCAAACAGCGGTGCTGGTATTCTTTGGGAAATACCAGGGTACTGTAAAAACGAATGGATTTTTCTGGCTCAACCCGTTTTACGGTAAAAAGAAAGTTTCTCTGAGGGTGCGTAACCTTGAGTCTGACATTATCAAGGTAAATGATCAGCAGGGTAATCCAATAGTAATCAGTGCAATAGTCGTTTGGAAGGTGATCGACACCTACAAAGCAGTATTCAATATCGAAGCATTGGAAGAGGTTGATCCTAAAACGGGGATGAAAAAAACCAAATCAGAGGAGTCTTACCAGAAATTCATTAAGATTCAGACAGAATCGGCTTTGCGTAAAATTGCCCATACCTATCCCTATGATAACATTGAGGAGGAAAAAGGGGGAGAACAGATCATATGCCTGAGGTCGGGAATTGATGAAATCAACCGTTCACTCGCGACTGAAATCAGCGAACGATTATTATTGGTTGGAATAGAGGTGATCGAAGCCCGTATTTCAAATCTCTCCTATGCTCCCGAGATTGCCGGTGCGATGTTACGTCGTCAGCAGGCAACAGCCATTGTTGCAGCGCGGCAAAAAATTGTTGAAGGAGCAGTGGGAATGGTGAAATTGGCATTGGATCAGCTTAAAGACCAGGATATTATATCACTTGATGATGAGAAAAAAGCTTCTATGGTGAGTAATTTGCTCGTAGTACTTTGTGCAGATGAATCTGCCAGACCCGTAATTAATACAGGATCAATATATTAGAACAAAATGGCAGGCAAGAAATCATTTGTGCTGCGGATCGATCCCGAAGTATCCAACGCTTTGGAGCGATGGGCTGCGGATGAGTTTCGCAGCATGAATGGACAAATCGAATACATTTTGAATCAGGCTTTAAAAAAAGCCGGGAGACTTCCTGTTCAAAAAAAATTGGACTCATCATTGAATGACAAAGAATCGCTTTCTCAATAGGGAGTTGACGGTATTGTGCTTAACTTGGTAAGTACCTCAATTGAACAAATTCTCTATATCCCTTACTAGGATTAATCTAAGTAATCATCAATGAATAATGTTCAGTTTTCAATGTTATTACGAATTGATTATCTGAGATATAGAAAGATATAATTACGGCATTAAATCTTTCCACTTACATAACTGGACTTATAGTAATAAAACTCATCAGTAGCATGAAAATAAGATTTTATCCATCCTAAATAAATTCTTAAAAAATACCTAACTTTGATCTGAACGATCATCTGATAATAATTAGGATACATCCATCTTTCTGCAGTTCAAAGGCTGCAATAAAAAATGTATGGTTGTTTTCTCCTCACCTGATGCGGAAACGATTCTAAAAATTATGACTTTGAAAACTTCCAAACAATTGAATGACTTAGAAACAGCACATCTTCTTCAGACACTTTACGAGCACCAAATTGAGTTGGAGTTGCAGAATAAGGAACTCCAAATCGCAAAGAGAAAGGCCGATGAAGCCAGGGAAAAATACATTGAACTCTACGATTTTGCACCATCCGGCTATTTTACACTTTCAAAGCAGAGTGACATCCTTGAATTGAATATCCGCGGATCCCAAATGATCGGAAAAGAAAGGGTCTACCTGATTAATAAGAAGTTTAATTTATTTGTTTCTGATGATACCAAGCAAATATTAAATACCTTCCTGGAAAGAATATTCCAATGTAAAACCAGGCAAACTTGTGAAGTAACGCTCCTTGGTGAAGATGCTCTCCCAATGTTCGTTCAGTTAACAGGCCTATTTACTGAAAATGAGGACAGGTGTCTTTTAACGGCTGTGGATATAACTGCACACAGGAATACCGAAGATGCTTTAAAACTTAATCAGGATTTTCTGAACAATATTGTTGAAAACAGCCCCAATTCACTCTGGATTTCTGATGACAAAGGGGTGCTAATACGAATGAATCAGGCATGCCGCGATATCTTTCAGATTAGTGATGAGGATGTTGTAGGAAAGTATAATATTTTCAAGGATAATTTAATTGAGACACAAGGTTTCATGCCACTAGTTAAAAAGGTATTTGAGAATGGTAAGACGGTAAAATTTGTCACCTCATACGATGCTTCTAAAATTGATGGACTTTCACCGTTGCCAAGTAGAAACCTCATATTGGAGGTCCATATTTCAACCATTTTTAACACTGAAGGAAGGTTGACCAATGCTATTGTTCAGCATTTTGATATTACAGGGCGTGATTTCGCAGAAAGATTGGTAATTGCAAGCAAGGCCAGATTAGATAAGACTCAGGAGATGGCTCATCTTGGAAGTTGGGAATTAGACCTGCAAAGTGGGCAGGTAACCTGGTCGGATGAAGTCTATCGGATTTTTGGATTGTTGCCTCAGGAATTCAATGCTACTTACGAAGCATTTCTCGAGCGGGTCCATCCTGAAGACCGCAATTCAGTAAATTCGGCCTATATGGATTCTATTCATAATCAACTTACCGGGTATGAGATCCAGCACAGGATGATTCATAAGAATACCGGTGAAATAAAATATGTTTTTGAGAAATGTGAACATATCAGGGATGCATCCGGACGAATTATCCGTTCTGTTGGGATGGTGCAGGATATTACAGAACGTAAACTATCTGAAAATGCTTTATTGGAAAGTGAGAGCAAGTTCCGAAGATATATGGAAAATGCCCCGGATTCGATCTTTATTATTGATGATAATGGTCAATATATTGAAGTAAACGAAATGGTAACTACCTCTCTTGGATATTCAAGAGAGGAGATATTGAACTTATTCCTCCATGATGTGATCGCTGAAGAGTCTCTTCCGGATGGCCTTGCTCACTATAAAAAATTAAAAGAATCTGGCAATGCAGTCGCTGATCTCCAGTTAAAACACAAAAACGGATCTAAGATTTGGATGACATTAAATGCGGTCACATTGTCCTCGCAACGGTTTTTGTGTTTTGGTAAGGATATTACCGAAAAGAAGCGAATTGAAGAGGCCTTAATCCTAAGTGAGGAGAAGTTCCGAAGCTTTATCCAGTTTTCAAGCGAACCGATCTTCGGCTTCAACCGGGATGAAACTTACCATTTTGTAAATGAAGCATTCTCCCATCCGTTCGGGAAAAATCCCGATGAAATTATTGGGAAAACACCTTTCGATATTTTTCCGGATGGTGAAGCTGAAAAACGACTTGCACTTGTCCGAAAGGTATTTCAAACAGGTGAAAAGGGGGAGATTGAGGTTAAAGTTAATACCCATTCTGGTGAATCCCAATATTACCTCACTACGGCAGATCCATCGAAAAATGAAAAAGGAGAGGTACTTTATGTCAATTGTGTTTCCAAAGATATAACTCAGCTTAAAAAAACGGAACAGGCACTTCTGGAAAGTGAGGAAATATTTCAAAGCTTTATGAAATATAGTCCGGTTTATATCTTTTTTAAAGATGAAAATTTAAAGACTATTAAATTAAGTAAGAATTATGAAAAGATGCTGGGTAAACCTCTTTCGGAGTTAATTGGCAAGAACCTGAATCTGGTTGTTCCCTCCTCTCTTGCACTTAATCTGGAAGCAGACGATCAGGAAGCCATGACAAATGGGAAGGTCGTTACTTCTGAAGAGGAGCTGAACGGAAGGTCGTATACCACTATTAAATTTCCGGTTATTATCGAAGGAAAGCCTCAATATCTGGCAGGATTCACTATTGATATTACCGACCGAAAGAGCGCAGAAGAAGCGCTAAAAATAAGTGAAGCCCAGGTTAATGCTTTGTTGACAGCAATTCCAGATATGATTTTTATTCAGGACCAACAAGGCATTTATCAAAATTATCATGGGCCCATTGATAACCAATTGTATACTCAGCCCAATAATTTCATTGGCAAAAGCATGTATGATGTCATTCCTCTTGAAATAGCACAACAATTTGACGTTGCATTTCAAGCAGCATTACAGACAGGAGAGGTTCAATTATGTGAATATACCCTAAAGCTGCCTGAAGGGATCAATTACTTTGAAGCAAAAATCGTAGCCTATGCAAATTCCCAATTTCTATCTGTGATCAGAAATGTCTCTTCCCATAAACAAGCGCAGGAATTAATCCGCGTAAAGAATGAGGACCTCCAAAGAATAAATGGGGAAAAAGACAAATTCTTTTCTATAATAGCCCACGATTTGCGTAGTCCGTTCAGTGGATTTCTCGGATTAACCGAGACATTAGCCAGAAGATTACCCGATATGACTTTAAAGGAGATTCAGGAAGTCACATTTTTGATGCGAAACTCTGCAGTTCACCTCTTTCGTTTACTGGGAAATCTTTTGGAATGGTCACGAATGCAAAGGGGGTTAATGGCATTTGCTCCAAAATCATTTTTAATCCGTCAGAAAATTGCAGATTATTTAATTCTGGCAAATCAATTGGCTAACCAAAAAGAGATTTTAATTAATGAGCAGATTCCTGAAGATTTAACCGTTTTTGCAGATGAGAATATGTTTGGAAGCATTATTCGAAATTTATTGTCAAACGCCGTAAAATTTACGCCTAAGGGAGGAAGAATCACTATTTCTGCAGAAAAACTTTCATCCCGACTGGTTGAGTTTTCAGTTAAGGACTCCGGAATCGGAATGACTCAAGTGCTTATCGATCACCTCTTCCTCCTCGACGATGTACAATCCAACCGAAAAGGTACTGAAGGAGAATACAGTTCAGGTCTTGGGTTAATCATTTGTAAAGATTTTGTTGAAAAACACGGAGGAAAATTAAAAATTAAGAGTAACGAGAATATGGGCAGTATATTCAGTTTTACATTGCCCGCCGACAGTTTATCTTTCAATATATCAAACCAATAATTTTATGATTAATTGTAAGCAAAAGTTTAAATTCAACGTTTTACATCCACGGGCAATACATTTATACTAATAAATTAAGAAAAGCAAATTCATATGTTAATATAATTTATTAATATTCAAGAAAAACTGTAATAAAATTAGCCAATTTGCACACTATTATTTATTTACATAAATATAAATATCTAACTTTGTTGCCTGTTTAACCTAATTTTAAATCATCAGTCAAAATGAAAAATACGGGCCAAAAATTCATTCCTGCAATTCTGTTATTTTGTATTTTACATTTCTCTGCATTAGCTCAAAAAGCGCCAGTTAAGTACGGGAAAATAATCAAATCTGATCTTGAAATGAAAGTTTATCCGTCGGATAGCACTGCTGTAGCTGCTATTCTGTGTGATTATGGATATTTCAATTCAACCCGGTTTGAATTTGAAAGGACTTTACGCATTAAAATTTTCAAAAAAGAGGGTGCTTCGTGGGGTAATCAGATTTTTCCCATATCTTCAAAAGCCGATATCAGGGGAATTACCTATAACCTTGAAAACGGGGAAGTGGTTGAGTCAAAGCTAAAATCCGAGTCAATCTTTACTGAAAATGTTACTAAAAATTATTCCAGGATCCGAATTGCAATGCCCAATGTCAGAGAAGGTTCCGTCATTGATCTGAATTTTAGATTTAACGGATTACCATCTGAATGGTTGTTTCAGCAAGAGATACCTGTCCGGTGGAGCGAATTGATTCTTGAACCATCTTCAGAAGTGTCGTTTCGCAAAAACTACTTCGGGTTCGAACGACTGTCTGAAAGCAACGAAATGCGTTGGGTAGCCAAAGAGATGCCGGCATTTAAACTGGAACCCTATATGAACTCAGTAAAAAATTATATGACCAAATTCGATATAGAGATCCTTAATATAAATCTTACTTGGTTTTATGAGGAATTCTGCACAACCTGGGAAGCTGTGAATACCCGGCTTAATGAAAATCAGTATTTTGGAAGAGCCATGGAAGGATGTTCCTTTTTAAACGGAATAGCTAAAGAGATAAAGAAAAATCAGAGCGATCCGTTTGAGCGTTTAAAAGCTGCTCAGGAAGCGATTAAAAAGGCGGTAAAATGGAACGAAAGAGAGTCTGTTTTTGCTTCTTCAGGTAATTTGAGCACTTCATTCAATAAGAAAATCGGAAATTCAGGGGATATTAATCTGACACTAATTCAGCTTCTGAAAAAGTTGGATTTCGAAGTTTATCCTGTTGCACTTAGTACTCGTGACAATGGTTTTCTAACTCCGGTAAATCCTTCTTTAGACAAACTGAATTACGTAATTGCCTATGTTGTATTGAATGATAAAAAATATTTTGTAGATGCGACCGAAGGATTTCTTCCGGTGGGTACGCTTCCTCAAAGATGTATTAACCTGCAAGGCAGGCTGATTGATGAAAAAAAATCGGGATGGATCGATTTGGAATCTGAAAAAAAGAATAAAAAATTCATCTCGTTCGATTTGAAGTTGGATGCCGATAATATGCTTTCAGGACAAATTGCCAAATCCAGTTACGATTATGCAGCTCTGGATTTCAGGAAAAAATATGAAAAATTCAACTCAAAGGAAGAGTATCTAAAGAATTTCGAAGCCGAAAATAAGGGTTTAAGTGTAATTGACTGTGAGATAACCAATCTCGACAGCATCTATCTTCCACTGATGGAAACGTATAAAGTAAAAATAAAAAATATGGTCACAAGTTCCGGAAATCAGGTTTATATCAATCCTTTTCTTTTCGAGCAAATAACTTCCAACCCCTTTAAAACAGCAGAGCGCAAATACCCTGTAGATTTCATCTCCCCATCTGAAATAATCTATTTATTTAAACTTACTTTACCTGAAGGGGCACAAGTCATAGAACTCCCCAAACCAATATCCATGAAATTACCAGATGGAAGCGCTGTATTTATGTACCAGTTTACTAAAAATGACAATGTTGTACAATTGACCTACAGGTTTCGGATAAATAAAGCCATTTTTCCTGAAAATGAATATGCCAACCTCAGAGCTCTATTTTCCGAAATGGTTAAAAAACACTCCGAGCAAATTTCAATTAAAACGCTTTAACCATGTTTAATATTAAATCGGTCAGAGTTTTATCAGGAATTATTTTAATATTTTCAGGAACGGTTAATGCAGGGGATATCAAATATAAAGTTTCCGATATCCCAAAAGATCTGAAGGAAAATGCAAGATCTGTTGTCCGCAACGAAGAAATTATTTTAGAAGTAAAATCACTTACCAGGGCTACTGTAAATGTTACCTATGCTATAACGATTTTAAATAAGAATGGTCTGGATGATGCCTACTTTCATGAATTTTATGATAGGTTCAGCAGGATATCAGGGGTTAGAGGGCATGTCTACGATGAAAATGGAGAGCAAATCAAAAGAATACCAATGGACGATATCCTCGACTACAGTGCAATTTCCGGATATTCAATATACGAGGACAACCGGGTGAAGTATATTGATCCCAAAGTCCGTAATTTTCCGTTTACTGTTGAGTATTCTTATGAAAAATCCATGGATGGTTTCTTTTCGTTTCCTTCATGGTATCCTCAATCAAAATTCAATCTTGCAGTTGAAAAGAGTTCTTATAAAGCTATAATTCCTAAAAGTTTGACATTTAGATATCTGGAGCGAAATACCATTCCCAGTGTAAAGGCCACTTCAGATGATTCAAATACTATTTATTACTGGGAAGCCCGAAATCTAAAAGCTTTGGAATGGGAACCATATAGTGTGCCAGAACAGAATATATTCCCCTGCATGATGGCTGCTCCTTCTGCTTTTGAAATTGATGGAAATCAGGGTGATTTTAGTACCTGGGGAAATTTTGGTAAGTTCATATCTACCCTCAATAGAGGAAAAAACGTACTCGGAGATGAAACCAAAAAGTTTTTAAATGAACTCATCGCCGGTACTCCCGATGATTATGAGAAAATCCGGAAATTATATGAATATATGCAAGGGCGCACAAGATATGTAAGTATCCAGATAGGCATTGGAGGATGGCAACCATTCGATGCATCTACGGTTCAAAGGTTATCCTACGGCGACTGCAAAGCGTTGGCAAATTACATGAAAACGCTCCTGGAGGCTGTTGGGTTGAGTGCAAATTATTGTCTGGTTAATGCAGGGAAAAATGCACCCCCAATGATCAGGGATTTTCCTTCATCTCAATTCAACCATGCATTTTTATGTGTACCCCTGAAGAATGATACCATTTGGCTCGAATGTACCAGTCAACGTGTACCTTGTGGTTTTATCGGCAACTTTACCGATGATCGGGATATCCTCCTGATTGACAATGAAAAAAGTAAAGTTGTTCACACCACTGCATATAGTTTAGCCAATAACCTGGAAACACACACATCACACGTTAAAATCAATGAAGATGGGACAGGGAGAGTTGAAATAAACACAGTCTACAAAGGGTTGAACTATGAAAACATCCTGTCGACTTATCTGGCTGATGACGCAGATAAAAAGCGCATAATATCCGAAAGAATGAGATTCCCTGCATTTCAATTGTTAAATTTTAAATACAAAGAAACAAAAGCTAAAATACCATCAATTGAAGAAACACTGAATGTGGAATTTGAAAATTACCTTACTCCAATGGGTTCAAAGTACCTGATGCGATTGAATTTTTTGAACAGTATGGTCGAAGCACCATCCAATTTACAGTCGAGAAAAACTGACATCTTAGTAAGAAGACCCTCTTTCGACCGCGATACAATTATTTATCAAATGTCTTCGAAAATGAAACCTGAAAATCTGCCAAAACCGGTTTTTATTAAATCACAATTTGGCGAATATCAGTCAAAAGTTGAATATTCGAATAACCAGTTATGCTATACACGTACCTTTCAACTTAATAAAGGAATCTATCCGGCATCAGACTATGCCGCCTTTGTCAGTTTTTTCGACAAAGTCTCCAACGCTGATGATATGAAATGTGCCATTGAAAAGATCCAAGACTAAACAAAATAACTGGACGATCACCAATGCTTCAAATCCGATGACACAGATTTTCATCGGATTTGCTACTTTTGTCACCTGTTTGTTCAATAATTCAAAAAGAGTATAATAAGGCAGACCATTATTGGAATTAGAGAAATCATTTGATATGGAGGTATATAGTATAAATCATTTAAGGGAGCTTGAAGCAGAATCAATTTTTGTAATTCGGGAAGTTGTTGCTCAGTTTGAGCGACCGGTGATGCTTTTTTCAGGGGGAAAAGATTCGATTGTGATGTTTCATCTTGCCTGGAAAGCGTTTCATCCGTTAAAAGTCCCTTTCCCTTTAATGCATATTGATACAGGTCACAACTTTGAGGAGACCATCAAATACAGGGATAATCTGGCGGAAAAATTCGGCACCCGACTGATTGTCAAATACGTTCAGGATTCCATAAACAATGGCCGGGCTATAGAAGAGAAAGGTTTGAATGCAAGTCGTAATGTCCTTCAGACGGTTACTCTTTTGGATGCTATTGAGGAGATGAAATTTGACTGCGCCATGGGTGGAGGACGGCGCGATGAGGAGAAAGCCAGGGCTAAGGAGCGCTTTTTCTCACATCGTGACGAGTTTGGACAGTGGGATCCCAAAAATCAACGTCCGGAACTTTGGAATCTGTTTTGCGGAGCCAAACATATGGGAGAACATTTTCGGGTCTTTCCTATCAGCAATTGGACAGAGATGGATGTGTGGCAATACATTCTGATGGAAAACATCGAAATGCCCAGTTTATACTTCACCCACGAGCGTGATGTTTTTTGTCGCGACGGGTCATGGATGGCAAGTGCTCCGTTTATGCAATTAAAACCCAATGAAAAAGTGGAGAAGAAGAAAGTACGCTGCCGGACAATCGGTGATATTACCTGTACCGGAGTCACCCTTTCCGAGGCAAATTCCCTTGAAGATATCATTCAGGAAGTGGCCGCAAGCCGTGTAACAGAACGTGGCAGCCGGGCTGATGACAAGCGTTCCGAGGCCGCCATGGAAGATCGCAAGAGGGAAGGTTATTTTTAATTTTACAATTCAAATTATGTCTGGAAAAGAACACGGATATCTCGATATGGAATTATTGCGGTTTACGACGGCAGGAAGTGTTGATGACGGCAAAAGTACGCTAATTGGCAGGCTGTTATACGATAGCAAAGCTATTTTTGAGGATCAGATGGAGGCGCTCGAACAAGCAAGTATCAGTCGGGGAGGCGAAGAAGTAAACCTGGCATTGCTTACAGACGGACTGCGGGCTGAGCGGGAACAGGGAATTACTATCGATGTTGCCTACCGCTATTTTGCAACTCCCAAACGCAAATTTATTATAGCTGACACCCCAGGCCATATCCAATATACCCGAAATATGGTGACCGGCGCTTCTACGGCCAATGCTGCTGTGATCCTCGTTGATGCCCGAAATGGCGTAATCGAACAGACCCGGCGACATGCTTATATTGCAGCTTTATTAAATATTCCACACATTTTGGTATGCGTGAATAAAATGGATCTGGTTGATTTTAGTGAAGAGGTTTTTGAACGGATTAAGGAAGATTTTATCGATGTTGCCAGCAGACTGGACAATCAGGATATTCACTTTTTACCCATTAGTGCCAAACTTGGAGATAATGTGGTAGATCCTTCCAATAATATGTCCTGGTATAAAGGTGATACATTTTTAGGATTGCTTGAAGCACTGCCGGTAGGTCAGGATTGGAACCTAAAAGATCCCCGATTCCCGGTTCAGTATGTTATTCGTCCCATTACCGATGAATATCATGATTACCGCGGTTATGCAGGAAGGGTAGCCAGCGGAATTTTCAGGGTAGGTCAGGAAGTCGCCATATTACCAGGCGGGTTAAAGACAACCATTGAAGCGATCGATTTTGCCGGTGTGAGTCTTGACTACGCCTTTCCCCCACAATCAGTGACGATCAGACTAACAGATGAGATTGATGTCAGCCGTGGATCGATGATCGTTGATGCAGACAATCAACCGCAGCAATCACAAGAGATTGATTTAATGGTTTGCTGGCTCAATGAAAAACCTCTGGTCGTCAGAGGGAAATACCAGTTGAAGCATAATTCAAATGAATTGCGCTGCATCGTAACAGAGGTTAAGTACAAAGTAAATATCAATACGACCGAGGAGATTCACGATGATCTGAGTGTCGGGTTAAACCAAATTGCCCGAATCACTATTAAAACCACCAAACCTTTGTTTTTCGATCCGTACAAAAAGAATCGGGATACCGGAAGCCTGATCTTGATCGATGAAGGGACTAATAATGTGGTTGGTGCAGGAATGATCCTGTAAAGTCCATTTATAAAGTCCGGGTCCGAACTGAAGTTAGTCCGAGCCCGACTTAAAGTCGGACCCGGACTATGGAAAAAAATTAATTTTTTAAAGTTTGAATGCCAGGGTGAAAATTAGTCGGCTGTTGGTATTTTGATACTTTACCGGATCGCTTTTGGAACCGGTAAAATAGGTAGCCGTATTGCTGTCACTTCCCTGATAGGTATAGCCATAGTCAGTTCTGCTTCCCTGGCTATAGGTAAGATCAAACAAAACGTTATTAATCCGGTACCCGACTCCCAAATTGACGGTTCTATAACTAAAATTGGTGTTGGGTTGAGCTATAGTTAAATATTGACCCGCATTATTTGGATCAGGTGTAACCACTGATGAACTGTAAGGATTTCCGAATAATTCATAACCAGCCCTTAGGCTCACAGCATTGATCGGTTTGTATTCTCCTCCAAATCGGATATTATTTACTGAACGGTAGACAGAACTGATAATTGAATTTTCGACCGAAAAATTATAGCCATCGTTTCCTTCGTGATATTGCATTTTAGAATAATCCACATATTCGTAATCAAAAGATAACATACCTTTTTTACCGAATTGGTAGGCTATACTGGCTATAGCCCGGGTAGGAGTATCCATTTTATATCCAAAATTTCCAAAAGGCGAATCTGAAGAATGTGCTCCATTGGCAATTGTACTCACATTTTGCAGGTCAGAAGTCATGGAAGAATTATAATTCTCCTTCAGATCAAATAAGGTGGGGGTATGAATTGCCAGTCCAAGTCTTAATGCAGAGGTAGGTTTGTAAATGACTCCCAACTTGAGGTTATAACCGGTCCCCCTGGTACTGGCATAGTTGTAAAAATCAAACCGACCAAATCCGCCATTCTCGGAATAGGTGGATGATTGACTATAATAAAGGTCCTGTATCCCCAGTGTTGCACCCAGGTATAACTTATGATTAAAATTGGCACCGAATGAAAAAACATATTCATTAAGATATCCTTGCTTATTTACAGTAAGGCTTTGATTAACAAGCTCATTTTGGAACAAAATCGATTGATAGGCATTTCCTACCCCATTTTGGTCCGGATTAGATACATTGATCAGATAATTTTGCCAGGCCATTTCACTCTCCCATGGTACGTTTTGACTTTGAAAGGGATTGTTTTCGCTATAAAGTTCGGTAGTTGTGATTCCGTTGGTATTTTGGGCAAAAGCATCCATTCTGGAGGTCGCTGAGTTCACACTACTGACTGAGCTCGTTTGATTATAGTTATTGAGCTTATTGAATCCGATTCCAAAATTAAAGGACACTAAACCGGAACTTCCGCCCTGAACAGGAGTGGTGAATACATATCCCAGATTTCTCATGCTGAAATTATTGTTCCGATCATCAGTTGATTGTCCCTGATAGGTTGATTTGACACTATTCACACCAACAATATCGAAAGTTGCAGAAATCTCAGGTTTAAGATAGACGCCAATTCCGGCAGGATTTATGCTCAGGGAAGAGAAATCTCCCCCAATAGCACCGAAGGCACCTCCCATTGATTGGGAACGGGCTGTTGAACCAAAATTCTGTTGTGAAAAGATTAAGGCCTGGTCAACATACTGACTGAAAGAGAGGGTAATTAATCCTATTGTTGCAAATAGGGTAAGTACTAATTTTTTCATAATCAATGATTTTTGATTTTATAAAAGGAGTTTTATCCGAATACAACAAAGTCAATAATTTACTTCTTCGATTATTCAAATAAAACTCCCACTTATGATACTCATTTGTTATGCTTTATTGGATAGTTCAAGAGCGGATCCTGAATTGCATTACTTTCGGTTAACGATTAACGTCTTCGGCCACCGCCACCTCCGCCGCCACCGGAGAAAGACCTTCCTCCGCCACTACTGCCGCTACTGCTCCTTGCAGGGGCAGAATAAGAATGGGATGAAGAACTACTGCTTCTTACAGACCCACTTTTCAAAGCAGACCCGGACACTGCCCCTGAACGACTTGATCCTCTCTGATAGGAACTACTCAAAGATGATCTGGTTGATGCGGAGCTCTGTGGCCTTGAATACTGACGTGCTGTACCGCTGTTATAGGTTGACTGAATATTTGTTCTTGGCCTTGAATAGGTCGGAGTATACCCTTGGGCGCGGCTGGTCACTGAGTTTCTAACAGTGGTTCTGCGCAAATTGGTTGCATTTAAACCGGCACTTTTAGTTACATTCTGACCTGCTGTATAACGTGTCCCTGCCTGACGAGTAGAATTGACAGAAGCGCTTTTGGTGACTCCATTAGCGGATGCACCAGAAACTGTGCGTCCTGTTGATTTTATTCCAGAAGCAGATGAGTTTAATCCAATTCTAGCACTATTAAGGCCTATAGAATTAGAACCCATTCTTCCTGCATAGTTCTGCCTTCCGTTATAAAAACCACGGCCAAAACCGCCACCATAACCATGGCCCATACCATAGTATCCGCCATAATATCCGCCCCAGAATGGATTGTACATACCCCAGCCAAAAAATGGATTATAAAAACCACCATAAAATCCACCATAGCCAAAACCATAACCACCATAGAAGCCGCCAAAGCCCAGGCCCCAGCCAAATCCAAAGCCCGGATAATAGAAGGAATCCCAATAAGGATCATAGGCATAAGGATCATAAAAAGTCCGGATGCGGGTAGTATAATCAACATCTTCAGGTTCATCATAATTATTGATCAGGTTCTTGGCTTCCTCATCAGCTTCATAAGTTGTATCGGAAAGAACTGGGGTGTTATTCAACGCATAATTATTGGAATTACCCTCTTTTTTATCCGAAAGATAGTTATCCACGATTTTTGCAGCATCATCCTGTTGTAAACCGGATAGTGTAGTTGGGCGCCTTTCGGGTTTCTGGTTTGAAGGTATAGTGTTGGCGACTACAGGAGGATGGTCTCCCGGGGAATAATAGGCATCGTCACTATAACTTCTTGATGTAACCATCGATCCTGTTGTACATGCACTTACAAGAAGTGCGATGACTGCAAGCAGTCTGACATCTGTTTTCATGATTTGTTCTCCTTTATATTAATAAATTCCTGAACTTTTCGTTAATTTGTGACTTGAAATTTTCAATTTAAAAGCAAATATTATACCAAAAAGTAAGTAATGGCTAAAGTTCTCACAACAAAGGAAGAAAATTATTCCCAATGGTACAATGATTTAGTAACAAAAGCTGATCTGGCTGAAAATTCTGCTGTTCGGGGCTGTATGGTGATCAAACCTTATGGCTATGCAATATGGGAAAAAATGCAGGCCCAGCTCGATAAAATGTTCAAGGACACCGGGCATGTGAATGCATACTTCCCTCTCTTTATCCCGAAATCTTTCTTTTCAAAAGAGGCTGCCCATGTCGATGGCTTCGCAAAAGAGTGTGCAGTAGTTACCCATTACCGGCTAAAAAACGATCCCGACGGGAAAGGTGTTGTAGTCGATCCTGAAGCAAAGCTTGAAGAAGAGTTGATTATTCGCCCAACTTCAGAGACAATTATATGGAGCACCTATAAAAACTGGATACAGTCCTATCGCGATTTGCCAATCCTCTGTAATCAGTGGGCAAATGTGGTACGGTGGGAAATGCGTACCCGGATGTTTCTCCGTACAACAGAATTTTTATGGCAGGAGGGGCATACCGCTCACGAAACGAGTGAAGAAGCTCTTGCCGAAACCACCCAAATGATTAACGTCTATGCCAGTTTCGCTGAAGATTTCATGGCTATTCCGGTCATCAAAGGGGCCAAATCGGCGAACGAACGGTTTGCAGGAGCACTTGAGACTTATACAATCGAGGCATTAATGCAGGACGGGAAGGCCTTACAATCGGGGACATCACACTTTTTAGGACAGAATTTCGCAAAAGCATTCGATGTTCAGTTTGCCAACCGGGATGGAAAACTTGACTATGTTTGGGCCTCCTCATGGGGTGTTTCAACACGATTGATTGGTGCGCTGATCATGGCCCACTCCGATAATAATGGACTGGTACTTCCTCCAAAACTTGCTCCCTTCCAGGTGGTTATCGTCCCAATTTACAAAAATATGGAACAATTGGCTGAAATTTCAGTCAAAGTTGAGGAGATCATGGTCAAATTGCGAGCCCGTGGCATCAGTGTTAAGTACGATAACCGGGATTCACAGCGCCCGGGATGGAAATTTGCAGAATATGAACTTAAAGGGGTTCCTGTTCGACTGGCAATTGGTCCACGCGACCTTGAAAATGGTTCGGTTGAAGTGGCCCGTCGCGATACGTTGGAAAAATCGGTTGAACAACTCGGGAATATCGATCAGATTGTAGCAGATCTTCTTGACTCTATCCAGGAAAATATTTACAATAAGGCCTTTCAATTCAGAGCTGAAAATATGACCAAAGTAGATTCCTACGATCAATTCAAGGAATTACTGGTTACAAAAGGGGGATTCTTTCTTGCTCACTGGGATGGCACCACAGAGACCGAACTTAGAATTAAAGAGGAGACAAAAGCTACGTTGCGCTGTATTCCATTTGATAGTGTGGAAGAGGAAGGAAAATGTATGGTCACCGGGAAACCTTCAAAACAACGGGTAATATTTGCCCTTGCTTACTAAATACTTAATTATAAGCAATTTAATTAATAATCTATTTGAATTTTTCCGCGGGAGATAAATATTAATAGAAAGTATAATTCTGAAAACAAATTTCCCGAAGGGAATTAATCTATTTCCTGTTAATGTTCTAACGGACCAAAATTATTCATTGGTTTGTTATTCTATAGAGATTTATGCCCTACGGGCAAAAGAGGTAAATTATAATTTTTAAACAGTTTCAAAATACATAAATATTTAATTCACAATAAATATCCATGGAAAAGAAGGTTACTGAACGTTTTATCCGGTATGTCAAATATAATACCTGCTCCGATTCGGTGAGTGGTAAAACGCCAAGTTCCGAAGGACAACGGGTTTTTGCCAGGGTGCTTGCCGACGAATTAAGAGTTATCGGACTGGATGATGTTGAAGTGGATTTGTGGGGTTATGTCTACGCAACGCTTCCTGCCAACTGCACCGGAACAGCTCCTGTTGTGGGTTTTGTAGCACACATGGATACAAGTCCTGATTTCACCGCGGAGGGTGTTTCACCCCAAATCATCACAAACTATGACGGCAAGGATATCGTGCTTAATCAGGAGAAAAATATTATACTCTCTCCTTCTATATTCCCGGAACTGAGCCATTACATTGGTCAGCAATTAATTGTGACCAGTGGAAATACTCTCCTGGGAGCTGATGACAAAGCCGGCATATCAGAAATTGTTACTGCTATGGAATATTTGGTCCAACATCCGGAGATACAACATGGGAAAGTTAAGATTGCGTTCACTCCGGATGAGGAGATTGGCGAAGGGGCAGACCACTTTGATTTAGCTAAATTTGGTGCTGAATTTGCCTACACCATTGACGGGGGTGAATTGGGCGAATTGGAATTTGAGAATTTCAACGCAGCGGGTGCCAGGATTCTCATTCAAGGTTCCAGTGTTCATCCCGGATATGCCAAAGGAAAAATGAAAAATGCCATAAGGATCGCCAATCAGTTAATGGCCATGCTTCCTGCATTTGAAGTTCCGGAACATACCGATGGATATCAGGGATTCTATCACGTTACTGGAATGCAGGGAACGGTCGAGCACGCTGAAATCGAATTTATCCTGCGTGATTTTACCCTTATTGGTATTGAGGAACGCAAACAGCTTTTACAAAAAGTGGTAAGCATGGTCAATCGTGAGTTTGGAGATGGTACAGCTGAACTGACACTTAAAGATCAGTATTTCAATATGCGCGAAAAAATTGAGCCTGTAAAATATATTGTCGATTTAGCTGAAGAAGCGATGATTGAATCGGGGGTCCAGCCAAAGATTGTGCCTATCCGGGGAGGTACTGATGGCTCCCGGCTCTCCTATATGGGTCTTCCCTGTCCGAATATTTTTGCGGGGGGTCATAATTTTCACGGGAAATATGAATACGTTCCCACCACCTCTATGGCCAAAGCATGTGAAGTGATTGTTAAAATCGTCAAAAAAGTAACACTTTTGCAAAAGAACCCAAATTAAGGCTTACCTGAATTGTTTAAGACGAGTATCTTTGGCAATGTATCGTTCCTTGCCAGATATTATTTCTGTTTTTTCCGGTGCAGATACCAATAAACGGGCAATCCTGAAAAAATAAGGGTAAGTCCCAATACTGCTTCCCTGGGCCTGGTGAAAATGGTATTAAAAACCAATACCATACAAAAAACAATAAAAACTGCAGGAACTATCGGATAGCCCCAAACCTTATATGGCCTTGGTGCATCAGGCATTCTTCGCCGTAAAATAAAAACGGCCAGTGAAGTAGCACCATAAAATATAAATACAGCGAATATAATCATATCTGTCAGCTGATCAAAGGTTCCGGATAACACCAGAACAGAGGCCCATACCCCCTGCCAGATCAAAGAGTTGGCAGGCGTATTGGCTTTATTTAAAGATCCTGCGCTTTTAAAGAACAAGTTCTCCTTTGCCATGGCATAATAGGGTCTGGCACTGGCTAGAATTGTTGCATTAGTACAACCCAGAGTTGTAATAAGGATCAGAAATGAGATAAATAACGCACCGTTATCTCCCCAAAAAGATCTCACTGCCTCCACAGCAGCAATTTGGTTTCCCGACTTGTAAATTTGCTCCAGCTGAGGAATTGATAGCAGGGAAAGATAGGTAACATTGACCAGTAAATAAACGGCAATGACCATAAAAACACCGATTACAATACCTTTAGGAATATTTCGTTTCGCCTCCTTGACTTCACCACCGATAAATCCCACAGAAGCCCATCCCTGATAAGCCCAAAATGAGGCGAGCATAGCTGTAAAAAATGTTGAGATAGTTACAGGAGCCTGGGAGACAGGACCAAAATCGAAACTTTGAAAAGGATGTGACTGGTGACTTCCCAATCCGAAAGCCACAATTAAAAATAATCCGGAAAAAACCAGGAATAGCACCAATTTACTCACCCCTGCTCCGGTCAATATCCCTTTTATATTTATAAGGGTTAGGAAGATAATTAACAGAATGGCCGTCAGTTTCACGGTAAAACCTTCGAAAGGATAGAAAATCCCGCCTATTGAAAACTGACCCATCGAAGGGAGTAATTCCGACAAATTAAGCAAACTGTTGAGTGATTGAGCAAAAACATAGGCCAGTGAAGAGATCGCAGCTGTCTGAATAACCGAAAACAACGACCATCCATAAATAAAGGCAAAGAAACGGTTATAAACCTTTTTATAATAGGCAAAATCACCTCCGGTATCTGCCAGTAGTCCGGCCACCTCAGCATTACTAAGGGCTCCAAATAAGGTTATCAAACCACCCACGATCCAGGCAATCAAAACCCAGCCTGACGAATGAAGTTCTGCAGCCATTGGGGCAATCTTTTTGTAAACACCGGATCCGATAATATTACCCACTACAACCACAATAACATATCCCAAACCCAGTGATCGCAAAAGTTTTCTGTTTGTCTCCATTCGTCTGAATTAAAAAAATAAGAGGTCAAATATAGTTTATTTTATCACAAGGATATATCCGCTCCAATTCGGAATCGATTACCTGTCTTGACTAATTAATGGCTGAATAATATTATTTTTAATCAACAGCCATGGCCGATTCCTCCTGTAATTATGCAGAAAAAATTTACCTTTGTACCTATCCAAAAATAAGCGCCCTGGAAACTGACAAATTAATTTATTTCTGATAAAGTTGAATCCTATTAAGAGTAGCGGGGCGCTAAAAACCATATTGTACGTATGAGCATTGATATAAAATCTAAGGAAATCCTTTCCCACCTACAATCAACCGATCAGGAGTTTGTATTGGAAACAATTGAAAAAATCAGGGAATCTGGCAATCTGTTGATTATGGAAGGACTCCTGGATTTACTCCATAATACTTCTTTCCCCGAAATCAAAAAAAGCATTTTAAATCTTTTTTTCAGAGCTCAAGAATGAAAAGAGCGTAACATTGCTTATCAGTGCGATTACCAATGAAAAATACAGGGAAGAACAGAAAGAACTTGTTGCATGTTGCTGGCAGAATGGCCTCAATTACACTGAATATCTTTCCGTTTTCATTGAGCTGGTCATCCATGAATCCTTTTTAACTGCATTTGAAGCCTTTACTGTAATTGAAAATATGTATGGCAATATCCCTGATGAAGTGATTAATCAGGAAATCATCAAGATAGAAAAATCACTTTTGAATACCAATGAAGAAAAGGCCTATTTATTGAAGGGGCTATTAACAATTATAAGGGAGATTCCTGAAGAGCAGGAGTTTTTGGATTAAACTTACGAGTAAAAATGCAGGCCAAGCAACCATGAACAATTCTTTCCCACCAAATGGGATGACCAATAGTCCAAATTCCGCTTTTAAAAGTATTTTATTATTTACTCTGATTATCTTAATGAGTACTGCTCTTCAATTGAAAGGGCAGGATCCTGAATTTTCACAATTTTATGCCAATCCCCTCTATCTGAATCCGGCTTTTACAGGTACCAATGCCTTGCCTAGGGTCGCTTTAAATTACCGGAACCAATATCCGAAACAGGGGAATACCTATGTAACCTATAATTTAGCATACGATAAGTTCGTTACCAGTACCCGAGGTGGTATTGGTTTTCAAATGATGTATGATGTTCAATTAAATGGAGTTATCAGCAGTTTATACGCTTCATTCGTCTATGCAGAGCATTTTAATGTCAATGACCGGCTGTTTTTCTCCCTGGCTCTGCAGACCGGGTTCATTTACAAGCAATTCAATATTTCAGGACTGATATTTCCCGGAATGATCGATCAGGGTACCGGAACGGTCACGGGAAATTATCCCCTGATGGCTGAGAATGGACAAAAGCTTATGCCGGATTTCTCATTTGGCGTGGTCGGGCAGATGGATGACGTTTACTTTGGATTAGCCCTTCACCACCTAACACAACCGGATCAATCGGTAATTACCGGCGATCAGTTGGGCAGACTTCCTTTGAAAATGACCCTTCACGCAGGCGCTAAGGGACACGATTTTCATCACGGCCTGTTATCCCGTGAGTTCACGTTATCCCCAAATCTTGTTTACCAGCAGCAGGGGTCATTCAGGCAGATCAATGCAGGCCTTTATATGAAAGAGGATTGGCTGACTTTCGGATTATGGTATCGCAACAATCTGTCAATCAGGCCAAATTCTATTGTCGCTATGGTTGGTTATCAGACAGAGAAATTCCAGCTTGGATACAGTTTTGATTATTCCTTGTCCAATATTTCGGTTTACAGCTATGGTTCGCATGAGATTTCCATGATTTTCTATTTTGGAGAAGCCCACAGAAGCCGTTTCTACAGGACGATGGAGATTCCCCAAATGTAGCAGAGACGCACAGATGTACGTCTCGACATGACCGTGCGTCTCTATATTTGTATGATTGGCATCAATAAACCACCGTCACAGAACCTGTCTGCCGGTGTTTTTGATCCAAAAAATCAAAGTAATTCAGTACCCACAGGTAAGTGCCTGCCGGTGCAAAGGATCCATCCTTCATATGCCCGTCCCATCCCTTTATCTCATCTTTCGCTTCAAAAACAATATCGTCCCACCGGCTCAGGACAATAAAATGATATCCTGCCGGCTTAACCCCTTCCGAATTAAGCAGAAAAACCCGATCTATCGCATTGGGTGCATTGGGCGAAAAACCATTGGGTGGAAAAATCCGGTCAAAGGCAATTAACAGGTGATGGGACACCGTATCCGTACAGTTAAATTCACTGGTTACTTTCAGCGAAACAGTACGACGACCGGTACCTTTATAATTATGCTCAGGAGGATTTTTCCCCGATCCCAATGTTCCATCACCAAAATCCCAATCCCATTGGGTTGCCAAAGAACTTGCATCCAGGAAGTTCACATTTGGTTTATTGGTGTAAATAATCGAATCACTCAAACTAAATGCTGCGACAGGGACAGGTGCGGCAAAGACCATATCTTTGATTAATACTGTGTTGGTGCAGTTATCTTTATTGGTTACAGTGAGTTGAATATCATATTTATTGGACTTCGGATATTTATGAGTAGCATTAGGATTAGGTCCGGATTCCGAAGTTCCGTCACCGAAGTTCCAATTATAGGTGATAACAGTTGGATCAGGAGTTACTGAAAATTCAAACAAATCAGGTAAACAAAGGACTGGGTAATTAACTGTAAAGGGGTTTAACGCGGGTTTTACAAGGATATTACTAACTGTCGTCTGGTTTTGACAATAATTCTGATCAACGACTTGTAGTGTAAGATCACGGTTCGACTGGTCCACACCAAGCGGTATTGTTGTACTGTTTATACCAAGCCCGGAAATTATCGTGTTCCCTCCAAATGTCCAGGTAAACTTTGAGCTGGCAGCATTAACATCCCCTTTATCCAAAACTTCAAGATTATAACCATAACATGTTTTTGAATCTACGGATAAATCAATGATCGGTTTTGGGTTCACAGTAACGTTAAAATCAAGATTTGTGGAACAGCTACCGTTGCGATTTGTAGAAACTGTATATTTAGTTGTGATTAGCGGCGTTGCAACGGGATTAGCAGCCGAGGCATCTGAAAGCGTTGCAGCAGGAGTCCAGCTATAAGTTACAGGAATAGTTCCATTATCGCGAGGTTGGTTTAAAGTTACACTCTCTCCTGCGCAGATGGGTGCAATAGCTTTGGTATTAAAAGATATGGTATTCACCTGTAAATTAACTGTTGCAGAAAGATTTACGGAAGGCTCATTTGGCATCCCACCATATTCAACTAAATAGCCCCTCGGATAATAATCAGATGTTGGATCAGTGGATCCCGTGTTTGAAAGATCGTTCCAGTAACGTGAACCATCATTACTTCCTACAGAGTTAAGTATATGAGCGTAATCTTCACCATGGATTGTCCTCGTTCCACCTGAATTATTAGGTTCCCATATCAATGAATCTGCAGGAGAAGTATAGGCTTTAGTCCAATAATTCCAGTTCTGATAAGCACTGACACCGGAAGCATCTTTAACAGGGCCATATACCAAGGGATAAATTTTAGCCATATAGCCAGATCCTTTCCAAAAAAGAAGACCACCGTTCTTCCCCTCAGGACCTGTTACCCACCTCCATTCACCTTCCACTGCGGCATCGGATGCCCCTATCCATCCAGTCCCCAGTGTTTTAAGGCTAATAAAAAGGTTTTCCTCCGCACTGGTTATTGTAGCTAAATAACCTTGAAGGCCAAAATAATTGCTTGCTTCGGCAGCAGCTTTTGCTGCTAACCAGGTAATACCATTTTGGGCGATATATTTGTAAAAATGTTGTGTTAAAGGGAGATAATCTGCATCCATAAGAGTCATAGTGATCTCCCGCACACCAATTGTAGGAACAGTTTTATTATTTTTATATTGAACAGATTCCAGCGCCAAAACGTATTCATCTGTTGATGGTGAAGTGTTTGCAATAGGTTGTAATAATAAATAGCCTTGTGAATTAGACCATGTTCCCACTATATTACCTGAAGTACTAGTAAGTTCCAATACATCTTCATTATAGACATATCCCTGACTAAAGGAAACTTTCATCCCGGTTATTGGAATGGTTGTCTGAATCAAAAGATCTTTTGCCACCGGAACTGCCTGGTTACAATAATCAACTTTTAATGGACTATTTATCTTAATGGTAAACGAATCAGCACCCTGTACCAAATTGATAAAAAGAAAAAAAACAGGAAGAATATAAAAGATTTTCAATTGTTTTGCTTTAGGGGTAGAATTCATCATTTATTTGGCGGCAATGCACCGTTCTCCAAAAATTGTACTGCCGATCCGGACCATTGTACTTCCATTTTCGATGGCGGGCAGATAATCATGCGACATCCCCATAGATATTTCGCGAAAGTGATCATTTCCCTGAAAAAAACCGGTTTTTAACTGGTGAAATAAGCCGTAAAGGGTTGAAAATTCCCGATTGATCTCTGACACATCCTCTGTATTAGTGGCCATCCCCATAACGCCTGATATCGCAACATTCAATAATTCAGATAGATGGGTCATGAAGAAGAGTTCCTCTGCCTCATCCGGCAAAAAGCCAAATTTGCTCTCTTCGCTGGCAATATGAAACTGAAGCAGGCAAGGGATTATTCTTCCGGCGTGTTGGGCCTCCTCATTTATGGTTTTAAGAATCTTCAAACTATCCACCGCATGGATCATCGAAATAAACGGAGCAATTGCCTTTACTTTATTCGATTGCAAATGGCCAATAAAATGCCATTCAATATCTTTAGGCAAAGATTCCCATTTCCTCACGAGTTCCTGAACTTTATTCTCTCCAAAGATCCGTTGACCGGCCCGGTAAGCTTCCATAATCTCCTCGTTGCTTTTCGTTTTCGAAACCGCAACAAGCTGAACACCTGTTGGCAAGGAGGCACGAATTTTATTTAGATTATCTGCAATTGTCATTAGGGTGAATTTTCACCCAAATGTATAACAAAAGGGGCTAATTACACCTATAAACTTGCATTTGAAATTTGTTAAGCAGATGCATTATTCTGTTTAGTCATCCATGCTATTTTTTTTATCTTTACACCCTGAGAAATTTGGATTGAACTTTAATCAATTGCATGAAGAAATACCTTACTTTATTGCTGATCACTGTATGCTCAGTTGCTGCTTTTGGACAACCGACTGATTTTAAAACTGAGTTATATATGGGGGCATCAGGGGGGATGACTTTTTCAAAAGTGAGGTTTTACCCCAACATTTCAGAATCATACCTGCAGGGAAATTCGGCCGGATTGATGTTCAGACTGATCTCCGAGCCACATATTGGATTTCAGGTAGAGTTGAATTATACCCAGAAAGGGTGGAAAATGGATTCTGTGGGTTATTCCCGTCGCATCAACTATGTAAGTGTACCCATAATGACTCATATCAATATCGGGAAAAAAGCCATGAGATTTATTCTCAATTTAGGCCCCGAATTTGCCTATGAGATTTCAGAAAAAGAGAAATTTAAAGATCCGTCCGTAAGTCAGCCTGACAATGCTAAATACAATGAATTATTCGGACAACCAACCAGCAGTAAAATTGATTTGCTTTTCACCGTTGGTCTGGGGATGGAATATCACTTAAAAAGAGGGGGTGCCATTGCTCTGGAAGGGCGTGGGTTTTATAGTCTGCCTAATCTGTTTGATCCGAATAAATATACCTATTCAATATCCCAAAGCAACGGAATCCAGGTTAAGCTTACCTACCTCTTTCAGATTAATAAAAAAAGGGGAAAGAAATCAGTTGAAACTGGTATTCTTCAACACCCGAAGTTGTAGCTGATTTACAGACAATTCAGAAAAAGATTGTGAAATGTGACGGTAACAGCTTAACTCCCGGTAAAAATAAAATAGTGATAGTTTCACTTGGAGAGAAGCTATCACTATTCAAAAGATTTATGGAATAGTTGATATTTAGTTATTCCAATTCATGAACAACCAGGCCAGATCTGAGTTTAGGCTCAAACCAGGTTGTTTTTGGCGGCATAATATTCCCGGAATCGGCAATGTCAATCAGCTGCTTCATCGATACGGGGTAGAGCGCGAATGCTACTTTCATATCTCCTGAATCAACCCGGGCTTTTAATTCTCCCAGTCCACGAATACCGCCGACAAAATCGATCCGTTTATCGGTTCTTAAATCTTTAATTCCCAAAATTTTATTCAAAATAAGATTTGAAAGTATCGTAACATCCAAGACACCGATCGGATCATTGTCATTGTAACGACCTGGCTTAGTCTCCAGCTGATACCACTCCCCTTCCAGATACATACTAAAGGTATGCAATTGATCCGGTTTGTAAATCTGGCTGCCCGTTTTCAGAACGTCGAAATCCTGGCCAATTTTTTGCACCAACTCATTGGGCGAAAGACCATTCAGATCTTTTACTGTCCTGTTGTAATCAATAATGTTTAACTGATTATCCGGGAAATGGACAGCAAGGAAATAGTTATATTCTTCATCTCCTGTATGATTTGGATTTTTGGCCCGTTTTTCTTTCCCAACCAGGGCTGCGGCTGCAGTTCTGTGATGCCCGTCCGCCACATAAGTAGCAGGAATCTGAGCAAATAGCCGAACAATATCATCAATAGTCTGAGGATTATCAACGACCCAAAAATGGTGTCCAAATCCATCTTCAGCTACAAAATCATAAACCGGTGACTGTGATGATACAATATTTTTCACTATTGTATCTAACTCTTTGACTGCAGGATATGCAAAAAACACCGGTTCCATATTGGCATTGGTAATCCGGACGTGTTTCATCCGATCTTCCTCTTTGTCGCTGCGGGTGAGTTCATGCTTCCGGATCACACCATTAAGGTAATCGTCAACCGAAGCACAACCTACAATTCCATATTGAGTTCTTCCGTCCATAGTCTGTGCATAAATATAAAGCAGATCACGGTCATCCTTAACCAGCCAATTTTGTTTTCGCCACAAATCGAGATTTTGAGCTGCTTTTTGATAAACAGCCGCATCATGTTCGTCGGTCCCGGATGGAAAATCGATCTCCGGCTTGATAATATGCAATAAAGTATACGGGTTTCCGGTTGCCTCAATGCGGGCTTCTTCCGAATTCAGTACGTCATAAGGACGTGATGCCACTTTTGAGGCCAGATCGACCGGTGGTCTCAGTCCTTTAAAAGGTTTTAATACTGCCATAATTTAGTTTTGTGATTCAAATTCCTTCATCGCAGCTACCAGCACAGCCACACTTTCTATAGGCATAGCATTGTAAATTGAAGCCCTGAATCCACCTACACTCCGGTGACCTTCTATTCCTAAAATATTCAATTCCTTTGCTTTAGCCAGGAAAGGTTTTTCGAGTTCCTCATAACCCGGAGCCATAACAAAGGTCACATTCATTCGTGAACGATCTTCCGGATCAGGAACAGGGCAAACAAACATTTTATTGCGGTCAATCTCGTCGTACAATAATTTTGCCTTGGCAAGATTCTTAATTTCCATCGCTTTAATCCCACCGTTATCCTTTAACCAGGTCAAGGTCTGAAGGGCCGAAAAGACAGGAAGGCAAGGTGGGGTATTAAACATTGATTCCCCTTCAATATGTGTCAGGTAATTGATCATGGTAGGAATAGGACGTCCTGCCTTTCCCAGTGCATCTTTCTTCACAATAACCAATGTTACACCGGCAGGAGCAAGGTTTTTTTGTGCACCGGCATAAATAAGGTCGTATTTGGAAACATCAATCGGGCGGCTAAAGATGTCAGAAGACATATCGGCAACTAATGGAACAGGGGCATCGATATCTTTGTAAATCTGCGTTCCAAAAATGGTATTATTTGTGGTAATATGCAAATAGTCAATGTCAGAAGGAATCACAACATTTTTAGGAATATAATTGTAATTTTTATCTTTCGAAGAGGCTACCTCAACAACTTCACCGAAAAACTTAGCTTCTTTCAAAGCTTTTGAGGCCCAGACGCCCGTATTATAATAGCCTGCCTTTGTTTTGAGCAGGTTAAAGGGGACCATATAAAACTGAGTACTTGCTCCTCCCTGAAGAAACAGGACTTCATAACCCTCAGGCACTTCAAGTAACTCCTTTACCAATGAAATGGCCTGGTTCATTACCGCAATAAACTCTTTACTACGATGCGAAATTTCCAGTACAGAAAGGGATGTACCCGCAAAATTCAGGATTGCTTCGGCAGTTTTCTGAATCGTGTATTCAGGTAAAATCGATGGACCTGCGTAAAAATTGTGCTTTTTCATTTGGTGGAAATTAAAGGTGATAAATATTAAAATTAGATGACATTTCTCTGAAAATTACTAAAATGAAACAGCATATCAAAGCATCCTGTTCCTATTTGCAAAATTAACACATTTGTCAGAAATAGGGCAAGATTTCGATGAAATAAGGTAATTTTTAAATTCAGGAAGTTTCGTTTGTTTTTCACAATTCTCACTTGAAGTTACCTGCAACTGGCAGGTAGCAACTGGCAAATCCATCTGGTGAGACGCTAATCTTTAATGAGTTAAATAAAAAATAAAAAAATTGTCTGGCAATGGAATTAAAACCACTTAAGAGCAAATTACAACCATCTGCAATTTTCACAAAACTTTCCGGGCTGGTAATCGAAATTCTCACCAATTCAGACCTGGATAAACGGCATATTTACAATCTTAGCCTTCAACCGTTTATTTCGTACGAGAATAAATATTTCCGTGTCCAAATAGCTGAAATCCTTGTGAATATACCCCATTCCAATTCCCTTGTCCAGTACAGGTGACTGAGTACCCGAAGTTACTACACCAATAACAACTCCCTCTTTATCAACAATTTCATATCCATGACGAGGGATTCCCCTGTCGATCATTTCAAATCCTTTTAACCTGCGTGTAACCCCTTCCCTCTTTTGACGAAGAAAAAAATCCTTGTCAATAAACTCCTTATCATCCGAAAATTTGGTAATCCATCCCAAACCAGCCTCGATTGGAGAGGTGGTGTCATCAATGTCATTACCATAAAGACAATATCCCATTTCGAGTCTAAGTGTATCACGTGCGCCAAGGCCTATTGGCTTAATTTCTTCTTCTTTCCCTGCTTCAAAGATGGCCTCCCAGATCTGCCGGGCTGATTCATTATAAAAATAGAGTTCAAAACCACCAGCTCCGGTATATCCTGTAGCTGAAATAATTACATCATCTATACCAGCAAAACGGCCAACTTTAAAGGTATAGTATTTAATCGATCCAAGATCTGTATCGGTTAGTTTCTGCAAAACTTTTAAAGCTTTGGGACCCTGAACAGCTAATTGGCTGATTTTGGAGGAAGCATTCTCCAACTCTGCACCCAAATCATTTTGAGACTCAAGCCAATCCCAGTCTTTTTGAATATTGGAAGCATTAACCACTAACATGTATTTATTTGGTTCAAAGTAGTAAACCAGTAAATCGTCAACAATACCCCCTTTACCATTCGGGAAACAGGAATATTGTGCCTGTCCTGTTTGCAGAATGGAGGCATCATTTGAAGTTACCTTTTGAATAAAAGATAAGGCATTTGGACCTTTAACCCATATTTCACCCATGTGTGAGACATCAAAAACCCCTACACCATTGCGGACAGTCATATGTTCATCTTTAATACCTGTATATTCCACTGGCATTTCAAATCCGCCAAATTCAACGATTTTGGCATTACATTGCTTATGAATCTCGTAAAACGGAGTTCTAATCATCGGATTATGATATTTAATTATATTATGGTGTAAATTTATAATTTTCATAATGACTAATGGCAGAAAAATATCACAGGATTTAATTAAAAAATTAGTAACTTTATTGAATTAAATTTTGATCATTAAAAAATCAAAGATTATTATGGCTTATACCAATTTAGACTACCTGCGCAATATCACAGGAGGTGATAAAGATTCAATACGTGAGATAATTCTACTTTTTATTGAGCAGGTTCCTGAATTTATCGGGAATATGAAAAAACAACTGGAAGAAAAAAATTATATCGAATTAGGAAGGGAAGCCCATAAAGCAAAATCCTCAGTCATGATTTTGGGTATGGAAGATCTTGGTCACGATTTAAAGGCACTCCAACTTGCAACAATTAACGGTACACGAGAAGAGACCTACCCACAACATTTTCAAAGATTTGAAAATGAGTGCAATATGGCTATAGCAGAACTTGAACTGGAGTTGATCAAACTAGGATAACTCCTTCAGTTGCCAAATCTGATCAACACTTCAGATAAAAGCGTTGAGTAAAACCCAATATTTGAAAGTTCGCTAACAGTTTGACTTTAACGTGGGAAAACCTTTTCTAAAGAATCTTTTATTTTGGTGCCATTTTTAATATTGATTCTGCAAATTCATAGGTTGCCATTTCCACCTCCCTGAAACTTTTTGAGGTTAGATTACAGGCAATAACATGTGATCCGGCTTCCGGAAAGGGCTGTTCTCTTCTTAACAATTTTGGAGTACTCACCTTGCTGAACATTTCCAAAGCTGCTTTCACATCAACTACCTGATCCTGATTCTCTTCATCCTTATAATAATATCCCAGGAACAAGGGGCAGCTGATTTTTGAAAAAACTTTATCATCCATGGTTACATCTATCAGCTGTTGAAGAAACACTGTTCCTTCTGCCCGGTATTTGCAATACCAGTATTTGCAAATCTCCCCTGATGGGTCATCTGACGTTACCCTAAAATCCCCGCCGAAATTCAACCGGGCAATCTGCAAGCCCCAGGGTTTAGATAATAGAATAGAGGCTTTCTGCTTAATCCTGACATTCGGCGAATAGAGAATCAACCCTGCAACCATTTCCGGAAAATCAGCTGCAAGCTTGAGGCCAAGGGTTCCGCCTGTTGAAGTTCCCATAATAATCACCTTCTTTCCCAATTGGCTGGCAATGACCAATGCCATTTTTGCAGATTCATAAAGGCGATCAGGAGACATATCGATCAGTGGATTTTCAGTAACCAAACCATGCGATGCCAGTCTTGCCAGGTAGGCATTGCAATTGTATCTCTTGGAGAAGTCTTCATTGACCGGAAAGCCTTCCTGCCGGCTTGCCGAAAAACCATGCAGATAAAGCAGAACATATTCGGTTTTAGCTTTAACTGAATCGTTAGCCCAAAGAATTTTGGCTTCGTTACCAGGACGTATTTTTTCAATGGATTCCAGGTGAGCTACAAATTCCTGAATGGGCTCGTTGACCACCGGAAGTTTTGAATTTAAAACAGGATCAGGCATAACCGGACCCAGGAAATAAATTAAAAAAACCAAAATGACAATCCCAACAATAATTTTTAATGCCTTCATTGAATGAAAATTAAGTTAAAAAACTTTTCTGCAAACTGCGCTTAAGTAATCGGAAAGATATAATATATTATTTAAAATTCTGATTTTCTACATTTTGATCACTCTAAATCTCCCGCATTCTGAACAACACCTGTCTTTTAATCCCCTCCGTTGGAAGGGACTGGGGCGGTCAGGGGCCAGGGGAGGTCAAAAGGGGAAATAATTACGACAAAATTGTTCCAATTACTTAAATGTATTCTGGAAATATAAGACTAATGCTACAGCCTTGTTTTTGTCTTACGATCAGTTGCCATGAAATTTACTTCGCGTCATTTGATAGCTAACCCTTGACAATCCGAATAATGGCCGTTCTTTTTCTGCCATCCATTAAAACCTCCAATTGGCTTTTGAACCTGACATGCTTTACATATTTACCCTGCCAGATTAATTCCTGTTGTTCAAGCATATCAAATTTTATAAAATCGGTACTATTATTTTCGGGAACCGAGAAATATCCCACATTCATTGAAGTTACATTGTGAAAGAAATGAGAACCCAATGAAGCCTCGAGCGGATAATCGGGTAAACCGAGTTCAACAATCACTCGTGCATTATTAATTTGAGCCCAATTCACCGGAATACCGGTATATTGATCCCTGGTTCCCCATCGCCCCGGTCCAATAAGAATATAATTTTGATTCTGTTTATTCAGGTTTTTGTTGATATCTGCTATTTCAGCTGCAATTTCTCTGGTTTTTGTCTTGTCAAAAGTTTTAACATCCACATAAACAACGTCTGAGATTCCTAAAAGTTTCCCATTTCCCATCCCTTTAGTAGACTTAAGCAGTAAATTTGAATGATCAGCTGTATCAAGGTCAATGGCAATCTCGGCCTGTCTCCGTATGAGAGGTTTAAGCTGGAGCAGGTAAAATGTAGGCCATCCATTTTCCCCACAGGTTAAATCGAGTGCAAATTCCATTTCAACCGGGGCACCCATTGCCTGTTTAAATAGCTTCATTAAGACAAGCAGTGTATCTGAAAGAGGAACATGCTGATATTCAAGGATATTTGAGAAATTAATAACCCTTGGTCCCCGGATACCAATACCAGGCACAAGATGATCATTTTCAATACTGTAGGTTGAAGCACAATGTTCCAGGACACCATCTTTTTCAGCTTCAACCATTTTATATTTTTTGATCGCCGCCATCTCACCTTCCATTGTGAGATCAAACTGACTATAATTCAAATCAATGGCATAAAATTCTCGCTGGGAATCTCTTACCTGATCGTTCACTGAACTATTGTTCAAGGCCGGGTACCTGGGACAAAATCTGAACGCTTTTTCGCCTCCAACAACAGCCTGACCCAGGCCGACTGCGATAACAGCAAACCCATCTTCGGGCTCCATATAGGCATACGGATAGTAATTATAAGATTGAGCAACACCACTTATATCAATATAAAATTTTTGATTATGCTGTTGTCCAACAACAGGTTGAATGACAACAGCCATTTTTTCTTCTTCAATTTTATAGTTGATCGCATTGAAATAGCTTCGTGCATCGTCACTAAATACTGAGGCATAAACCAGCTTAACAGCGGTACGCAATTGCTCAAACCTCACATTTTCATCCGGATGGTTGTTTGGGATCAGGTAGGTGGCATAAACTCCCGAAAAAGGCTGAAGCAACGAATCTTCAAATAGTCCCGAGGATCTTACAGCCAGAGGACAGTTTACCTGTCGTATATATTGCAGCAGTTTTTCTTTAAGAGCGTCACTCAGATTAGCCTTCTGAAATGCATTATTGACTTGCCTGAAGTCGGACTGATGGTAAGCAATATTGTAAAGATCATTGGCTTCCATGAAATTATCAAATTCAATGGCTCCAATCACTGCCGTTGCCGGCATTCGGATATTTATCCCGGGGATCAGCGTTTTCATGTCGATGTTCTCCATCAGGTTGCACATGAATGCAAGACCCCTCCCCTTTCCTCCGAGTGAGCCAAGCCCCAATCTGACAATATATCGATTCCCGCTAACCAGTAAAGGATCAAAATTGATAATTCTTCCACGGTTTCTTTTCTCCTGCACATCGGCAAAAACGCTCATACAAATATCCCTGATTTTAGCAGGATCATCGAAATCACTGGTTTTGTAAGGAATAAGCCTTTCAGCGATATTGATTTCACCCCTTGCCAATAGCCAGGTTGAAAAATCGTTGGTCTTTCCATGATAAACCAAAGACTCAACAGGAACTTCTGAGACCAGCTGCTCAAATTCATGAAGATTCCGGGCAATGGCTATTGGATCTCCGCTGTTATTGCGAAAGACAAAATCACCAAATCCTAAGTTACTATTAATAAACTCATTAATATCATGAGAAAGGGTATCTGAATTCTTGTTGATAAATCCTGCCTGAATTTCATTGGCTCTTACAGCATTCGAAATATCATGTGACTGAAGTAATAACGGGATAGGATACCTTAAACTTTGTTTTACGAATTTCAGCAGATCAATACCTGCATCCTCATCGCTTATTCCGTTGCGCGAAAATTTAACATCAGAAATAACACACAGAAGATTCTCCTTATATTCATAAATAACCTCCAGCGCATCCTCGTAAGTACTAACCAATAATACTTTGGGACGTGCCCTGTATTTGAATATCTTATGGAGCTCATCCGTGGATTCATCCGAAACCAATGCCTGCGTCTGAGTCATCACACTTGTAAAGAGTAATGGCAGGTAGCGGGAATAATATTTGATCGAGTCCTCCACCAATAAAATAATCCTGACCCCACCTAACCTGGTATCCCTGGCAACGTTTCGCTTGTCCTCGATATATTTAATCATCGCCAGAAATACATTTGAATTCCCATTCCAGACAAACACACGGTCAATCGCAGGTATTTGGTTGGCAGCCAACTTAAAGTACCGGACATCACTGTTGTTGTTCACCAGCAACAGGATAGGAATACGTGGTTTGGAAGCATAAATCTCTTCCACAACTTTTATTGGCATCTCCTTGTCGACACCAGCCATAATAATTGCCAGGTCGAAATGCCTGGTATTGAGCACTCTACTGACGTCCTCTTCCGCATTTACACTGGTGAAACGGGGTGCAGCATAGAGATTTAGCTGAAGATATTCCCCAAAGATCTTGTCTGAGAACTGACCTTCCCGTTCGATGGCATAGGAATCATAGAGTGTGGCAAAAAGCAACACCTCTTTGACCTTGTTCGGCATCAGCTCCTGGAAGATGTCCCTGTCACTCTTTCTTCGCTTGTAAATAGCTGAAATTGAAATATTTTCAAATTTTTCCATGGAATAAATATATCAGATCTTTACCCTTTAAAGTTAATTAAAAAATGGAATAAAGCAGAAAAGAGGCCTAAGCCTCTCTTCATTGTAAATTGTGATATATTATTCCACCACCCAGGTATTTCCGCTGCTAAGCAAGTCATCGATCGACTTAATTTTCGCCTTACTTTGTACCGCTGCAATTTGCTCCTCCATTAACTGGTCATAGACAGGAGCCACCACGGCACGGATAACTCCCATTGCTACAGGAAAATCAGGCAATTTCATTCCAATTAGTTGCTGGTGTACATAACCGTTAGGTTCGGTAACATCATGGATAAGGATATCATCGCGGGTAACGCCGTTTTCGCCAATTGTAGCAACTTTCAGAACCGCTTTGTCGAAGATGAGACCTTTATCCTTATTGTTTCCAAAGATCATCGGTTCCCCATGCTTAAGAAAGATCTGTCGCTCTTCACGGTTTTTAGGATCTGAAATTTCGGCATGAATTCCGTCGTTAAAGATGACACAATTCTGTAAAACCTCAACAACGGAAGTCCCGTGATGCTTTGCTGCCTCTTCAAAAACCTCCTGTGAATGCTTGATGTTGTTATCAACAGCCCTGGCAAAGAAAGTACCCCCTGCTCCCAAAATCAATTGCCCCGGAATAAACGGGCTTTCAATGGTCCCCTGAGGAGAAGTTTTGGTAATCGCACCTCTGTCAGATGTAGGCGAATACTGACCTTTGGTAAGGCCGTAAATTTTATTATTGAACAGGATGATATTGAGATCAATATTCCGGCGAATGCAATGGATGAAATGGTTTCCTCCGATTGCCAGGGCATCCCCGTCACCAGTAATTTCCCAAACACAAAGTTTAGGATTTGCACATTTTACACCTGAAGCTACTGCTGCAGCACGGCCATGAATAGTGTGAAAGCCGTAGGTACTCATGTAATATGGGAACCTGGAAGAGCATCCAATACCCGAAATCACGGCAAAATCCTCCTGTTTAACTCCCAGGGTAGCCATTGCTTTCTGAATTGAGTTCAATACCGCATGATCACCACAGCCGGGACACCAACGAACTTCGTTTTCGCTTTTAAAATCCTTTAATGTATATTCTAATATTTCTGCCATTACTTTTCCTCCAGAAGCTTTTCAAAATTTTCAACTAATTCCTGCATCGTAAATGGTAAACCCTGAACCTTGTTATACTGATGGTATTTGAAACCAGGAACTTTATCACGCAGATAACCAACAAACTGACCTAAGTTTAACTCGCATACCACGATTTTTTTAAACCGGGAAAAGACCTCTTTGGTATTTGCGGGAAGCGGCCTAATATAGTTAAAATGCGCTAACCCGATTTTAACCCCTTTGTCTTTCAGTTCACGAACCGCACCATCCACATATCCAAATGTACCGCCCCAACCAACGACTAAAAGATCGCCTTGCTGATCTCCATCCACTTCAATATCAGGGATCATATCAACAACCCGGTTCACTTTGGTCTCACGGATATCGGTCATCCGCTGGTGATTCATCGGATCGTGGCTTACATTACCGGCAGCATCTTTTTCAAGTCCGCCGATCCGGTGCTGGTATCCATCCATTCCGGGGAAAGCCCATTCACGGGCAAGTGTTTTTTCATCACGCGAGTATGGCTTAAAGGTCGCCGGATCAGTTGCAATCCGCGGAGTAATGGAAGGCAATTCACTGAATAAAGGAATTTTCCATGGTTCTGAACCGTTCCCCAGGAAACCATCGGTCAAAAGAACCACAGGAACCATCCGCTCCAGGGCGATTTTAGCAGCAGTGAACGCATAATGAAAACAGTCTGAAGGGGTTGAGGCCGCAATCACGACAAGAGGACTTTCACCGTTACGGCCGTATAAAGTCTGAAGCAGGTCAGACTGCTCTGTTTTTGTAGGAAGACCGGTTGATGGCCCGCCACGTTGCACATTAACTACGACAAGAGGTAATTCGGCCATTACGCTCAGACCCAATGCTTCGGATTTAAGTGCAAAGCCCGGACCTGAAGTGGTTGTGACAGCCAATTTCCCGGCAAAGGAAGCGCCGATTGCAGTACAAATACCCGCAATTTCATCTTCGGCCTGGAAACTTTTGACGCCAAGATCCTTTCGGTCAGCTAGTGCCTGAAGAATCTCAGTCGCCGGAGTGATGGGATAAGAGCCGATAAACAGGTCAAGACCGGCCTTTTTGGAAGCGGCAAGCAAACCCCAAGCGGTGGCAAGATTTCCGTTGATATTGCGATAAGTTCCTTTTTCAATTTCAGCCGGATGAACAATATAACGTGGAGTCAGATGTTCAAGTGTAAGTCCGTAATTCCAACCTGCATGCAAAACCCTGAGGTTTGTCTCAACAACAACCGGACTTTTTGCGAATTTTCGCTTGATAAATTTCTCAATATAATCGAGGGGCCTGCTGAAAACCCAGCAAATCAGCCCTAAAGCAAACATATTCTTACTGCGGAGAATGCTCTTATTGTCAATATCCAAATCTTTTAAAGCCTCTCTGGTCATGCTGGTAATCGGAACAGCAACCTTAAAATAGTCTTGCAGATTACATTCTTCAAACGGATCACTTGTTTTTAGCTTTGCCTTGTCAAAATTCTTCTGGGTAAAACTGTCCACATCGTAAAAAATCGTCCCCCCTGGACGCATAAAGTTAGCGTTTGCCTTTACCGCAGCCGGATTCATCGCAACAAGAACATGCGCAAAATCTCCCGGCGTGGTGATTCTGCCCTTTCCAAACTGAACCTGAAATCCTGAAATTCCCCCAATGGTCCCCTGTGGCGCCCTGATCTCAGATGGATAATCAGGGAATGTGGAGATGTCGTTGCCAAATAATGCCGAAGTATCTGAAAAAAGTGCTCCGGTTAATTGCATTCCATCTCCGGAGTCACCCGAAAACCGGATTGCTACCTCTTCCAGCTCAATGATTTTTGTACCAATCATAAAAATTAAATAATAATTTATACCTATGTTTATCCTACAATATTGAGTGTATATTACTAATTTTGGAGATACTAATTTTGGAGTACAAATTTAAACAATTTTAATCGAATGGCTATTATAAAATCACTTCGCGGAAAAACACCTGTTTTTGGTCAGAATTGCTGGCTCGCTGAAACTGCCGTGATCATTGGGGATACCAGCGTCGGAGATAATTGCAGTATCTGGTTCGGAGCGGTGCTTCGTGGCGATGTTAACTATATAAAAATTGGGAATAACGTTAATATTCAGGACAATGCAGTAATTCATGCAACCTATCTGAAATCACCCACCACAATCGGGAATAGTGTCACTATAGCCCATGGAGCAGTTGTTCACGGCTGTACAATACACGATAATGTATTAATCGGAATTAATTCTGTAATTCTGGATGATGTAATAATCCACAGTGATTCAATTATTGCAGCAGGGGCTGTAGTTACCAAAGGAACTATAGTTGAGTCAGGAGCAGTTTATGCAGGCTCACCCGCCAAAAAAATCAAAGATATGAGTCCGGAATTACTGGATGGTGAAATCAACCGAATCGCCAACAATTATCACATGTACTCAGGGTGGTACAAGGAATCCGAATAAGTAGAATCCACATAGGGGAAAAATGAAAAGAGATAGAAATAAATAGAAATAGAATGGAATCAATTTATATGCATTTCGAGAAAACTGAATGCATAAATATGCAAATCAAAGGCCTCTCCTGAAAAGGAAAGGCCTTTGATTTTAAATTGCTTTGAATAACCTATAATTTTAAATATTTTTGTGTGCCTTTAAATTTTAGGCGGTAAACAAGTTCCTGAAAATATAACGTATTTTATGAAACCAACCTTAGTAATTCTTGCAGCTGGAATGGGCAGTCGCTATGGCGGACTTAAGCAACTCGATGAAGTTGGTCCAAACGGCGAGGCCATAATCGATTATTCATTGTTCGACGCAATACGTGCCGGATTTGGAAAAGTAATATTTGTAATCCGCGCCGATTTTGCTGCGGAATTTAAAGCCCGGTTTGAGCCCAATCTGAAAGGGAGGATTGAGACCGGTTATGTGTACCAATCGCTTGATAAAATTCCGGAAGGATCAAACGTTAATCCTGAAAGAGAAAAACCCTGGGGCACCGCCCATGCAACAATGATGGCTGAGCCGGTGGTTCACGAACCCATGGCCGTAATTAATGCTGATGATTTTTATGGGAACAAGGCTTACAAGGTAATGGCAGATTTCCTAACCTCCTCATCCGACGATAATGAGTATTCGATGGTTGGATATAATGTTGCCAATACTTTATCTGAATTTGGAACCGTTTCACGCGGAGTTTGCAATACAGACAAAGATGGAAACCTTACCACTGTTGTCGAGCGGACTAAAATCAAACAAGATGAAGATGGTATTTACTATTATGAAGAGGATGAGCGGTTCAAACTGGAAGAAGAGACGCCTGTTTCGATGAATTTCTGGGGCCTCAAACCGAATGTCTTTAAATACCTCAATGAAGGTTTTAAAGAATTTCTCGAAAACCAGGGCAAAGAGCTGAAATCAGAATATTTTATCCCGCTACTAATCAACAATAACATTATAAAAGGGACCATCAGAACAAAGGTTCTTCAGTGTAACTCCCCCTGGTTCGGGGTCACCTATCGGGAGGACAAACCCTTTGTACAACAACGGATTAAAGAACTGATTGAATCGGGGGAGTATCCTGAGAAACTTTGGGAATAATTAGATCCGGAAATTCCGGGTTAGGCACACCATCAATCGCCGGTCAAACAAATAATCCGAAAGAAAAACTTCGTGTCTTTCAAAATAAAAGCTTCCTGTATTGAGATAACCTATTGATTAACAAAACTTACACCTATTTAATAATGAGCACTTCAATATTGTCCGAATTAGTCAATAAATTTGATATTGATTTAACTATTAAAAGTATTGCTCCGTTTGGTACGGGTCATATCAATGATACCTATCTGGTTAAAACCTCTCCAACGGAAGCTCCGGATTATATGCTTCAGCGTAAGAATCATAAGATTTTCAAGAATGTCCCCGGAATGATGGGGAATATTGTACTGGCAACGAACCACATCCGGAGTCTGCTCACCTCCGCTGGAGAAAAAGAGGTCAACCGGAAAGTGATGACTTATTTTCCTTCAAAGGATGGACAAATGTTTGTCAATGATGATGAAGGAAATTACTGGACATTGTTCCTTTTTATTGCCGACTGCCGCGTGGTTGAGAATATTCAAAAACCGGAACAGGCTTATTCCGCTGCCCGCGCGTTTGGTCATTTTCAAAAACAACTTGCTGATCTCCCCGGAGACAAATTAATTGAAACAATTCCCAATTTCCATAACGGGATATCCCGTTTAAATGATTTTAAATCAGCAATTTCGAAAGATGCAGCAGGAAGAGTATCAGACAACAAGCAGCTAATCGATAAAATTCTGAACAGATCCAACGAAATGACCGCCATACAGCGGGGACTCGACGATAAAAGCATTCCGTTAAGGATCACCCATAACGACACAAAGATCAACAACATTCTATTTGATCAGGATAGTAATACTTTATGCATCATTGATCTTGACACCGTAATGCCGGGTTCTGCGCTTTACGATTTTGGAGATGCCATACGAACTCTGGGAAACAAGGCACCGGAAGATGAACCTGATCTTACCAAAGTAGCTTTCAATCAGGAAATTTATGATGCTTTTGCCAGAGGATACCTTTCAGAAGCAAAAACATTCCTGACACCTGCGGAGATTGACCACCTGGCTTTCTCGTGCCGTTATATGGCGTGGGAACAGGCGATGCGGTTTCTGACCGATTACCTGAATGACGATATTTATTATAAAACCGATTATCCCGGGCATAATCTCGTAAGGACAAAGGCTCAGATCCGTTACCTGGAGGTTTTGGAAGAGAATAAAGGGGTGATGGAGGCGATTGTCAGGGAGAATTCATCTGAGATTTGACGGCGGACTGGAAATTAAGCCTAAAATGCAAGGTGCAAAATCAAAGTACAAAGCAGGTAAATATCCGATTTTGATTAAATTTATGGTTATATTCCTATAAAATCAACTCATATTTGAAAGATTATGAAGTCCATTTCCATTTTGATGATGTTTTTTGCCTGGATATCGGGTAGTGCACAGACGAATCCGGTAAAGATTTTCGAATCGGATACTTTCGAAACATCAAAGGGTCCATTGAAGATTACGTTTATTGGTCATGGGACATTGATGATCGAGGCAGGTAACCAGGTGGTCCATATCGATCCTGTTTTGCGCGAAGCTGATTTCTCAAAACTCCCCAGGGCAAACCTGATCCTTATTACTCACGAACATTTTGATCATCTGGACAAGAAAGCAATCTCATTGATTTCAAATCCCCAGACTATAATTATTTTAAGCAATAGCTGCAAGGGATTAATTGACAATGGGATAGTACTTTTGAATGGGGAACAAAAATCCTTCGGAGATTGGGAAATTAAAGCTGTGCCAGCCTATAACCTCATCAATAAACGATCTGATGGCCTCCTTTTTCACGCGAAAGGAAACGGGAACGGCTATGTGATCAGTTTCGGCGGAAAAAGGATCTATGTAGCGGGTGATACGGAGAATATCCCAGAAATGAGCAAACTTAAAAATATCGATATTGCCTTTCTTCCCATGAACCTCCCTTATACCATGACTCCCCGGATGGTTGCCGACGGGGCAAAAAGTTTTATGCCTTCTGTTCTGTATCCTTACCATTACGGTGAAACAAATCCACAATTATTAGTTGATTTATTGAAAGATACACCAATTAAAGTGGTCATCAGGAAGTTGAAGTAGAGGCAGACCTTCAAGGTTTTTTTAAGATATTGAAACGCTAAATAGAAAACGTTATTTATTTTTTGACAATTAGAGTCTGTTTAAAATTTGACTTTCAATCTCATCAGGGATTAAATATGGAATAGAAAATTTAAACAGTTTCTTATCTGCCAAACAGAGCCTGATAGAAATGTCAGTTCATTTCCGTAATGTAAATTCGAAGTTCGATCCTTTGCCGATTTCCGAATACAATCGGATAGTTCCACCCAATCCTTCGACCAGTGATTTAACCGTAGCCAGCCCGATTCCGGTTCCTTTGACACCCGATTTATCAATATTTGTGGTAGTTTCGAAAATCTGGAAAATCCGTTGCTGGTCCTCTGTTTTAACTCCGGGTCCATTATCGATAATGTTAAATTTCACAAATTCCTTAAGCTCTTCAACAAAAATTGAAATTTGGACCTCCTCCTTATCGTTATATTTAACAGCGTTGACTAAAAGGTTAAGAAATATTTGATCCAGGGCAACTTTGTTGGTGAATATTGTTGATTCACATTGAGAATTGAAGGTAAACTTAACTTCCCCCATGGGATCGATCAACTGAATCAGGTCATTGAGCGACTCCTGAATATTAACTGAATTTTTATCTTCAGCCAACAGACTCGAGTTCTGGCTGTATCTTAAGATTCCATCAATAAAATTCGTAAGATTCAACGCAGATGAATTGATCATCTCTATCAACTCCAATCCCTGTTCATCCAGCCTATCAGTATATTGATGGCTGAATAAGTCAGCTACCATTACAATTGTGGCAAGAGGAGATTTGATATCATGAGCTGTATTTCCGGCAAACTTCTTTAAAACATCATTCCGCGCCTCAATTTCTTTGGCCTTGGTCTCCAGTTCAACAGTCATCTTCCTTAATTCAAACAAAGCAATAATCTGATTGGATAATGCTTTCAGCGCTTTTATCTGAAATTCATCGAGAGAATTTGGTTCATTATCAATCACACAAAGTGTTCCTAATGCAAAACCAGCCTTATTTGTCAAGGGAATGCCAGCATAAAAAATAACATGAGGATCGTCAGTAACTAAAGGATTGTCATAAAATCGTTCATCTTTTCTCGAATCAGGAATTATGAATATGTTGTTTTTGTCATTAATGGCATGAGCGCAAAATGCAAATTCCTTGGGTGTCTCAGTGGCATCAAGTCCATGATGGGATTTAAACCATTGCCGTTTATCATCGATCAGGCTTATCAGTGAAATAGGTGTTCCGCATATCTGGGAAGCCAGGTAGGTAATATCGTCATATTCCTCTTCAGCCATGGTATCCAATATTGAATAACCTTTTAAGGCTTCTAAACGTTTTATCTCATCTTTTGCAATTTCGGGAAATTTCATGCATTTATAATTTTTTTTTTAAAGGTCGCATGGAATAAAAGAGTTAATCCTATCTTAATTTAAAACATCTGAACGTTCAAATATAACAATTTTCAATAAAATAAAGTTTCAAAATGGATGATTCAATATCCATTATTGCTTCAATCGATAATTTGACCGGTTGACCGGTGAGCAATTGTCCGACTATTTTTTTGATTAACCATGAATTAATCCATTAAATATCCTTGGATGCCATGAAATTTTTTCACAGTTTTACATGTAAATATCAACCACAAAACGACTTTAATCATGGTCAAACTATTTATTCCGGGAATCTTTCTCTTCTTCATTCTAAACATAAGTATCGGATTCGGACAAGATTCGCTTCCTGTCAGGGGTTTTTGCATCGGAGCCCCACAATCTGCAGATGTTGAGTCATTTATAAAATTCATATCGGAAGAGCTGGCTCCAAGAAAAGTCAATACTTTGATTCTTAGGATTGATTTTAATTACCAGTTTGAGAGTCGTCCCGAGTTGAGAGATTCTTCTGCTTTATCTAAAGCTGAAGTTAAAAAAATGGTAGAAGTTTGCCGGAAAAATCAAATTCGGATTATTCCGCAAATTAACCTGCTGGGACACCAGTCGTGGGCATCAAAAGTCACAAATCTGCTGCGCGTTTATCCACAGTTTGACGAAACGCCAAAGGTAGAAATGCCGACAAAGTACAAATGGCCAAATTCCGACGGTTTATATTGTAAAAGTTATTGCCCCTTGCATCCAGATCTGCACTCTATTGTTTTTGCATTGGTTGACGAGATTTGTGACGCTTTTGAATCGGATGCCTTTCATGCCGGGATGGATGAGGTGTTTTACATTGGCGAGGAGCAGTGTCCCCGCTGCACCGGAAGGGATAAGGCTGAATTGTTTGCCGGTGAGGTCAATCTGATCCGCAATCATTTGGCACTGAAAAACCGTCAGCTTTGGATCTGGGGCGACCGGCTTCTTGACGGAAAAACGACTGGGATGGGGATGTGGGAAGCGAGCATGAACAATACATACAAAGCTATTGATTTGATTTATAAAGACATAATGATTTGTGACTGGCACTATGAGCGTCCGGATCAGACTCCTGTTTATTTCGCGACCAAGGGCTTCTGTGTCATAACCTGTCCCTGGCGCATTCCCGAAAATGCAGTAAAGCAAACAGATGATATGTTTCGTTTTAGGGCATCGGTAACTCCTGTGATGAAGGATCGTTTTCAGGGAATGATGCAGACGGTCTGGTCAGGTGCAGGTCAATTTATGGATGAGTTTTACGGCCGGAAAACAAATCCAAAGGCTGGACAAAACACCCAATCAAATTGCTTCAGAGCCATGTTTGAGGTGATTCAAAAAAATGAAAGAATGAAGGAATGAAAAATTTAAAGAAAATAAATATTAACAGCTAACAGATCATGCCCGACAATCAAACCCGCATTTTTTCCATCGATGTTTTCCGGGCCATCACCATGTTGCTCATGATTTTTGTGAATGATTTCTGGTCGTTATCCGGGATTCCCTCCTGGTTGGAACATGCACGGGCTGATCAGGATTTCCTGGGGTTTTCAGATTTGATTTTCCCATGTTTCCTGTTTATTGTAGGGATGTCGATACCTTTTGCCATACGTAACAGGCTGGCAAAAGGGGAAAGCCCGGTGAAAATTCTAACCCATATTGCTTTGCGCTCCTGTGCGTTACTGGTGATGGGATTTTTCACAGTCAACATTGATCATCTGAACGAACCTGCATCAGGAATAAGCCGCGAATGGTTTGAAATAGTAATGGTTATTGGATTTTTCCTGATCTGGAATGTTTATCCCAAAGAAGCTGACCGGAAAAAATATCTGTTTTATGCCTTACAGGTGTTAGGAGTAATAGTTCTATTTGTTCTTTTTTTCCTGTTTAAAGGGGGAAAGGATGGAACAGAACATATGACTCCATCGTGGTGGGGAATTTTGGGATTAATCGGTTGGACTTATCTGATCACTGCCTCAATCTATCTTTTTGCCCGTAAATTACCAGTCTTGCTGCTCTTTTTCTGGTTCCTGTTTACCGTGCTTAATATTGCAGATCTGGCAAAATGGTTGCATACCCCCATTCCCGGAGGTGGCGCATTTCAAGGATTTGCATTTGCCGGGATCGCTGCTACTCTCTTAATTGACCGGGCAATATCTCCTGATAAACGAAGAAAGTTACCGTTTATCTACCTTGGTGCAGGAGCGTTATTGCTTCTGGCAGGATTTTGGCTTCGGAATTATTTCATCATTTCGAAGATTCATGCTACTCCTACCTGGGTCTTTCTGTGCAACGGAATTGCTTTTGGATTATTTGCATTGGTCTACTTCTTGGTAGATCTCAAAGGGAAAGTCGATTGGTTTCGCTGGATCAAACCTGCAGGCACGAGTACTTTGACTTGTTATCTGGTACCTTATGTTTATTATAGTCTCGCCACTTTCGCTTTCACCCTCCCGGATTTCATCAAATCAGGAGTCATCGGATTGGTGAAATCGTTTGTTTATGCCATGATTATTATTGGGATAACTGCAATATTAGGGAAAGTAAGGATAAAATTAAAGATTTAAATATTTTCAATTCTTATTTACTCTGTTTACATATCACCAATTAGTTATCGGCTTATGATCACCCCGAAACCATTGTTTTACAGCCTCTGTAATAATAAGTAACACACAAATCAGGATAATAGTTGTCAGGAAAGTATTGATAGTTCCCTGAATCCTGGTTTTCGGAACGCTTATTTGGGGAATATAGATATTAACCATGTTCATTACACCTCCGGCTATTGTGGTAATACCTACAAAGGACATTGGGATTAGGGTAATCCAGATATATTTACGTTTCCCGTGATTAATCAGAAATGATGTTCCGATAGCCAGTGCCAGGGTTGCCAACAATTGATTCGCTACCCCAAACATCGGCCAGATTGTCGAAACGCTGCCGGTATAAATAAAGTAACCCCAGGCAAAAACAACCATAAAACTTGTGACCAGATTTCCGATAAGCCAGTTAGTTCTTCCAAACGGTGGATACACTTTCCCAAAAGCTTCCTGCAAAATAAATCTTGCGATACGGGTGCCGGCATCTATTGTAGTCAATATAAATAAAGCCTCAAACATAATAGCAAAATGGTACCAGTACGACATCAGACCAGAGAGTCCTGGAATTGCTGAAAATACCTGAGCCATCCCTACTGCGAGCGACACAGCTCCTCCCGGTCTTCCGGCAATAACTTCTTTAACCTCTGACGATAAGGAAAGTAAGTTCGTCTGGGTGAACCCTAATGCCTTTAACTGTGGCAATATTTGGATAAATTTTTCAGGCGAAACATTGATTTGAAAATAGTCAAGTGGGAACAGACTTGTTGCAGCTATTAAAGCAAGAATACTAACCATACCTTCAGCAAGCATTGACCCCACCGCAATTTGTTGAATATGTGATTCTTTCATGATCATTTTGGGGGTAGTTCCTGAACTTACCAGCGCATGAAATCCCGAGATGGCACCGCAGGCGATCGTTATAAAAAGGTAAGGGAATAAGGAGCCAGGAATGATTGGCCCGCCTCCGTGTATATAGGGGGTAATTGAAGGCATTTTGATCTCCGGAGCCACAATGATAATTCCTACGGCAAGCATAAAGATCACAGTAAGTTTCATGATTGAGCTCAGATAATCCCTGGGAGAAAGCAGGAGCCAGACCGGAAGAACGGAGGCCAGAAATCCGTAAGCGGCCAATAAAATGGTGAGTGTTTTTCGATCAAAGGTAAACCATGACTCGAATGGAGATCCAGGGATGAATTTCCCATATATTACTGCTAGTGAGAGCAGGATTACCCCGATAATAGTAGCTTCTACAGTTCTTCCCTTACGGAACTTAAACATCCACAAACCCATGAAAATAGCGATTGGGATCGTTGCGGCAATTGTAAAAGTTCCCCAGGAGCTTTCTGCAAGGGCGTTAATGACAACAACACCAAGTCCTGCAAGTGCAATAATCAGGATAATCAGGACAGCTACGGATGTAATTGTTCCGCTAAAGGAGCTAATTTCAGCCTTTGCAATTTCAGCTAATGATTTTCCATCATATCTTACCGATGCTGTGAGGATAACCATATCATGTACCCCACCTGCCATTACTGCACCAACAAGCATCCAGATAAATCCGGGCATAAACCCAAATTGAGCAGCTAATACCGGTCCGACCAGCGGGCCAGCACCTGCAATGGCTGCAAAGTGATGTCCAAAAACGATCCACTTGGGCATTGGATAGTAATTATTTCTATCGAACAAGCGGATTGAAGGAGCTACTTCATTGTCGTTCAACATTAAGACTTTGGCAGTAATAAAACTATAATAGAACCGATAGGCCAGTGCAAAAAAAGCAAATGCGCCCAGGACAAATGGCATTGCATTCATAGGATCAAATATAAAACGACAGACAAATGTAGATGTTTATTGCGCCAATCTATTCCAAAGCACCGGAAAAAACCAAGTTAAATATCAAAAATTATGTTTGGTCTATTCGATATAATTCAAATCTTTATGATAGGTTTCTTCAGTAAAATAAAGTGCGATTAATGTTATGAAAATCACTATTGAAGCCGTAAAGAACCCGCTTTTAATAAGGGTCAGACCCATATCCCGCTGAAAAAGGTTCAAAAACATCATATTGATCAACGGCAAAGCACCTCTTACCATATTGGGGATTGTGGTGGTGGCAGTAGCCCTTAAGTTAGTTCCAAACTGTTCCGCCCCCATAGTAATGAATATGATCCAGAACCCGGAACTAAATCCAAGCAGCGCGCAAATCACCGCCATAGAAGTATTGCTGTTATTGAAGTCACTAAAGAATAACAAGATGCTAGCCGTACACATGAAGTAGTATAAGAGCAACCCTTTTTTTCGGCTCTTATAGTACTGACAGACAAAACCGGCCACAATATCGCCCAAAGCAATACCGGCATAGGCAATCATTACCGCCCTGCCCGAATCAAAATTAGTGCTGCCAAACATTGCTTTTGCAAACCGGTCACTTTGGGTAATCAGAATTCCAACAATACACCAGGTAGGAAGTCCAAGTAAAATAGCAGTAAAGTATTTTTTAAATCTGATCCCATCAGAGAAAAACATCAGAAAATTTCCCCTTGATACGTTTTGCAATTTAACCTGATTAAACATACCTGATTCAACCAGACTGATCCGAAGAAATAACAGCAGAATACCGAGGATACCCCCAATTTCGTAACAGAGACGCCAATCCGAGGTCCAATGAAAAGTAAAATAGGCAGCAATTACCCCGGTGATGCCAAAGCCAGCAACAATAGAGGTCCCGATACCCCGTTTTTCTTTCGGCATTAATTCACTGACCAGAGTAACACCTGCACCCAATTCTCCGGCCAATCCAATCCCTGCTAAAAATCGAAATATTATATATTGGTCTACGGTATGGATGTAAGCTGTGGCAAAATTGGCAATCGAATAGAGAATGATCGATCCGAACAGAATATTTAGTCTTCCTTTTTTATCACCAATTACACCCCAGACAATTCCACCGAGCAATAATCCGATCATTTGCCAATTCATCACCAGGATGCTATCGGGCAAAATTGTACCATCGGTTGAACCAACCGCTAACAAACTTGGCCGTTTAACAATGGTAAACAATAACAAATCATACATATCCACAAAGTAACCTAGTGAGGCAACAATTACTGCCAGATTAAAAACTGATTGATTCTTATTGTTCATATATAGTTGAATTTTTAATTATTAAAATTTATTTCATTCAATATCTTTCTCTTCGGACGAAACCAAAGGAACTGGTTTTAGTAATCCGGGTTTCAATAGTTGAATCCTGAATTTCATAAACGGTTTTTCTATCATGTAGTGCAACATATAGGCAGCTAAAATTGTCATGAGCAGACTAATCAGCATCATCAGATTGCTTTCTTTTGGAATATCAAGCTTAAACAGCTGTTCCTGTGTTACATGGATCGTTATTTTATGAATCAGATAGATCGAATAAGAGAGCATCGCAATGGTGGAAAAAAAAAGGGAATTGTATTTATAAATAAAACTGGATGGACTTACAGCACCTAAAACTAAAAAGCCACATCCAATATCAACCAGTGGGAACCCATACATGCAGAGGCTAAAGGACCTCTCATCCGAACAGACAATATAAGCTGCAATTAAAACAAGGATCCCAATAACCAGCATCAAGTTACCATGCCTCCTCAAAAGCACCTTAATCTTAGGTTTAAATTGAAATATACCCGCAATGGATATACCTACCAGTAACCCATCTAAACGGGCGTAAGTGGGATAATATATCCACTCCTGCCAGTAAACTCCAAAAAGAGTGGTACCGTTAAACGGGAAAACCAACACATTCCATGCATAAAGTCTGGCAACAAACCCAAGTAAGAATAAGGATATCAGGACTATAAATCCTTTTCTTACGGCATTGAAATAAACAAGAACAATCAATATGATCGGAAAAAACAAATAAAATTGTTCTTCCACACAAAGGGACCAGGCATGCGAAAAAGCACTTTGAGATCTAAGATCAAGCCCCAGGTTCTGGGTAAAGGTCAGGAATTTCCAGTATGGAGCCGGTGTTCCATGCTCACGCAATGCAGGGAAACTCAGATAAAGAAAAAGTACCGTAAGATATGCCGGTACAATCCGGAAAAAGCGTTTGATGAAGAAGTCACGGAATGAGATTTTTTTGTCCTCAACAATTTTGGCAAACAATTGGGAAGCAATCAGGAATCCGCTTAAAGCAAAGAAAAGGTCCACCCCTATCCATCCAAACTTTGCCACATAAGACAACCACTCGGGATGAGGGAAAAGGACTAAGGTATGAAAGAAAAGCACCATGATGATAGCCAGGGCTCTCAGAAAATCAAGACCAAATAATTTCTCCTTGTTCGGCCGGTCATTTTCAACAACCGGAATTATTGAATCAGATCTATTGGTCATTTATCCCAGGTTTGGACTTACCAATGTAAGAATCTGCAACGAATACGAATTGCTCATTTACTGCTGATTAAAGTTTATAAAACGATTGAATAAAGCGAGTTGCCCGATTATGTAAACCACTTATTTTTTGAGCACCGCATTTTCTTTAGACAGACTCTCATTATGAATTGCCTCCATCAGGTCCCTGATAAAAGATTCTGAAAGTTTTACTTCCTGCCCAAGAGAAATATTCTTCTGCAGGATCTCTTCAAATCTTTTGGGCTGCAAGGGTGGAATATGATGAATGGCTTTGTAAATTCCTACGGAATTCACCACTTCCATTCGGGCTCCCAACAACCGGATAAGCTGAAAATCCAGGCTATCGATCTGTTTTCGGAACATCTTCAGGCTATCCTGCTGTGCACTTGCTGCAAAATTCAAAGCAATCAAGAGTAAGGTTAGATTAACTACTTTCACGACAATAAATTTAAATTATCTTGCTTATTTTTAGATTCTTGATTCTCATGGAACCCTCATTGATTTATCCATTGCCTTTTGTGAATGTAAGTTCTTGAGGGTTTCATATGCACATAAATTATTCTAATTACCGGGATCTACCGACTAATTTCCATTGATAGGTACCCCCCAGATTTACAATGCCCCAATAATCAAAGGAGCCAATGCTTCTGTCGCCAGCTGCATTGAGTATTACCGGACCGGTGATCCCATAGTAACGATCAGCCTGGGATTGAAATACTGATTTTAAGGTTGCAAAATCTACCGGGTATTTAGGAAAAGAGGACTCAGTTAATGCGATAACCCACATTGCATCGTAAACCGACAATGCATAGGCATCGGGATCTGTACCTGTTTTACTTTTGATTGACGCTGCAATTCTCGCAAGATTTGGATTTACCTGCTGAGGCAACCCAAAATTCGGGACAAAAAATTGGGTCGTTAATGCAAATGAAGAAGCCACGCTATTCGAGATTAAGGCATTGCTAAAGACGACACCATCACCCCCAAACCATTTAACCGAAGAAAAGACCGGATCAGTTGATGCCTGAACAAAAAGCACCGCACATTCATCAAATGAAGCTAAATAAATCCCCATTGGAGTAGCTCCGTTACTTAGCGTCCACTGCTGTATCTTGCCCCTAAGCGTTGAAAGAATGGTTGAAAAGTCACTCAAATTCAGAGAATAAGGAGCTATAGCCTCTACAGTACCACCCAAACCTGAGAATGTTAGACCAACTGAACTTTGCAAGCCCAGGTTTCCAATATCACTTCTTGAGAGTGTAATCAGATGCCGGATGCCGGAGTCAAAGATTGTTTGTGCCATGGCATTACCTTCAACGGAATCGCCCGGACAGAATCGAAAAATGGCATCCCCAACGATCGCTAAACTGCCTGCGGTACTTCCCTGACTAACCACCAAAATCTTATTGGTATTCGCAAAATTGCAAATAGCTGAAAGTTCGGCACTCGATTGTGGCCCGACTATAGCATGGATATTTTTAGAAAGCGCATTTTTAATAGCTGCCTGAGCAAGGAGGGTATCCAGTTTAGTATCATAGATGACCGTTGAAAAGCGGTAGGAGGAACCCGTTTGAATCATATAGGAGTTGATATCTGTAAGTGCAAGATTCATGGCCTCCTGTGATGCCAATCCAAGAGATGACCAGTTACCGGTGAGCGAAAAAAGTCCTCCAATGGATATATTGATTTGACTAACTGATGCCTCTTTTTTGCATGAAATAAAACTAAATAGCATCAGTAAAAATGTCAGAAAGTAATTATTTCGCATGTAATTTCATATTCATTTGTAAAAAACAGATAAAGTCTAAAAAGAAAAGGATTTAGTCAGGATAATGTTCATTAAGATGAGGTATTGCAGGAAAAAAATCCTGCAATTCTAAACAGATACAGAAATCCGTTTAGCAGATGTAATTATTTGGTTATAGGAAATACTACAATTTATTGATCAGGGACGCCTGGCAGGCTGCCCCAAATCCATTATCAATATTTACAACAGAAACACCACTGGCACAACTATTTAACATAGATAACAAGGCAGCCAAACCCTGAAAGCTCGCACCATAACCAATACTGGTAGGCACTCCGATGACCGGTTTGTCGACCAATCCGCCTACTACGCTTGCCAGTGCGCCTTCCATACCGGCCACAACAATAATCACCCTGGCATTTCGGATGATATCCCATTTATGAAACAGACGGTGAATACCTGCGACACCTACGTCATAAACCGTGATCACCCGGTTGTTAAGAAATCTGGCCGTTTCGGCCGCCTCTTCGGCTACCGGGAGGTCAGAAGTCCCCGCTGAAATTATGGCAATATAGTTATCTTCTGAAATTTCTTCCTTGTGCTTATAACTGATTGTTCTGGCCAGCGAATTGTAGACAGCATCCGGAACCACGGTTTTTACAGCCTCGAACATTTCGGCTGTCACGCGGGTGGCAAGGATATCCAATCCCTTTTCATACATCCGTTCAACGATCAGACGGACTTGCTCGGTTGTCTTTCCGGAAGCATAAATGATCTCAGGAATCCCGGTCCGTTTTCTCCGGTCTGTATCGATATTGGCAAAGCCCATGTCCTCAATACCCGATTTGGCAAGCTGAGACAGGGCTTCCTCCAGACCAATTGCCCCATTCTTATATTTTTCAAGGATATCACGAAAACCCATAACAAAGATTTTTTTGAATAATTTTTTCAACCTCATCCAGACTGAGCTTATAAAGAGAAGCCAATCGCCTAACATCCTCAATTTCAGCCTTAACCCTGATTGTCTTTTCCTGAAAAGTACAATATTTAACACGTACATTCCCCAGCTCTGTTTCAATTACCCTTTCAAACCGGTCAAGCATAGTTTTTGTAACCGCATGCTCCCTTAATCCAATAGTGGTGGTGTTAAAAAAGATAATCGATTTTAATTCAGAAATGAGCCCCTGGCTGCAAAGAACTGTAAGTGTATTGGCTGGTCTTGACTTTTTCATGATGACAGGAGTTAAAAACACGTCACTGGCCCCAGCCTCAAAAAGCTTCTGAAAGAGAAAATCATACCATTCAGGATTCATGTCATCAATATTGCATTCAATCACCCAGGCCTCCTCCGTTTTAGTATCATTCTGATCAGCAACAGATTCAGAAAGATAAACCCTCAAAACATTCGGCACTTCCGAAATATCCCGCTGTCCGATTCCATAAGCAATTTTATGAATCGGAAAATTAATCTGGTCAGTAAATTCATCTACCAATGCAACAAGTATTGCCGCTCCGGTTGGAGTAGTTGCCTCATGCTGTACCAAACCGGTTTTAACCGGAATATGGCGAACAATTTCAACTGTAGCAGGAGCAGGAACGGGCATTATACCATGGGCACATTTCACTGTCCCGCCTCCAAGTTGTATCGGCGAGGCCATAACTTTATCCACCTTTAGAATGTCAATACAAATTGCAGCTCCCACGATATCGGCCAGCGAATCGAGAGCACCAACCTCATGAAAATGAACTTTCTGCTTATCAATCCGGTGAACCTTCGCCTCCGCCTCAGCGATCAGGTCAAAAATCCGAAGAGATCTCTTTTTCACAGGGTCAGAAAGGGTGCTTTGGTTGATAAGTTCCTCAATATGTCGCAGGTGCCGGTGTTTTTCATTATCCGGATCTTCAATGACAACCGTCGCTTTAGTGCCTGAAATTCCTCTCCTGCTATCCTTCGAAATTTCCAGATGAAACCCTTTAATATTTAATTTTTGTAGCTCTCCGGCCAAAAAAACCGGGTCAACGCCAAGGTCAATCATGGCTCCAAGGTTCATATCGCCACTGATTCCGGCAAAGCAATCGTAATATAAAATTCTCATTGACTAATTTTTTTCAAATCAATTGGCTGCAATATCCGGTTCATTTTTCCCGACACCAAACCTTCCTGATCTATCTGTGTTTGTTCAAAACCAATTTCTTTCATCTCTTTAATCACCAGATCTTTGATAGCTAAAAGCTTATCCATATCGTCCTTCCGGACCTCGATTTTGGCATAAGTTCCATAATGACGAACACGGACCTCTTCGAAACCCAGACGGTTAAGCATATCCTCAGCCGCCTCAATTTCCCTGAGTTTTGTTTCGGTTACTGCCTGATTATAGGGAATCCGGGAACTCAGACAGGGACTGGCAGGTTTGTTCCAGTTGGGCAGGTTGAAATATCTGGCAAGAGTCCTTATCTCCTCCTTCGAAATTTTACAATCTACCAGCGGAGCGTTTACCTGGTTCTTTTGGGCAGCTTCCAATCCGGGCCGGTAATCTCCAAGGTCATCGAAGTTGGTTCCGCTCAAAATATCAAACTCCGGGAATTTCAATTTTAATTTTTGAAGATCCTGATACAAATGATCCTTGCAATAAAAACACCGATTAACCGGATTTTGAATGTAACGCAAATCACTCAGTTCTTGTGTCCTGATCACATCAAGCTGAATATCAAATAGCTCACAAAATGCTTGAGCCAGATTAAAATCCTTGTTTTTCAGGCTTTCTGAATTTGAAATTACACCGATAGCATGCTCCTTCCCCTGGAATTTACGGGCTAAAAAAAGAACCAGCGAAGAGTCAACTCCCCCTGAAAAGGCAACGATAGATCCTTTTCTTTTTGTGAACCAAAGTTTGAGCAGGTGTAGTTTATCTTCTAAGTTATGATCCAGTTCATTCATTCGGTCTTCTTATGCATTTTGATTTCTATTCAATAAACAATTCAACCAATAAAACGGTTACCTTTATTAGACACAACTGTTCCGGTACGTATTGCTGCGTAAAGCTATAAATTATTACCAAAGAACAGGTGAGAAGGAAAGATATATTAGAATACGTCTGATTCGCTGTTTTTGTTTTGAATTCTGACCAAATTCTAAAAATATGAATACTTTTGCGCAATATTAAAAATTCCTATTCAAAACAACTAAAGACGATTAGTAATGAGATTAAATACTTTCTTTTTTCTGTCCCTTATGCTGATGTTGGCCACTTCTTGCCAAACCAACACCAACAATAAACCCAATGAGAATCTGGCACCCAATGTACATAAAATTACCACTCAGGAGGTAATCCAATCGACCAGTTACACCTACGTTCGTGTTTCCGAAGATGGAAAAGAATCGTGGATTGCCATTACCAAACAGGAAGTGGAAGCGGGTAAGATCTTTTATTACGAGCCGAACATTGAGATGAATAATTTCACCAGCAAAGAATTAAACAGAACATTTCCATCCATTTGGTTTGTCTCCAGGTTTTCTTCCACGCCCATTTTAGCTAATCAAAAATCGGCTGGGACAAATGCCCCGCAAGGCAAGCAAGCACCGATAGCAAAAGCAGGGATAAAAGTTGCGCCGGCCAAAGGAGGTATCACATTAGCTGAACTTTATGCAAAAAAAGACACCTATGTCGGCAAATCTGTCAAAATCAAGGGCGAGGTTGTTAAATTCAACCAACAGATTATGGGTAAAAATTGGGTCCACATTCAGGACGGGACCAATCATAACGGATCTTTTGATCTTACCATTACCACAGATGAAACGGTCAAAATCGGAGATGTTGTAACTATCGAAGGTGTTGTTGCCGTGAATAAAGATTTTGGATATGGATATTCGTATGATATTATTCTTGAAAATGGCAAACTGATTCCATAGGATCTGAGTTACATAATTCAGAAGAATCGGACAGAAATCCCGCATCGCGAAAACGGTGAGGGATTTTTTGTATTTTAGGGGGCAATTAGAGTCTTTTATGAAAAACATCCTTTTATTTGAAAAGCTTTCACAGTCAATTGACGGTGAATTATATAGTGACAAGACCCGCCGGATAATCTATTCCACCGATGCATCCTCTTACCGTGAACTTCCACTGGCGGTAGTACTTCCCAGGAATAAGGAAGATGTTAAAAAGGTTCTGGTTTTTGCCCGTGAGCATCAAACTTCCGTGATCCCGCGCGGGGCAGGAACTTCGCTGGCCGGCCAGGTTGTAGGGGCCGGAATTGTGATTGACATTTCTAAATATATGGATCGGATTCTCGAATTCAACAAGGAAGAAAAATGGATTATCGTTGAACCGGGGGTTAACCTCGCAGAACTAAATATCTACCTCAAACCTTATGGATTGCAATTTGGTCCGGAAACCTCAACCAGCAACCGCTGCAGGTTAGGCGGAATGCTTGGAAATAATTCATGCGGCCTCCGATCACTGATCTATGGAAGCGTGCGTGAACATATTCTTGAGGTTGAGACCATTCTCTCTGACGGGTCTGAAGTAACTTTTGGTCCTCTTTCGGGGGCAGAATTCAACAAGAAATGCGAATCAGATCCCCTAAAGTTGGAAACAAAGATTTACCAGCAGATTAAATCAGCCCTTTCAAGTGAAACAACCCGCAATGAAATCCGGGAGGTTTATCCTGAACCAGCCGTTTCACGCCGGAATATGGGGTATGCGGTCGATTTTTTGCTCGACACAGATCCTTTTACCGGCAATGGAGTTCCGTTTAATTTCGCAAAACTTCTTGCAGGCTCCGAAGGGACGCTTGCATTCACCACTTCCCTGAAATTGAATCTTATCCCCCTTCCACCTAAGGTTAAATGTGTTGTTCCAGCTCATTTTTCATCTCTTGAGGAGGCTCTTTACGCCAACATCCTTGTATTAAAACATCATCCTTCCGCAATCGAACTGATGGATGATATCATTATGAATTGCACTAAAGAGAGTCTTTCGCAGCGTGAAAACCGTTTTTTCATTGAAGGTGATCCCAAGGCAATTCTAATGATTGAATTTGCCGCAGATACCCGTGAGTCCATAGAGGAATCCTATGCCTATATGGTAATGGAGCTGACCCAAGCAGGTTATGGTTATCATTTCCCCCTGATTTTCGGAGACGATCAGATTAAAAAAGTGTGGGAATTGCGCACTGCCGGGTTAGGGCTTTTATCCAATATCCCAGGGGATAAACGAAGTACAACTGTTATTGAAGATACTGCTGTGGCACCAGCCAGACTTCCTGCCTACATTGCTGATTTTAAGTCGGTAATTGAAAAGTATGGGCTTAATTGCGTCTATTATGCCCATATTGCTGTTGGAGAATTGCATTTACGCCCCCTTTTGAATCTTAAAACAGCTGAAGACCAATTAGTTTACGCTTCACTGGCTCAGGATGTTGCTGCTCTTGTAAAAAAACACAGAGGTTCCTTGTCAGGAGAACATGGTGATGGCCGTTTACGTGGATCGTTTATTCCATTTATGTTTGGGGAAGAGATCTATAACCTGTTTAAGGAGATTAAACAGGTCTGGGATCCTTGGAATGTATTGAATCCCGGGAAAATAACCGATGTTCCCCCTATTACGCAGAACCTTCGGTTTGAAGTTTCAAACCGTTATCCTGAAATTCCGACTTCAATTGATTTTTCCTCAACCTATGGGTTTCTGAGAGCAGTTGAGCAATGCAACGGATCGGGAGACTGCAGAAAATCGGAAATCATCGGAGGTACGATGTGCCCGACTTATATGGCAACGCGCGATGAAGATAAATCAACACGTGCACGGGCCAACATCCTGAGGGAGTTCATGCATCATTCAAACAGAGAAAAGCCGTTGATTCAGAAAGAAATTTATAAGGTACTTGATCTTTGTATTTCGTGCAAGGGGTGCAAAGGAGAATGCCCTTCGAATGTGGATATGGCAAAGATAAAATCAGAATTTTTGCAACAGTATTACGACGAAAACGGAACTCCTTTAAGAGCATTGCTTGTTGCATGGTTACCAAAGCTTGGAAAGCTGGCGATTGCTATGAATCCGTTTACTAACTTTCTCCTCAGTAAGGGATGGTTCAGTAAAATGGTTGGCTTTCATCCTAAACGTAAAATACCACACTATTCGGTTCAGAGTCTGACCAGCTGGGCTTCCAATAGCCGGGTAAAACACGGGATTAAAGGGAAAGTTTATCTGTTTGCCGATGAATTCACCAATTACCAGGAATCTCACATAGGCATTAAGGCGATCCTGCTCCTTAATACTCTGGGATATGAAGTCGTTATTCCAAAACATCGGGAAAGCAGCCGTACATTCCTCTCAAAAGGGTTGGTGCGAAAAGCAAAAAATATTGCGACTGAAAATTTAAAACTTTTAAAGGATCTTATCACCTCAGACACCCCACTAATCGGAATTGAACCATCAACACTTCTGACTTTTCGCGATGAATATCCCGATTTAGTGGATGCCTCCCTGAAGGAAGCTGCGATCGAACTTGGCAAAAATGCCCTGCTATTTGATGAATTTTTTGTCCGTGAAATGGAGAAAGGAAATATTACATCCGAACTCTTTACCAGGGATAAGCGGGAGATCAGACTCCATACCCATTGTCAGCAAAAAGCAATCGCCTCATCACTTTCGACCAGGCAAATGCTTTCTTTACCAGAGAATTACATCGTGCAGGAATTAAAAACAGGATGTTGCGGAATGGCAGGATCTTTCGGATACGAGAAAGAGCATTACGAGCTTTCCATGCAGATTGGCGAGTTGGTACTTTTCCCGGAAGTCCGCAAAAGTGCAGTGTCAGTGATTATCGCCACATCAGGAACCAGCTGCCGGCATCAGATTAAAGACGGGACAGGTAGAACGGCGGTACACCCCATAGAGATAATGTATGGAGCGATGAAGGAATGATGGAGAGATGGAGATGCAGCACGCCATTGTGTCTAATTGTCTAGTCCTGAAATAGGGTTACAGAAAAAGTAAATAAAAATCAGGACGAGGCAGTAGGTTCTAAGAAAATAGGTATAGAAGGTGCAACGCACCCAAAATATCAGAGCAATTGGTTTTGATATTATTCTGTTTTGACCACTTCGTCTGAGGGAAAAATCTCGTTAAACACCCTTTTAAAATCCTTCCATTGAAGAATTATGAGGATAACCCCAATATTGACAAGGACATCGGCAACATTAAAAACATAGAAATAATATCGGGTGGAATAATGAAGAAGGAAAAAATCAGTTACATATCCATTCAAAAGCCGATCAACGATATTTCCATAAGCACCTCCAATGATAATAAAAAATGGAAGAAGAAATCTGAATTTTAACATCCGCATTCTCCATATCACATAAAAGCCCAGAAAAGTTGCGGAAATAGTCAGTAAAAAGATTAAAGGTATCCGGATATTTTTGGAAATACCCTCCATTAACCCGAAGGCAATAGCGCTATTTTCAACGTATCTCAGATCGAAATAATTAGTTATAACTGAAATCGAATGCTCCTTTAGTGCGATTTTTGCAACCTCTTTTGTTTTCAGATCCAAAGAACATCCTGAAATCAGGATTACTATCAGAATCAGGAATTTAATTATGCTTTTTTTGATATCCATTTGTTATCCAATAGTATGGTAGAGCCAACTTTATTTGGAATTGTAAAAGACGGGAGGATGAGTAAGCGCATGATAGATCAGCCAAATACCCGCTAAAACAAAAGGAATACTTAAAATCTGACCCATATTCAGGGCCATACCCGATTCAAAAGCCTCCTGATTCTCCTTGATAAACTCGATTAAAAACCTGGTCAAAAACATTCCAATAAAGAATACCCCGGTCAGAAATCCGGTGCGATCCTTGAAATCTTTCTTCTTGTAATAGCAATACATTAATATTCCAAAAGTTATCAAATAGCAGACCGATTCATAAATCATAGTGGGGTGTTTGGCTATGGTTTCGTTATTTCGTTCAAAAATAAATCCCCATGGTAAGTTGGTGGCAACACCGTAGATTTCGGAATTCATCAGATTTCCGGTACGGATCATTGCACCTACCAATGCAATTGGAACAATCAATCGGTCCAGTGTCCATAATACTGGACGCTTTGTGACCCTTTTGGAGAATAACCAAACTGCCAAAATTATTCCAAAAGCCCCTCCATGACTGGCAAGTCCTTGAAATCCAACGAATTTATAAGCGCCATCCACTTTGGCAACCGGGAGAAATATTTCGATCAGATGTTGTGGTTGTGAATAATAAGCCCAGCCATAGAATAAAACATGGCCGAGCCTTGCTCCTACAATGGTTGCAATAATGACATAAACAAAGAGCTTTTCAACCCAAATCGGATCAGAACCTTCATATTTAAACATCCGGGTCAGAATGGAAAATCCGAAGAGGAAGCCCATTGCAAACATCAATCCATACCAGCGAACGGATATTGGACCCAAACTAAATAATTCCGGATTGGCATTCCAGTGAATGGATAAAAGTAAGTTCATAAGAAGATCATTTTCAGTGCTTAACTAATAAACAAGTCTATTCAAGTCCGTGACCGTGACAATTTTTAAATTTTTTCCCGCTTCCGCAAGGACAGGGTTCATTTCGTCCAACCTTAGGGGTAACGCGAACCTGTTGAACATGTTTCTCTTCAGGTTGTTTCCCGGATGAAGCTCCCGATGCGTCGCTCTTCTCTTCGCGATACCTTGACCGGTCAGCATTATGACGTACGGCAGGCGCTTCACGGACATCTTCAGCATCACTGATCGGGATTTGTCCTTTCATCAGGGTGGAAACTACTCCCTTGTTAATCCGTTCCATCATTGCCTTAAAGAGGTTGAATGATTCGAGCTTGTAAATTAATAGGGGATCTTTCTGTTCGTAGGAAGCATTCTGCACCGAGGTACGCAACTCATCCAATTCGCGAAGGTTTTCTTTCCAATGCTCGTCTATGGTTGCCAGAATTACCTGTTTTTCGTAAGATTTAACCAGATCCTGCCCATGAGTCTTATAGGCTTTTTCCAGATTGGTAATGATATTGAACAACCTTAATCCATCGGTGATAGGAACAACTATATTATTGTAAATGTGCGATTTGGTCTCGTAAACATTTTTGATTACCGGCATTGCCTGTTTGGAAATTGCCTGTGACCGGCGGGTAAAGTTTCCAATTGCAGCATGGTAAATTTTATCACTGATTTCATCGGCTTTAAGTCCGACAAATTCGCTTTCAGAAACCGGGGTATCGAGTGATAATGACCGGATGAGATCCAATCTGAAATCTTCGAATCCCTCTTTCCCATTTTGCTGATGTTCTGCAGTAATCGTATCGCTCATGTCGAAGATCATATTCAGAATATCAACATCGATCCGTTCTCCAAATAAAGCATGGCGTCGTTTTTTATAGATCACTTCGCGTTGGGAGTTCATCACATCATCGTATTCGAGCAAACGTTTACGAATACCGAAGTTATTCTCCTCTACCTTTTTCTGTGCACGTTCGATGGCATTGGTTATCATGGAGTGCTGAATCACTTCTCCATCTTTCAGCCCAAGTTTATCCATGATCCGAACAATCCGGTCTGAGGAGAAGAGTCGCATCAGATCATCCTCCAGAGAGACGAAGAACTGAGAAGAACCCGGGTCACCCTGTCGTCCTGAACGTCCGCGCAACTGACGGTCAACACGGCGTGATTCATGCCTTTCTGTTCCGATAATGGCCAGACCTCCCAAATCGCGTGTTTCAGGGGTTAATTTGATGTCAGTTCCACGACCAGCCATGTTGGTTGCAATGGTCACCATGCCCAGTTTACCAGCTTCGGCAACGATATCTGCCTCACGCTGGTGGAGTTTGGCATTCAGCACCTGATGTTTGATCCCACGCATTTGCAGCATCCTGCTCAGCAATTCCGAGATCTCGACTGAGGTTGTACCCACAAGCATAGGTTGCCCTTTCTTATTGAGTTTGACAATCTCGTCAATAATAGCGTTGTATTTCTCTTTTTTTGTCTTGTAAACAAGATCTTCAAAATCTTTCCGGATCACCGGTTGGTTAGTGGGTATCACAACGACCTCCAGTTTATAGATATCCCAGAGTTCACCGGCTTCCGTTTCCGCTGTTCCGGTCATACCCGACAGCTTATGATACATTCGGAAGTAATTCTGTAAGGTTATGGTAGCAAAAGTTTGGGTGGCATCCTCAATTTTAACCCGTTCCTTGGCTTCAATTGCCTGATGCAATCCATCGGAGTAGCGACGCCCTTCCATGATACGACCGGTCTGTTCGTCAACTATCTTGACTTTACCATCAATCAGGACATATTCCACATCTTTCTCGAACATGGTATAAGCCTTTAATAGCTGATTTACAGTGTGTACGCGTTCAGACTTAACCGCAAAATTTTGCAAAAGCAGGTCTTTCTGTTCCAGGCCATCAGCCTCTGAGAGACTTTTATTGTTTTGAATATCTGCAATTTCAGCTCCCACATCGGGAAGGACAAAGAATCCGCTGTCTTCATTATCTTTCGAGAGAATTTCGATCCCGTTGTCCGTTAATTCAATTGAATTTAATTTCTCTTCAATTACAAAAAAGAGTGGATCGGTTGCTACATACATGTTTTTGTTGTTGTCCTGCATGTAGTAGTTTTCGATCTTGAGCATTTTGGCCTTATTTCCCTCTTCACTCAGGAACCTGATCAATGGTTTATGTTTTGGAAGTCCCTTGTACGCTCTGAAAAGGGCCAGTGACCCCTCTTCTGACTCCTTGGAGTTGGACGATCCGATTTTCTTTTTGGCTTCAACAAGATATTGTCCCACCAGATCGCGCTGTGCTTTCACCAGCCGTTCAACAGGAGCCTTAAGTTCGTCAAACAGTTGGTTTTCACCCTTTGGGATCGGTCCGGAAATAATAAGCGGGGTACGGGCATCATCGATCAATACCGAGTCAACTTCATCCACAATAGCGTAATGGTGTTTCCTTTGAACCAGGTCAGAAGGACTTACAGCCATATTATCTCGCAGGTAATCAAACCCAAATTCGTTATTTGTACCAAAGGTAATATCTGCCTCATAGGCCAACCGGCGTTCGGTTGAATTGGGCTGATGCTTGTCAATACAATCAACCGAAATACCATGGAACTGATAAATTGGGCCCATCCATTCCGAGTCACGTTTAGCCAAATAATCATTGACTGTTACCAGGTGGACTCCCCTGCCAGCCAAAGCGTTCAAAAATACCGGCAAAGTTGCCACAAGGGTCTTTCCTTCGCCTGTTCCCATTTCCGAGATCTTTCCGGTATGGAGGACGATACCTCCAATAAGCTGAACATCATAATGTAACATGTTCCACTTTTGAACAGATCCTCCGGCAACCCATTCATTCTTATAAATAGCCTTGTCACCTTCAATCGAGACAAAATCCTTCGTTATTGAAAGGTCCCGGTCAAAATCGTTTGCTGTGACCACAATAGTCTCATTCTCCATAAACCTTCGCGCGGTGTCTTTAACGATTGCAAAAGCAACCGGAAGCACTTCATCCAAAACCTCCTCAATCTTTTTAAGAATGATTTCCTCAAGTTTATCAACCCGATCGTAAAGCTTTTCACCCTCTTCAAGAGGCAGTTCCCCACTTTCAGCGCTTTCTTTGAGTGAGGCGATCTCATCCTCTTCTGCTTTGATATAATCATGAATCTTGCCTCTTAGCCGTGCAGACTCCGCTCTTAATTCATCATTGCTAAGACCTGGAAACCTTAAATATTCCTGTTTAACCTTCAACAATACAGGTGTTAACTCCTTAATATCCTTTTGAGATTTGTTTCCGAAAAAACTCGAAAGTACCGTATTTAAAAATGACATTATCTTATCTTGTATGATTAATATCTGAAATAAACATTCTGCTACAAAGGTAACTCAAAAGTTGAAAGTACCGAAATCTTTAAGCAATGAATAATGGTTAATGAATAATGGTTAATGGATAATAAGTGTTAATGCTTAATAAGTATTAATCAAAAAAAGAGCAGGCCTTACAAACCTACTCCTTTAAATTTATTGTTATCCGGTTTATCAACTGATCAAAATCAGCGTAACAACTCTGAACAATCATTAACAATTAATACATTATCAATTAATCTCAGGCTTTGGCTGAAAAGGGATTAACAAATACGCGTGTCTGCATTTCGCGATCCATCATCAACAATCCCTGGCCTTCACCATTAATCAGCTTGAGATTATTCAAAATCTGTTCGACATTCGCCTCCTCTTCAACCTGTTCATCGACAAACCATTGTAAAAAGCTTTTTGTAGCATGGTCACTCTCCTGAATGGCAAGATCCATCAGGTGATCAATCATGCCGGTAACGACCTGTTCATGCTCAAGAGTCTTTTGGAATGCATCAACGATTCCCGTAAAATCGACCTGAACTTCCTGAATAGGAGACAGTTTGACCCTGCCGCCACGTTCATTTACATAATCAAAAAAACGGGTTGCGTGGGCCAGCTCTTCCTGATACTGAACGCGCATCCAGTTGGCATAACCGCCAAGACCTACAGACAAAAAATAGGAAGACATCGACAAGTAAATATACGCAGAATGAAATTCAGCATTGATTTGCTCATTCAACGCATTTTCCAAAGGCTTTTTTATCATGATTTTATGGTTTTAATTAAATCATTTAAAAATATCAAATTTAATTGAACGTTGATTTAATAATTCCCTTTAATTTCCCATTCTTTGATTGATAAGCCTGGACAATTCGGCCATAAATAGTTCAGTGGTCAAATAATGTTCAGGTTTTAAATTCTCACCGTAGATAGAGAGGGCTAAATCTTTGGTCATTTTCCCAGCCTCAACGGTATCGATACAAACATTTTCAAGCAACAGTGCAAAATCAATCAACGGCTGGTTGTTATCCAATTTCCCGCGAAAAGCGAGTCCACGGGTCCATGCGTAAATCGATGCAATAGGGTTGGTCGAAGTTGGGCGTCCCTTCTGGTATTCCCTGTAATGGCGGGTTACTGTACCGTGAGCTGCCTCAGCCTCCATAACATCCCCATCGGGAGTCATTAAAACAGAGGTCATTAAACCCAGAGAGCCAAAACCCTGGGCCACAGTATCAGATTGAACATCACCATCATAGTTTTTACATGCCCAAATGAAGTTGCCATTCCATTTCAAGGCTGAGGCCACCATGTCATCAATCAGACGGTGTTCATAGGTAATACCTGCAGCTTTAAACTGATCTTTATAATCATATTGGAAGATCTCCTCAAAAATATCCTTGAAGAAGCCGTCGTACTTTTTCAGAATTGTGTTTTTTGTGGAGAGGTAGAGTGGCCATTTCTTAGTCAGGGCCATTTTAAAGCAACTATGGGCAAAACCGCGGATTGAGGCTTCGGTATTATACATTGATAATGCGACTCCCGGACCGGCAAAATGATAAACATCGTGCTCCTCTGCACCGGTGCCATCATCAGGGATAAAGGTCATTGTTAATTTTCCGGGACGATCAACGACAATATCGGTAGCACGATACTGATCGCCAAATGCATGACGGCCAATAACAATCGGAGCTGTCCATTGTGGTATGAGTCTCGGAACATTCTGGACAACAATCGGCTCCCTGAAGATTGTTCCATCCAGAATATTTCGGATAGTTCCATTAGGTGATTTGTACATTTTCTTCAGTCCAAACTCAGTCATCCGGGCTTCGTCAGGGGTAATGGTTGCACATTTGATGCCCACCTTGTATTTTTTAATGGCATAAGCAGCATCTATAGTCACCTGATCATCTGTAGCATCACGGTGTTCAATCCCAAGATCATAATATTTAATGTCAATGTCCAGAAAAGGAAGGATCAATTGCTCCCTGATCATTTTCCAGATGATTCGGGTCATCTCATCCCCATCGAGTTCCACTACCGGATTCAGTACTTTAATTTTTTGCATTGAAAAGATTTTATATTTAAATTAATTATAAATTATTTTTTTCGATTTAAGTTGATGGTGCAAAAATAATCACTACAACTTAATAATGCTCAAAATCTAAACCAAATTTTGACTTTAACGTTGCCAGAGCAGGATATTTGGTTACGAGCAAATTCCATCTCTCCTCATCAGTGTATGGAATACCCGATTGAATACTGGTTCCTTCAGATACTTTAAAATGAATTTCAATTGCTTCTTTATCAAATTTGCGACGCAAATAGCCCAATAATTTCGGTTTGAGCTCAAGGGTAATTCTGTTATATTGAAGCTCTGTATCAAGTTCATAGCCAATATTACACTGGCCGGATAAAATTGGCTCGCGGGCACTGAGGGCTGATTTTAATTGTGGCGCTTCTATCGTACTCACGAAACTTTTCCATGCGTCAATGAGTTCGGCCTCAGTAAATGTTTTTACCACGTCATCAGACGAATACCTGCCTCCATCCTCCTGAGCGACCCAATCAGATTTTCCCGATTTTGGGTCGTCTTTTAAGGCATCCAAAATAGAAGGTGTAGAAAAGGCTCCCCGATTTACGATCTTGCGCGGGATATGTTTTTCAACTCCGGGACTTGGGACAACCGGCTGCGTAAGATGACTAACCAGCTGATTATTAACAACATTTAAAAGGGTAGTTTTCTTATTCGGATCGATCGTTGCAAAAATAGGTAAGAGCGATAAGGTCGCTATGGCATCGTCAATTGTTTTTTTTTTAACATTTCCTCCAACTGATCAATTCTGACCAACGTCAATTCGACCAGGAATCGTTTATTGGAGGATGATTTGTATTGGATATCGCAATCTGTTGCCAATTGAAGTGCACCGATCAGGAAATTGATGGAACAAGTTGCTGCCTGCTTTTTATACCTTTCACGAATCTCCCCACCCACTTCCAGTAATTGAACTGTAACAGCATCTTTACAGATCAAAAGATCGCGGAAATGCTGGCCCAGGCCCATAATAAAATGATGAGCATTGAATCCTTTGTCCAATATCTCACTGAATATCATTAATGTACCCGGAATTTCACCAGCCTGAAAACAATCGGTTAACTTAAAATAGTAATCGTAATCGAGTACATTCAAATTGGCAATAGTGTCTTTGTAGGTAACATTGGCTCCACAGAAGCTCACGACCTGATCAAAGATTGAAAGGGCATCGCGCATGGCACCGTCAGCTTTCTGGGCAATGACATTCAAAGCTTCAGGTTCAGCAATAATATGCTCTTTTTGAGCAACTTCCAAAAGATACTTCTCTAAATCAGGAATAGTGATCCTGTTAAAATCGTAGATTTGACACCGCGAAAGAATTGTCGGCAGGATTTTGTGCTTTTCGGTTGTTGCCAGGATAAAGATGGCATGAGCCGGCGGTTCTTCAAGCGTTTTTAAAAATGCATTGAAAGCCGATTGGGATAACATATGAACCTCATCGATAATGTAGACGCTGTATTTGCCGATCTGAGGTGGTATCCTCACTTTATCAACCAGCGAACGGATATCATCCACTGAATTATTGGAGGCTGCATCAAGCTCATGTATATTATAGGAGCGGTTTTCGGAGAACGACAAACACGATTCGCAACGATTACAGGGTTCGGTATGGTTATCAAGATTCAAACAATTTATAGTTTTGGCAAAAATACGGGCTGAAGTGGTTTTACCCACCCCCCTGGGACCACAAAAAAGATAAGCATGAGCAAGATGGTTGCTTCGGATCGCATTTTTCAGGGTCGAAGTAATCGAAGGCTGACCAACCACTGAACCAAATGTATCAGGACGGTATTTTCGTGCAGAAACTACATAGTTTTCCATAAAACTGACAAGGCGTATTTTGGAGTCAAATATAAGATTTTTTAAAAACCGCCCAACCGGACTGGATCAGAAGTTATCAACGAAATTGCAATCTGCAGAACATTTCGTAATTATATCTGTTATACTACCGTATTCAGACAGTTAACGTTAAACAATTAAAAACTTCGCAATATGAAAAAATTATTTCTTTCAATTTTTATGGTGACGATCATCGCAGGAGCAATGGCCCAGCAAAAAACACTTTATGATTTTAAGGCAACCACCCTTGATGGACAGCCATTTGATTTATCTTCGCTAAAAGGGAAGAAAGTATTGGTGGTTAACACAGCTTCCAAGTGTGGTTTGACCCCGCAATATGCCTTACTTCAAAAGCTCTATAATTCCTACAAGGATCAAAATTTCGTGATTATTGGTTTTCCGGCAAACAACTTCATGAGCCAGGAACCTGGATCAAATTCCGAAATCAAAGAATTTTGCACCAAAAATTATGGAGTCACCTTTCCGATGATGTCAAAAATTTCAGTGAAGGGTAATGATATCGATCCGTTATATCAATGGCTGACATCAAAATCACTGAATGGCGTGGTTGATGCTGAAGTACAATGGAATTTTCAAAAATTCATGATTGATGAACAAGGTCAGATGGTCGGTTTTGTATCGCCAAAGGAGAAACCCGATTCTGAAAAAATTATAAGCTGGATTGAGGGAAAGAAGACGAATTAAGAGAGACGAAAAGACAGAGAGATGGAGAAACCCGCAACTATGCGTCTTGGATGACAGGGTGGCCTGAATTACATTTTGAAAATTGGTAAATATTTGGTAGCTTTCAAAGATCAAATAATCTTTAAATAGCTGTTGTTATGCGACTAATTGGGAATGTCATCTGGTTGATTTGCGGCGGATTGTTAACGTGTCTGGGATATCTGTGGGGCGGTTTTCTCTTATGTTTGACTATTGTTGGAATACCCTGGGGATTTCAGGCAATGAAGATCGGATTGGCGCATCTGATGCCTTTTGGGCGAAAAATTGTTCCCTCAGGAGGATCAATTCCTGTGATCTCATTTCTTTTTAACGTGATCTGGATAATCTTTGCAGGAATATGGATAGCCCTGGCGGAGCTCTTTTTTGGAGTTTTACTTTGTATAACCATTATAGGAATACCCTTTGGTTTACAGCACTTTAAGCTGATGCGGCTGGCCATTTACCCCTTTGGTTACGATTTAAGATGATCAATCTTTGATATAGGATAATTCAACCGGAAGGGAGAGTGAAAAGATGCTTCCCTCGCCAGGCTTTGAAACTACTTTTAGTTCTCCCATAAGGATCTTAGCTATTTTTTTTGAGATAGCCAATCCAATCCCAATCCCTCCATAAACACGGGTATAGGAATCATCAACCTGCCTGAAATAGTCGAAGATAACACTTTGTTTCTCCTCCGCAATGCCTATCCCACTATCCTTTATATAAAAATTAATTATAGAATCATTTTCAATATGAAAGCCAAATTCAATGGTTCCTTCGTGAGTGAATTTTACAGCATTCTTAAAAAGATTGGTTAATACCTGGTTGATTTTGCCGCGGTCGGCGGTGATATAACTGGAAAGCCAGTGTGTATCAGGTCTAAAGATTAGGTTTATTTGTTCATGTTTGGCAGAGAGTCTCAGGATATGATCGAATGAAGCTCTGTTTTCCATGTAATGGTCCATCAGGCTAAAAGTCTGATTGCTGAGTTTAACCTTTGAATGGTCCATTATGGCCAGATCAAATACCCCTTCAATGATTGAAAGAAGATTTTGACCGCTTGACTGGATACTTGATGCAAAACTGATATTATCGTCAGCAGAAACTCCGGACATGATCAATTCGCTAAAACCCAGAATGTGAGTGAGCGGGGTACGCAATTCATGATTCATCATTGCCAGAAATGCCGATTTGAGCCGATCACTCTCTTCTGCACTCTCCTTTGCCCGGATCAGATCATCGAGCATCTTCTTTTTTTCAGAGATATCCTCCATGATCAGGATAAAATTGCTGATCACCCCGGCATTATTGGTAAGTGAGGATATGGTAACATTTTCCCAATAGGTCGATTTATCTTTCCTTCGATTCCGGTATTCCCCTTTCCATATCTTTCTATCAGACAAAGTCTTCCACATTAAATCAAAATCAACTTTCGGGATGTGGCCGGGGTTAAAGATCCGGGGAGGTTTATACACAACCTCTTCAAGCGTATATTGTGTTAAGGAAGTAAAGGCATTATTTACATATTCTATGTTTCCTTTCGCATCGGTAATTATAGTTGAAGAGGGATTTTGCTCTACCGTCTGGGACAGTATTCTCAATTTATCCTCAACACTCTTTCGTTCAGTGATATCCCTAAGAATACCTTCGTGAAAAAGGATGTTCCTTTTTTCATCAAAATTAAACCATCCATGATCTTCCACCCAGATCTCAGACCTATCCTTCTTTTTCAACCTGAAAATTTCAGTTCCTCCGGTATTGGTAGTTAAAACCACCTGACTTCGTTCATCAGGATCGAAATACAGCTCTTTTTTAATGTCAATTGCCATGAGCTCTGCCTTACTTGAATAGCCTAGCATGGTAACCATTGCAGGATTTACGGAAACGAATTTTCCGTCGGAGGTGCTTTTATAGACTCCGTCGGGCATCTTCTCTACCAAATTACTGAAAAGCTTATCGCTTGCATTTAAAGCCTCCTCAATCTGCTTTTGTTCAGTAATGTCAGTTAAAGTACCCCTTATTCCGGTTACTACTCCACTACTTTTTATGACACAAACAGAAGCTACAACCGGAAATGATGAACCATCTTTTCGAATTGCATTGTATTCACTGGCTGTTTGCAACTCTTTTCCAATGAGTTCTGAAAATCGCTCAAAAGCCCTGACACGTTGGCTTTCAAGGATGAACTGCAACATATTAGCACCAACAATCACCTCATCCTCAGAATAATTAAGCCAATTCATCAAAGTCTCATTGGCAAATGTTATGATTCCGGTCAGATCAGATTCGAATATGCCAACCGGTAAGGAATTGGCCAGTTCACGATACTTTCTTTCACTGTTAATCAATTCCCTTTCAGCATTTTTGTGCGCAGTCATATCCCTGAAAATGCCAAAAGTTCCGGTAATTTCTCCCCTTTCGTTGGTTTGCGGTGTGGCTGTTACCAACAAATGACGTTTTTCGCCCTTGAATGTAATAATCTCAAGCTCGTAAGTACTCATCTCAAGCTTTGCCCTTTTGTCCGATTGTTCCCTAACTCTTGTCCGATGATCCGGCTCAATAAAATCGAGTAAACACCGGTTAACCAGAGTTCCTCCAGGAACACCAAACATCTGGTCTGCAGCAGGATTAGCGAAAACAAATATTTCATTCAAATCAACAGTTGCAACCCCTTCGCCCTGATTTTCAATTAATACACGGTACTGCTCCTCACTTTTAAGCAATGCGACTTCAATTTTTTTTCGTTCGGTAATATCCTGAATTACTCCGAAAACTATTCTTTTGGATGAATCATACTCTGCAATAGAATGAATATCAATGATCTGACCGGTATTTCCTTGTGTAATTTTAAATTCATAATCGTAAGGTTTTCCGGAATTGATCAGTGCTAAAAGGCCATTATCCAATAATTCGCGGTACTCAGGCAATGGCATCATTTTTATATCACAAATATTCCAGTACTCACCCTCCAGCCCATACAATTTTTGGGCCCCAACAGAACTTGAAATGATGCCTGTCTCAAGATTGTATTCCCAATTACCTGATTTTGAAACTAAAGCGGCCCTGACTAAGCGCTCGTTGGTTTGAATCAGTAAAGCTTCGGCTCCTATACCTTCAATATTATCTGTATAGTAGTTGTCCTTTCTAATCTTTGGTCTGTCCAGTTCACGAATAATTGATGGTAAAAGTCTGGATATCTGGTCTCTGGATATATAATCTGATGCCCCGGCATTCAACAGACCAAGGGCGATATGATCTGAATATTTATCTGCCAAAATAATAAGTGGAATATCCAAGGCAAATTCATTCCGGACCGTCAGTGCAAAATAAGGATCAAAATGAGAAGCCTTGTTTTCAGCAAGAATCAAATCCCAGTATTGTTTCAATAATGCAATTTTAAACTTCTCAGGGTTTCCTATACATTCGTGATTAATTGTCAGACCGGCTTGTTCAAGATTTTGTACGATGAATGCGGCATCATCAGGTGAATCACTAAAAAATAAAACATGCAGACAATTTCCCATTCAGGCCGAATTAGTAGTTTGACAAGTTTTTTCGAATTATTTAATATTTTGGCATCTCCCCTAACCTACCGAGCAAAATGTTAATTTCGCTCTTCAGAGCAATCATTTTGCGTTCCCGGGTAATCGCCAGCTCATAATAGATCTCCATCTCACCTAATTTTTGTTTTAACGCTTTCTCAATCCGCTTACGCTCAGTGATATTCCTGATAAATGCCTGATAGGTTTGATCAGGCATCATCCGGGAGTTCATTTCAATGTTTATTTCTGTCCCGTCTTTACGGACAAGATCACGCTCCGAATAAACGGTTTCCCCTTTCCTGAGCTGCTCATATTTAGGAGGATTTTCCTGAAGTGTAACAGCAGAAAACAGGTCCTTCATATTCATTTTTAACAGCTCATCTTTCGAATAACCGGTCAGTTCCTTGGCCGCGGTATTAACTATAATAAAATCACCCTTTTCACTTCCCTGAAAAAATGCATCAGAGGCAAGTTCAAGCAACATCCTGTATTTTTCCTCACTTCTCCGCATTGCCTCCTCAGCCAGCTTTTGCTTCGTAATGTCAATAACAATGCCAGTCCATCGGGTGCTTCCATCCGCAAGAAGATGAGGATTAGACTCTAACCGTACCCATTTCATACCCGATTCAACCAATAATTGCATCTCATATTTATAAGGCTCAAACGTATTTAAGGCAACCTCTTGTGAATGAATAAATCCCTGCAAACAGTCAGGATTAATTTTTCCAATACTCCGGGCCAATATATCATAAAGATCCCCGGAATTATTCACCTCAAAAAGTTCACAGAAACGATTACTGGCAAATTCCAATGAAGTGAGTTCCATTATTGATTTCCCTGCTTTCGGATTCTGAACATGGACGCGATAAATTCCGGCTACCTGGCTTGCTACCAAATCTGCATAAAGTTCACGGCTCTCTGTCAACTCAATTTCCGCTAATTTACGCTGTGTAATATCAACTGCAGTCACAAGGCAATTTTCCCGATTATCGGTAGCAATACCATCAAGTTGAACCACAATTGGGTCATTCCCGGAACTGACAAATTCCACTTCACAACTCTTTTGGCTATCGCTATTTACTACCCGTTTAAGAAAATCATTATAAATATGCTTGGTTCGTTCTGAAATAAAAAAGCCCAATCTGCTATTTATAAGATTCAAACGTTCTTTCCCAACCATTTGTGATGCGCATAAGTTTAATCCGACAATTTCATCCTCCTGCGACAACGTAAAATACCCCGATGGTGCAAAATCATAAAGCTCCTTATATTTTCTCCGTGCAATCTCTGACTCCTCTCTTACACGGATAAGTTCCTCGTTCTGCATCTCCAACTCAATCTGATGAACCTGAAGCTCATGAATAATCATCTGAATATCAGCAGATAAATATTTTACTTCGGAATTCAGGGATTTCCTTTTAAAATCTTCTTCCGCCTTTTGGCGAAGTAAACCAGCTGCAGATTTATTAGCTTTTTCCATCATGCGACTATTTAGAAGAATAAAACCGGACATTTTTCTGAATTGAAGAATATCCAATTAATAGTATTTTATGATAAATTGTTACCAATTATTAGAGGTATACCCGGTTTAAAAATTAACGAATTTTCGCAAATGCCATATTTCACTAAGATACAAAAAAAAGATTTGGTAAGGTACTAAAAGATTACTTTGTTTTCTCTGTTTCATTCATTCGATAGCGGGGATGGTAAACCGAAAGACACTTCCAATACCTACATCGCTAAACACTTCGATTTTTCCTCCGTTTTTTCCAATAAAATCCTTACATATAATCAATCCCAATCCCGTACTTAATTCGCCATCAGTCCCCTTTCTTCCTGAAGGAGCATCAATTTTAAAAAGATTATCAATCAACTGTTTACTCATTCCAATGCCGGAATCCCGAACCGAAATCTCAATCATTTTATCCGGGATTGATTTTGCTGACACGACAATATTTCCACCTTTGGGGGTAAATTTTATTGCATTACTCATTAAATTCCTGAGAATACTGTTCAGCATATTTTCTTCAGCCAAAACTTTCAAATCAGTTGGAATCTCATTGATCAGTGTAATCCTTTTCTTAACAATTGAATCAATCAACATGTTCGAGGATTCTTCAAATTTGGCTCTCAATAAAACAGAAGTTGGCAGAAAAGTAATCAGCCCTCTTTGCATGCGCGACCATTCCAACAAATTTCCAAGCAGATCGAAGAGATTGTTCGCCGAATTTCGCATCAATACAGCAGATTTTTGTATATCTTCGGTTGACATATCCTTCAACTCATTACACATCAACTCAGTGAGTCCTAAAAACCCATTAAACGGACTACGCAGATCATGGGCTATAACCGAAAAGAGCCGGTCTTTTTCAGCATTAACTTTTTGAAGTTCCTCATTTTTACGTTTGATTTCAACATCATTATCCAGAAGAGCTTTCTGATTTTTTAACGATTCGGTTATGTCTCGCAAGATCACCAGAACATGTCGTTTGTTTTCCAAAATAAAGGTAGACAATCTAACATCCATATCGAATTCTGAACCATCTTTCCTTAATCCACGGGTCAAATAATTGTCTGGAGCAGAAGAATCTTCCATGCGGCTCCTTATAAAGCTTCCGATTCGCGTTCTTTCCTCAGTACTTATCACATTGAGAATCGAGGTTCCTAACAGCTCCTCGCAAGAATCAACCCCAAAAAGTTTCAAAGCTGCCGGGTTGCACATATCCCATATACCGTTAACATGAACCCCAATTGCATCATACGAATTTTCAAGGATGGTGCGAAACCGGGTTTCGTTAAGTTTTAAATTCGCTTCAATCTGTTTAAGATTAGTAATGTCGGTATGCTGTATTATTGCATTCGTTAATTTCCCATTTAAGTCTAATACAGGCGAAATATTAATATCGAGATCCACTTTTTTTGTATTCTTTAATTGAAGATTTTTAACCTTGGAGGTATCATATGCCATGGTGAAACGGGCTTTTTCACTTTTCTCAAAAACATTTATTACTTCCTGCATAAACCCCTGATCTTCCATCAGATTATCATTCAAAATATTGTATTTTCCAACGACTTCGTCATCCTGTATTTGCAGAAGATCACGACATGCATTATTCATCCGAATCAAAGTTCCATGTTCATCGGAAATCCATAATGAATTGGGGCTAAAATCGACAATACTGTTCAGAAAGGATTCTGACCTGGCTAATTTCTCTTCTGCCAGCCTTCTGTCTGTAATATCATGAATGATTGAATAAAGCAAGAGCCGCCCACCTGAATCAATGGGACCTGAATAAACCTCTACATTACGGATTTCACCTGAAGCCAGACGGTGAAGAAAATTAAAATAATTACGTTTTTCATTAACTGCCAGGGTCATTTCAGTAGTGATCAATTCAGGTGACAAGACATTGATTTCATTGATATTCATTGTTTCCAGCTGACTGACTGAATAGCCATAAAACTTAGAGGCCGCCTGATTTGCAGTTATAATCTTTCCGGAATCCGGATCAATGACCAATTTTACTGCATTGTTTTTTTGAAAGATATCGCGGTATTGCCGTTCACTGGAAAGCAACGTTTCTTCCAGTTTTTTACGTTCTGTGATATCAATATTAACACCTGAGAGCCGGATGACCTTGCCAAATGAGTCCTTCTCGGCCCTGTAAATACCATGGAGCCAACGCGGCTCATGATCTGATTGCCGGTAAATCCGATAATCCTTTTCGAATGGAATCCCCTGCTCAAGGCAGGCAGTTAATAAAGCATGCATAATCTTACAATCATCGGGATGGATCAGCGCTTCCCAAGCTGAGAGACCATGTGTCTGATCCGAATTAAACCCAAAAATCCGATCTGACTGTGAAGTAGCAATTATTGTGTTTGTTGCAATTTCAAAACTAAAACTCCCCATATTGCTGATTTCCTGAGCCTGGTTCAGCCGGATTGTAGTTTGAAATAACTCGTCCTCAACCATTTTACGGTCAGTTATATCTTTAAAGGTGCAAATTATCTCTTTTACTTTACCGTCAGGATTTAATTCAGGGTCGGCATTCACCAATAACCACACTCTGTCTCCGGTAGTGGGTCGAAAGACTCCCATTACCGCGTTACGCACAGGTTGACGCGTGGCAATACATTGTGGCACCGGGTGCGAGGGACCAGGATAGGGTGATCCGTCTTCATGGATTACATTCCAGTCTGCATCAAATGAAGTTTTTCCCAACAGCTGATCTTCGGTAAGCCCCAGAAGTTCAAGTGCCCTGTTATTACTCAACAATATTTCGGCCAAAGGGCCCTGGACCAAAACACCAATATGCAGGTTTGAAATCAGGCTTTGATAGGATTTTTCACTTTCCCTTAGCCGCTCTTCAATCAATTTGCGCGCAGTGATGTCGGCCAAGGCTCCGAGTAGTGCCACAGGCCGTTTTCGAGCATCAAACTCAATTTGACCTGTAACATGAATCCAACGTTCAGCATGATCATTCATTCGTAAAATCTTATATTCGATTTCAAAAATCGAATCGTGCGCCACAACCAGTTGGTGGAAATACGCTCTCATCTTCTTTTGCCATTCAGGATGGACAATCGCCATCCACCCTTCAAATGATTTATCAAAATCCGGGTCAATGCCAAAAATCAAATCGAGCACTTCAGAACTTTCCCAGGAACTGTTAACCAGATCGAGCGAAAAGGTCCCCAGCCCGGCTATCATCTGGGCTGTTCTTAAAAAAACTTCATTATGCCGAATCCTGGCTTGAGCCTCCATTTGACCGGATATGTCTGCCATTGTGATCAGGCACTGCCCTCCCAAATGTGATTCTATGCCTGTTAACTGAACATATTTGGTCGTATTATTCGAGTCTTTCAGAATCACTTCACAAATCTTCGGGTTTTTAGAGGAAAATAATTCATTCAGGAAGTGATTAAAAATAGGTTTGGTATCCTCCGAAATAAAGAATCCAAATCGACTGTTGATAAGATGCAGCCGTTCCTTACCCAGCATCCGGGCACCGCAAAGATTCAGTTCTAAAATCTCACCCTCTTTTGAAATTGTAAAATATCCTGTTGGCGCCAGGTCGTACAACTCAGCATATTTATCCTCTGCAAACTTTGCCGCCTTCTCCTTGGCGATCAGAAGTTCATCGTTCTGTATTTGCAGTTCGATCTTATGGACCTCCAGTTCATGAACCAGCTTTAATAAATCAGATTCAGAAAGTGAGATAACGCTCCTGGGCGAATGCGTTTTCATCATTTCTTCAGCCTTTATCCGAAGAATTTCAGCGGATTTTAATGCATGGAGATTTATCTTTTTCATAAAAGCAAATGATACTTAAGTTCGAATAAAATTTTCAAACAGTACCTAAAATCACAAATAATACCTTTTGTTCTCTAAATTTTATGATTGGGTTTTAACTAAAGGCAGTTAGTCAGATTATTTCAAATAGTTGAATGAAGTGCTAAGGCATAGATACTGCTTAATGACTCAAAGGTAATTGAAAAGGTTCAAAATACAGTCAGGATAGCTATTTTCTTTTTTGTTAATTTACTATAAAAGATATCCTATGCCAATCAATTGTCCCTTATTTCCCGAATGAGGATAGCCGGTACTTTCTAAAACATCCTTAATTTTACACGAAATATTTAGACCTTAAAACATCTTTTTAATCCATAATAAAATGGAAGCAGATTTAATTACAATTGGGGACGAAATTCTGATCGGTCAGATTGTGGATACCAATTCAGCCTGGATGGCGCAGAAACTGAATGACGAAGGGATCAATATCCGTCAGATCACCAGCATTTCCGATCAACCTGAACATATTATATCAACCTTAAATGAATCTGCCGGTAAATCATCTGTTGTATTGGTGACCGGAGGACTCGGCCCTACCAAGGATGACCGTACAAAATCGGCATTGTGCACCTATTTTGGAACACATCTAATTGAACACCAGGGCGTACTGGATCATGTTATCCACTTATTGGCTCCGCGCGGCATCGTGATTAATTCACTCAATCGCGACCAGGCTCTCGTCCCGGCTTCAGCTACCGTTCTTCATAATAAGTTAGGTACAGCTCCAGGACTGTGGTTTAAGCATGAAGGGACCATTTTTGTATTTATGCCAGGAGTCCCTTTCGAGATGAAATACCTCATGGAAAACGAGGTGATACCACGGCTCAATAAACTATTCAATACCTTAACTATTCTTCACCGAACCATCCTGACTACAGGCTTAGGCGAATCAATGCTTGCAGAAAAAATCAGTAACTGGGAGGAGAACCTGCCTGAATGCATCAGTCTGGCATATCTTCCAAATCCCCAAAATGTGAGATTAAGACTTTCGGCGCGTGGCGAGAATAAAAAATATCTCCTGAAACTGCTGGATAAGGAAATCAAAGAACTTACAGAAATAATTCCCGAATATATCTATGGATATGAAGAAGATACAATGGCCGGGAATATTGGTGAAATTCTTAAGGAGAAAAATTTGACCCTGTCGGTGGCTGAAAGTTGTACAGGAGGATATATTGCCCACTTGATTACTTCAAATCCGGGTAGTTCTCAGTATTTTAAAGGGGGCATTATTGCCTACTCCAACGAATTGAAAATTGATTTATTGGGAATTGATCGAAATGTTATATCCGACAGAGGTGCAGTGAGTAAGGAGGTGGTTGAAGCTATGGCTGTGGGCGCCCGAATGCACCTCCACACGGATTATGCCATTGCGACCTCAGGCATTGCCGGTCCTGACGGAGGAACCCCGGAAAAACCTGTGGGAACCGTCTGGATAGCTGTTGCCGGCCCCGATTCCGTATTCTCGAAAGTATCCAATTTTGCAAATAACCGGGAAAGAAATATTATCCGGTCGAGCATGACTGCTTTGAACATGCTCAGGCTCGAACTGATTAAAAACAAAACGATATGAAAAATAAATTAATTAAGACAATACTGATTCTAGGGTCACTCCTCATAATCCTCATCAATATTCCAATCCTTTTTGAAAATAAAATTACACAGAAAATCAAGTGGGCTGCAACTGATGCGGTTCATGCAAAAGTTGATTTCGAAAAGATTAGGTTATCCCTATTCAGAAGTTTTCCACAATTAAATATTGAATTAAAAAACCTTTCATTAACCGGAACTGATGATTTTGATAATTCCAAACTGCTAACATCAGATCAGCTTTCAATATCTGTAAATATTTCAAGCTTGTGGAGCAACGACGGGCTAATTATCTCATCCATAAAACTTAAACACCCATCGATAAATATTCTGGTAAACAAATTCGGAAAATCGAGCTGGGATATTTCAAAGACAAAGACCAGCCCTGGAGCAGGGACAGCTTCCGACAAAAAACGTTCCATAATCAACCTGGAGAAAATTGAGATCAGTGATGCTTCCCTATCCTATCAAAATGAATCCTCTCCATTATCATTCGCTCTTCTTAATGGAAATTTTGAGCTTTCCGGAGCATTCAATGGGAATAGCGGCAAACTCCGAATTTCAGGGCAGGCTGACAGTCTGAACCTGGATTCCAATGGTTCCCGGTATATTTCAAATATGAAAATCGCAATCAAAGGAAATCTGCAATCCGATTTTGATAAAAAAACCTTCAAAATTCTTCAGAACGAATTATTAATCAATAAATTGCCAATTGAATTGCAAGGAGTATTTTCGTTTGCCGAAAAAGCAAGCCTGTTCGATTTAACATTTAAATCATCTACCTCTTCCTTAGGCGATCTGTTGGGTTTTATTCCCGAAAAATATCAAAAAAATCTAAAAGGGATAGAAACAAATGGCGCTATCACTTTTGGCGGATTTGTGAAAGGGACTTATTCAGGCGACTCTCTGCCCGCTTTTAATGTCGATCTGAAAATTGCAGGTGGCCGATTAAAATATCCAAAATTACCGAAAGAGATTGGTCAGATTGAGATAAATGCCAATATTTCCAAACCGCAGGGAGTACTCGATCTCACCAGGGTCGATATCGGGAAAGCAGATGCCTCTTTAGCCGGGAATCAGGTTAAAGCTGCTTTGAGTATTTCCACACCTGTGAGCGATCCCCAATTGCAAGGAAGTCTCAAAGGTGTAGTTGACTTTGCTTTACTAAGGCAGGCAATCCCTATGGATTCGATTGATTTAAAAGGAATTGTTGATGCCTCAGTTGAATTCGACGGACGATACTCCTCCATTGATAAAGGGGACTATGAAAATTTCAAAACCGATGGAAAGATCTCATTCCAGAACTTCGTGGTTGCCTCGAAATCTTTACCGCAAAAATTTGAGGTGAAATCTGCAAACGTCAGTTTGAATTCAAAAGCGATTTCATTAACCCAGCTATCAGGAAACTTTGGAGAGAGCGCATTTACCGCTCAGGGAACAATCACGAATTACTGGAGTTATCTGTTGCGCAAAAGTGTTTTAACCGGAGCGATCACACTTAATTCAAGCTACTTCAATTTCAATCAGTTAATGGTAAAAACAAATTCTGGATCCAAAGAGTCCGGTGAAGCGGGTAAATCCTCGGGGATTCCTGAAAACCTGAATTTAACCATACAAACATCAGTTACCAGGGCACTTTATGACAGACTGAGCATCACAGGAATTGCGGGGAAAGTGATAATCAAAGAGCAGAAAGTTATTCTTGAAGGGTTGAATATGAATATGCTTCAGGGAAAAGTATTGATTTCGGGCACCTATTCTACCCCCAAAGAGGCAGTACCGGATTTCGATATTAAATTGGATATTAAAGATCTTGATTTGCCAACTGCCTATCAATCATCAGGAACCATCCGGCATTTCCTTCCAATTGCAGGTCAAAGTACCGGAGCCTTCAATTCTTCAATTTCTTTGACCGGCAAAATCGGCCCCGATGATACACCCGTATTTACGAGCATAAATGGAGGAGGCACCTTAACCGGGAAAAATATAGAGTTGGTCGGAGCTGACTTTTTTAATGAAATCGCAAAGTATTTTAGAAAAGATCTTTTTAAACGGGTCAAAATCAGCGATTTTACAACAAACTTTAAAATGGTAAACGGGGGTTTGACCGTCGCGCCATTTAGTACCCGGTTAGCGGGACAGGATGTAACCATATCCGGAAAGCAATCAGCAAACCTGATTCTGGACTATAAACTTGATTTCAAGGTAAATAAGGAAGATCTGAGTCAGGATGTAAATACCTATATCGGTTTTGTACCGGGAGCTGAGAATATTAAAAAATATCCGATTGAAATCAACCTGGGAGGGTCATTCGACAAACCGGACGTAAAAGTTGATCTAACTGAGGCCAAGGACCTGGTTGCGAAAGAGTTCACCAAAAAGGCGGGTTCGGCGATCCAGGATGCCCTCAAGAAATTCGGGCTGGATAAGTTGTTTAAATGAAATCGCCATGATAAGAATATCACCAACCGAAATAAATATTTCCCTATGGCGATTCCATCTGGCCTTGAAAAAACAAATTATATACAGATGAAACCCTCATGAACTTACAACCAAAAAAGGCAATGTAAAAATCAATGAGGGTTCCACACGGATCAAGAATCTAAATATTAGTAAGTTAATTAAAATTTATACGTGTGAAATAAATGGCGCTTTAGAGCAACTTTTTTAACCACAATGTTCACAAAGATAAATTCACAAACATCACTAAGCTTCTGTTTAAAAATTAAATTGACCTTTTTTTGGCCGTAGGTCATTAATTTCAATAGAAAAATAAGTCTGAAAAGACCAATTGTCTGTCAGGACATTAACAGATTCATGGTTAAATCCCTACGGGAAATTTATTCCCGGAATTATGCTTTTCCAGGGAGATTAAAACAGTTTCAAAGTAATTCGGATAATTCAATCTTGCATGCAACCAGCATACCACCAGCACATTAAATCGATATTTCTCAGTTTATTTATTATTGCATTCTCATTGACAATAAAAGCCCAGGAGACCGATTATCATGGGTTTAAATGTCTGGACTTTAAATTCGAGGGGCAAGATGCCAAAATCGTTTTTCCTGAGAAAGCTGATGCCGGCCGTCATTGGATCTGGAGAGCCCGATTCTGGGGCCATGAGCCACAAACTGAGATAGCCTTACTGAAGAAAGGATTTCACGTAGTTTATATTGATGCTGCCGAATATTGTGGCAATCAGGAGGCTGTAAATTTATGGAACCATTTTTACAATTATTTGATCTCCCAATACCAGTTGAACCCCAAAGCTGTACTCGAAGGATTCAGTCGCGGAGGTCTTTATGTTTACAACTGGGGCTCAGAGAATGTCACTAAAGTTGCCTGCATCTATGCCGATGCTCCGGTTTGCGATCTGCGTAGCTGGCCGGGTGGAAAAGGGAAAGGGGCAGGCTCACCGGATGACTGGAAAGCTCATCTAAAAGCTTACAACCTCACTGAACTGACCGTAAATAAATTTAAGGAGATGCCTATTTACAATGCGGTGAAATTGGCAGAAGCCCGTGTTCCGGTCATCCATGTTTGCGGAGCTAAAGATGAAGCAGTTCCAATTGAAGAGAATACGTATGTCCTTGAAAAAACTTATAAGGAAGCAGGGGGTGAAATCCAAATTATTGTCAAGGAAGGGGGAGGCCATCATCCGCACAGTTTAAAGGATCCCTACCCTATCGTACGTTTTATCCTTTCGCATACTGCCCCCGAAATGCTGGATCTTCCATCGCCTCCCAATTCAAAAATGGTCATCAATTTTAGAGGAACTATCGACAATTGCCGGATAAAATTTGACCATGAAAAAAAAGGGAGAGTTGCTTTTCTCGGAGGGTCAATTACCTTTAATTCCGGTTGGCGAGACAGTATTTGCAACTATCTGCAGCAAAAGTTTCCGGAAACTGACTTTGAGTTTATCAATGCGGGTATTCCCTCGACCGGTTCTACCCCGGGAGCCATGAGACTCGTCCGTGATGTTTTATCGAAAGGAATGATCGATTTATTATTCGAAGAAGCTGCAGTAAATGATGCCACTAATGGTATTAGTCCTAAAATGCAGCTTAGGGGTATGGAAGGAATCGTTTATCATGCGATCAAATCAAATCCGAATATGGATATCGTGATGCTTCACTTTGTGGATCAGGATAAGATGGCAGATTATAACCGGGGCAAAACACCGGAGGTGATTGAACAACATGAGAAAGTGGCTGAATATTATGCGATTCCATCCATCGATTTCGCCAAGGAAGTAAACGACCGGATCCTAAACGGGGAGTTTTCCTGGCGCGATGATTTCAAAGACCTGCACCCTTCCCCATTTGGACAGGCCATTTATTTCAGAACAATCAAGCATTTTTTTGATACATCATGGAAAAATCCCGCTCCAATGGAACAAAACCCTAAAAAACTACCCGGTAAAACATTGGATACTAATTCATATGTCAATGGTCATTTTGAACCGATTAAAAACGCAAAACTGAAGTCGGGTTGGAAATTAATCCGTAACTGGATACCCGAAGATAAAGTGTCCACCCGGGAGGGATTTGTCAATGTTCCTGTTCTAGAGGCCTTACAACCCGGGGCAACGTTAAAATTAAAATTCTCGGGTACCGCCATCGGGTTATTTGTTACCTCCGGTCCTGATTCAGGGATGCTTGAATATAGTATTGACGGAGCAGCCTTCAAAACTTCCGATCAGTTCACCCAATGGAGCCAGCAACTCCATCTTCCCTGGCTGATTATGCTTGAGGATGAGCTTCTGGCAGGCAAGCACACCTTGCAATTGAGGGTGTCAGCAACAAAGAATCAAAGAAGCAAGGGTTTTGCCTGCCGGATTCATCAATTTGCAGTCAATAATTATAATCAATAATCTTATCTTTGCAATTCTATATAGGGAAAAGATACAAATTCTTAAAAAAAAAATATGAAGATTGCACTGATCGGTTACGGGAAAATGGGAAAAGAGATCGAGCAGATTGCCATTAGTCGAGGACACGCGATTGTTCTAAAGATTGATATTCAGAATCAGGCTGATTTGACTATGGAGAATCTCTCCAAGGCTGATGTTGCAATAGAGTTCACAGGTCCGGAAACTGCATTAGGCAACTATTTAAAATGTTTTGAAGCTGGTGTTGCAGTGGTGAGCGGTACCACGGGCTGGCTGGAACATAAGACAACCGTTGAAAAAGCCTGTTCCGACCAGCAAGGTTGTTTTTTCTATGCATCGAACTTCAGCCTGGGCGCTAATATCTTTTTTGCCTTGAATAAATTCCTGGCAAAAACAATGAAAGAGTTCCCCCAATATGATGTTTCCATGACCGAGGTTCACCATACCCAGAAGCTGGATGCCCCCAGCGGGACAGCTATCACATTGGCTGAAGATATCCTTGCGGTAAACAACATTAAAACGAAGTGGACAATTCACGAACCTCAATCAAAGAACGAACTATATATCAATCCTATACGTGAAGGCCAGGTTCCCGGAATTCATACCATCAAATACGATTCAGAGGTGGATTATATCGAGATCACGCATAGCGCATACAGTAGAAAAGGGCTTGCATTTGGAGCTGTTTTGGCGGCTGAATATAGTAAAGGGCGCATTGGAGTATTTTCAATGGCAGATCTCCTGAATTTTTAATAAAATAAAATTAAATAAGAATGAATAATTTATTGGAAAACAAATGGTTTAAGTTTGGCCTGGTTGGTGGTCTTTACCTGCTATGGGTTATTTGGTTAAGTAATTTCTGGTGGCTTATTGGAATAGTGATCATTTTTGATACCTATATTTCCAAAAAGGTTCATTGGGCCTTTTGGAAAAAGAGAAACCCTCCTGAAGGAAAGCAAACGAAGGTAGTCGAGTGGGTTGATGCCATAATCTTCGCAGTCATAGCAGCTACTTTTATCAGGCTCTTCTTTATTGAAGCCTATACTATCCCTACCTCATCTATGGAAAAATCGATGATGGTTGGTGATTACCTGTTTGTGAGCAAAACCGCATACGGTCCCAAAATGCCCAATACACCCATCTCCTTCCCGTTTGTGCATCATACCATGCCGCTTTCAAATACTGTACAATCCTTCTCAACCCTCATCCATTATCCTTACCGGAGAATTGCCGGTACAGGGAAGGTTAAAAACGATGATGTCGTAGTTTTCAACTTTCCTGAAGGTGATACCGTTGCAGTGAGTATGCAGGAAAGAAGTTATTACGAAATGGTACGTTCCTATGGCAGGGACAGAGTTTGGGGTGATAAAAGTACTTTTGGAGATATTATTTACCGTCCGGTAGATAAGCGGGAAAACTATATAAAACGTTGCATCGCCATTCCCGGGGATTCCCTTAAACTTGTAAAAGGGCAGGTCTATGTCAATGGAAAACCTCAAAAGGAGATTCCCGGAATCCAGTATAAATACCTGATTACCACCAATGGAACAGCCATTAACGACAATATTCTGGAAAAACTGGATATCACCCGTTCCGAAATTGAAGGCTCTGACTCCCGTTACATCCTCTCCCTCACGGCAGAACAGGCAAAAAAGCTGGATGGTATGAAGTTTATCCAATCCAAGGAAAGAGTGACCTGGCCATCTGAAAATAGTGATCCGGCAATCTTTCCAAGCGATCCGAAGTTTACCTGGAATCTTGATAATTTTGGCCCGATATGGATTCCAAAAAAGGGGGTTACCATCAATCTTACGTTGGCCAATCTGCCTTTATTTAAAAGAATCATAGCCGTTTACGAAGAAAATGATCTAAAGGTTAAAGAAAATATCATCTACATTAATGGAGCCCCTGCTTCGACCTATACTTTTAAAATGAACTATTACTGGATGATGGGAGACAACCGCTATAATTCGGCTGATTCAAGGTACTGGGGATTTGTACCGGAAGATCATGTGGTAGGGAAGGCATCTTTCGTTTGGCTATCACTGGACAAGAACAAAAGTTTCTTATCTAAAATTCGTTGGGAAAGGTTTTTTATGAGTGTTAAGTAGTCTTTCTGAGTTTTAATATTTATACAAAGACAGGAAGAACAAGAGGAAAAGATTTTAAATAAATGGTTTGCGGATTGGGCGTCCTGTAGAGGACAATTTATTTCAGAATGTACTCACTTCCATTGAGTTTAAAAATATTTGATACATGAGGACTTTTAGCCGGATAATAGTTGTACTTATCTCATTAGCAATTCTTCTTTCTTGCAGGGCCTCTGGTTATATTGCAGATCCTCAGAGTATTAAAAGGCAAGAACAAATGCGGAATTATCGTACTGGTGTCAACATCGCTGATATTGGATTGATAGTGGCAGCTTCTGTGGGTGCTATTTATACCGGTTTGAATGTGTATGCAAATCCCCAATCCCAATCGTTTAAGAAAATGAGGCTGGTCAATGATTCAAATGATACCCTTTTTGTGAATATGGTTACCGATTTTCATTGGAAGGATTCGTCCTTTTGTGACATTCGGGAAATAGTGTTGCCTCCTTTGCAGAAAGCCCGGATGATCGTTCCTTTGGGCGTTGTATACAATATATTCTTCAGGAATGAATTCAATGCCCCTGATGATGAAAAGGTGGAGATAAATACTGCTCAAATCCGCAAAGTCAGGCTTAAGCCTGGAAAAATCAAATCGGGAGATCAAATAAAAAACTAAAATAATCAGACGATGCAACGAGGATTACTGACAGGAATAATGTTTGGAGTGGCTATGGTCATTTTTGCCTTACAAAATTCGGTCAAAGTTCCGGTCAAATTCCTTTGGATGAAATTCGCAGAGGTCCCGCTAACACTGATTTTGGTAATCCCCCTTCTAATTGGGGTATTAGTAACCGCACTGTTTGCATACATTGATAAACAAAGATTGAGAAGCAGAATTAAAAAGCTTCAGGTCAGATTAAGGGAGCTTGAAAATCCTGGAACTGAAGATGAAACCTTTCAAAAGTCAGGAGATTTAGATGCCGGGGATGAAATGACTGTTGAGGGCGAGCCGGGTCACAAATTTTTCGACTATTAAATGGACAATCAGGAAACATGCGCCTTGCTGAGCATTGCTTATTTTGCACCAGTTCAATATTATACCAAATTGATTAACTACCCTCACATCTACATTGAATTTTGTGAGAATTATGTGAAGCAATCGTACCGAAATCGTACTGTAATCCTTGCTGCCAACGGTCCGTTACAATTGACATTGCCGATAGTGGATGGACCTCGGGCAAAAGGCCCCATCCGGGATCAGTTGCTATCCTATGACTATCCCTGGCAACAAATGCATTGGCGAGGGATTAGTTCAGCTTACAACAATTCACCTTTTTTCGAATATTATGCCGATGACCTGGCCCCTTATTTTCAAAAAAAAAGATGGAAATATTTAACTGATTTCAATATTGAAGTACAACAAGCTGTTTTGAAGGCAATTAATTTTGATGCTCTGGTTAAATATACTGATGAATATATTCCTGTTGATCAGGTTTCCGGAATTATGGATGATTTTCGTTATATTATTCATCCCAAACCTCAGAGGCAAATTGAAGATAAACATTTCTTCCCTGTACGATATGTCCAGGTATTTCATGAAAAATGGGGATTTGTACCTAATTTAAGTATTCTCGATTTGCTCTTTAATGAAGGGCCAGAAAGCATCAGTTACCTGAGATCGTGCATTCGTTAAAGGCTAAAGTGGCCGTGTGACTATGTTCAGGTTAAGAAACTCACCCGGTCACTATAAAGCAGATTAAATCTTCCCCAATCTTTTTAGTTCCCAGAAACATTTTGCAGTTGCATTAATGTCAACGGCCGCATTATGGGCCTCTTCAAAACCGGTTCGGAAGAGCTTATAATGCAATTCTGACAACTTCGGCCATTTATATCCGTATGGACCCTGAATTGCACAATAATTTGTAGAACTTTCCATGGTGCAGACCTTCTTTTTGGAGGGGATTGGATTGGTAAGACCCATTCTCAAAAATTCAGCTCCGACAATCATTGCATCAAAACTGATGTTATGAGCCACAAGGACTTCCGAGTTATCAATCAGTGAATGAAATGCGTTTAAAACTTCCGTTAAAGAGACACCTTCTCGAACAGCCCGGTCATGTGAAATGCCATGGATCATCGAAACATCGGCTGGAATTTTAAAACCTTCCGGTTTGATAATGAAATTCCCTTCCGAAAGTTTAGTGCCATTTTTATCAAAGATTAAAAAAGCTAACTGCACCAATCTTGGCCAGTTTTTTAAATCAGTGACAGGAGCTTTCCAATTTTTTGGTAATCCGGTGGTTTCAGTGTCAAAAAATAGATACATGTTCAAAGCTTCTCTTTAATGAATTTCCGAACAATATCGTTATGGTCGAAGGCCATATCAGGCAGGGAATCCAATGGGAACCACTCTGCCATGGCGGCATCATCACCCCCAAGAACCTGGGAATTGCCTCTAACCTTACCATAAAAGACTGTAGTAACAGTGCGATGCCTCGGATCGCGTCCAATGGCATCAAATGTAAAAAATTGCTTAAGTGCGACCTCTTTTAATCCGGTCTCTTCGAGTAATTCCCGGCTGCAAGCCTGGATAAGTGTCTCTTCCATCCCAACAAAGCCTCCGGGCAATGCCCAGAATCCCTGAAAAGGGTCAAATTTCCGCTGAATCAGCAAGATCATTTCCTGACCCTCCTTTTCAGTTACAACAATAGCATCTACGGTCATGGCTAACCGGGGATATTTATACGAATATTTTAACCCAAGTTCTCTATCCTTAATTTCCTTCTTTTCCTTTTCGGCATTTCGCCATACGATATAGATAACAATAATAATTGCCGCTATATAACCTACGATTTCGAGATGTCCCATAATTTCACTTTTTAGAGTTTAGAAATGAGATGTATTTAATCCCGGATTATCCGTCGCATAAGTCTCATCTGGTGAGTATACCTCTTTGTATCAATATTATAAATTCCCGAATGGTCGACATTATCTATACGGACCTTACCCGATGAGTGGATGATTTTATTCTTTTCCCAGATAATTCCTACATGCACAATAGCGCCATCTTCGTTGTCGAAGAAAGCCAGGTCACCCGGCAAAGCCTCTTCAACAAAACTCAGGTTATCACCTAAAAGAGATTGTTGAACTGCATCCCGCGGAATGGAAAGCCCGGCCATTTTATACAAAACCTGTGTAAAACCAGAGCAATCGATCCCAAATGGAGACCTTCCTCCCCAAAGATAGGGAGAATTGAAGTATTTAAGTGCATTATCGATAATTATTTCACGCACACCCTGCCTATCCTTGCTGATATTATGACCAAGAATATTATAAATGACCTCGCCGATTTGAAATGTCCGGGAAACCGGATCAAAATGGGGCAAGGAACTACCAGCTACGATTAAAAAATTGGTATAATTGTCTGCCTGTTGAACAATATTAAACACATCAGTAGTCACAATCCGGGGTATATCTAAAAGTTGAGCAAAGGATTGTTCATCAACTTCATTGACCATTATGCGGTCAATCCAACCCTCATAACCATCAAATTCAAGTTTTATCCGGCACCATTTCGCCTGCTCTTCCAGTATGGTATAGTGTTCACCAAAAAGTATCTGAGTGCACATTTCCCCCTTTTCGCGCGGTTCAGAACGTACAGGAACAATACTTAGGTTGGAGATTCCGTATCTCATTAAAAAATGATTACTTTTGATTATTCCCAAATATACGAAATAATTGGTTGCTTTTTGAACCAGGTGAAATAGCCATGATTCATGAATCACAAACCGGAAATGAGAATCACCTCCAATCATGGCTATTCCATTTGGCTTTATAAAAACAAATTATTATCAAATGAAAAGAGAAAAGGATGAATCCACAAAAGAAAAAATGGTTTGAATCGGAAAGCTGGCACACGATTTATATTACCTCCATCTTTATCATTACGGCCATTGTCCTCTATTTTGCGCTGCCGCAGGAAGGGAGATTCCGCTACGAATTTCAGAAAGGGAGACCCTGGATGCATGCAACCCTAATCGCTCCATTCGACTTTGCAATTATGAAATCGGATCAGGTAATCAGCGAAGAACGCGACTCTCTTTTAAAGTCTTTAACTCCTTATTTTCAATATCATGACTCAGTTAGAAAGCAACAAATCATAGCCCTTTCGTTAAAAATTGATGAGATCACGCTCAAGGAAAATACAGAGATTCTTTATTCTAGAGTGGTCAAAAATAAAGTACTCACTATATTTGATAAAATCTATTGTACAGGAATTCTCGAACAAGGGGCAATCAACTCGGAGGCGTTATCAGGTAAAAATGAGTCGCTGATTGTCAGAAATAATTTAGCAGAAAAAGTTCCTGTAGGACAGCTATACTCTTTAAAAACAGCCTATTCTGAAGCCAATTCAGCTCTTGACCTGCTGAAAAACAGCGATCCTGACTTAAAGCAAATTATTGAAAAATTCCATGCTGAAGATTATCTGGCTGTTAACCTTACCTTTGATCCTGATAAGACGGAAACAGAAAAGCAAAAAATTCTGGAGAATCTCAGCACGACCAATGGTGTTGTACAGGAAGGAGAACGTATTGTCTCGCAGGGTGATGTTGTCTCCCCGCATACCTATCTGATACTGGAATCACTGAAATCAGCCTCCGAAAAAAGCCGCGGGGATCTGACCAAATCCTACCTGATCGTTCTAGGTAAGGCGGTATTTATCTGCATGTTAATGCTCACATTATTTCTGTTTATTTACAATATTCGCCGTAAGTTATTGAAATCAAAACGGGATGTCACCTTTACCCTGCTAATGATGATTCTGATGATCTATTTTTGCCGGGTCATTATTTCTTCAAATACCATTCCGATTTACATCGTTCCATTCACTGCCCTGGCCCTGATTATACGAACCTTTTTGGACGCCCGGCTTGCCATTTTTGTAAACACAATTACAGCATTAATAGTTGGCTTTATGGTTCCCAACGGATATGAGTTCGTACTTCTTACTATACCAGCAGGGAGCATTGCCGTGATCAGTCAGAATAATCTACAAAGGCGTGACCAGCTAATTCTGACTTCAATTATTGTCTTCTTTGTATATGCATTTACCTATATCGGAATCTCATTGATCCAGGAGGCTAGCCTTTCAGGGATAGACTGGGAGGTTATGAAATGGTTTCTCATTAATGCCGCACTAACGTTAATCACGTATCTCCTGGTTTTTGTAATTGAAAAGTCATTTGGGTTTATTTCGGATGTCACATTGATTGAATTATCCTACTCCAGCCAAAAACTACTTCGGAAACTTGCTGAAGAGGCACCCGGTACTTTCCAACATTCCATGCAGGTAGCCAATCTGGCTGAAGAGGCCATCCTGCAACTTGGAGGTAATCCTTTGCTGGTTAGGGCTGGAGCACTTTACCATGATATTGGGAAACTGGTAAATCCACAATATTTTATTGAAAATCAAACATTTGGAATAAATCCACACGATCAGAGATCGGTTCAGGAGAGCACGCAAATAATCATGAACCATGTCAATAATGGAGTAGAACTTGCCAGAAAACATAAAATTCCGGAGCAGATCATTGATTTCATCCGAACGCATCACGGGACAACAATAACCGGTTATTTTTATGTTGAATTAAATAACAAGCCTGATCAGGAGATCGATAAAAAGCCATTCACTTATCCCGGACCAGTTCCATCAACCCGTGAAACCGCCGTGGTTATGTTGGCTGACAGCATCGAGGCAGCCTCCAGAAGCCTGGATAAAAAAGATGCCGCTAACCTTAAAGAACTGATAGAATCTATCTTCGATCGAAAAATAAAGGCCGGTCAGCTTGATTATGCACCCTTGACATTCAAGGATATTACACTTTTGCAGCAAATTTTTCTCGAAAAATTATTGAATATCTATCACGCCCGCATCACCTATCCCCTAAAAGTGACCTGACAAGGAACCTTCTCCGGGTTCATATTTTAATTTATAATAGCCTTCCAATTTATAATTATTCTAATCCCATTCCAATCGTTGAAATTCAATCAGTTTTACTATTTTTCGACCTTAAATTTTACAATCGGCAAATATTATGACAATCATCAAAAAAGGTCTCATTCTCTCACTGATATTGTGGTTCTTCACAGCCTCTTCTTTCGGCGAAAATAAGGATCAGGAAGGATATAAGTTTGAATTAATTAAAGAGGTACTCCACACGTCGGTTAAAAATCAGTATCATTCAGGAACCTGTTGGTCTTTTGCCGGGATGTCATTCTTTGAAGCGGAGATGCTTCGGATGGGAAAGCCTGAAGTTGATTTATCCGAAATGTTTGAGGTAAGTCAGTGTTACCGAGACAAAGCTCAAAAATATGTCAGGATGCAGGGCAAAATTGGGTTCAGTTCCGGTGGTGAGCTTTATGATGATTTATATGTTGCCAATAAATTTGGTCTTGTCCCGGAAAGTGCATTTCCAGGGATCAAATATGGGGAAGAGAAACATGTACATGGCGAAATGGATGAAGTTCTCCTCAAAATGGTCGAGGCAGTAGTGGAAAACAAGGATAAAAAGCTCACCAATGTCTGGGACATCGCCGTAGGTAAAACGCTGGATGCATACCTTGGTGAACTTCCTGAAAAATTTGATTATCAGGGTAAAACATACACTCCAAAATCTTTTGCTTCCGAATATTGCGGTATTAACCCGGATGATTACGTCCAAATCACTTCGTTTACTCATCACCCTTTTTATCAGACATTTAGCCTTGAAGTTTCCGACAACTGGCTCTGGAGTCCCTTCTATAACGTTCCACTTGACGAATTTCAGGAGATTGTTGATTATTCACTGCAAAACGGGTATTCTGTATTATGGGCTGCCGATGTGAGTGACAAGGGATTTGCAACATCCACAAAAGGCATTGCTGTCGTACCGGATAAGACGCCGAAAATTATGAATGAAGTCGAAACCGCAAAATGGGATAGTCTATCTGAAAAAGAGAAGGATGCTACCTATTATAAATTTGACAAACCTGTTAAAGAACGTGTGATTAGCCAGGAAATCAGACAGATGGCCTTTGATAATCTGGAAACAACCGATGATCATGCGATGCATCTGATCGGAATTGCAAAAGATCAGAACGGTGCACTTTACTATAAAGTGAAAAATTCCTGGGGTAGTTACAACCAGTTTAAAGGATACTTTTATGCTTCGCAACCCTATTTGCGCTATAAAACTACAGCGATTATGGTGAATAAGGCAGCAATTCCGGATCAAATCAGGAAAAAACTCAAATTATAGCATTTTTTTAACGAAAATTTTATCTACTTTTGCGGCCAGTTCCGTACGCAATCTCTGACAGCAAACAAATAGACACTGTGAATATTGCGTTCGTTAAAAATTTCGTTAAAATCATTTATGATGGATCTGATTAAAATTGCAGAAAATGCGTTTCTAGGCGAACAAAAAGAACTCCCTAGTTTTCATGCAGGCGACACGGTGACAGTCCGTTACAAGATCGTCGAAGGTGCCAAAGAAAGAATTCAGAATTACAAAGGTACTGTTATTCAAATCAAGGGTACCGGTACAACTAAAACATTCACCGTTCGCAAAATGTCCGGAAATATTGGTGTTGAAAGGATTTTCCCTTTCTTTTCTCCATTTATTGACGGCATTGAAGTAAATCGGATGGGACGTGTACGTCGTGCACGTTTGTATTATCTCCGCGAACTGACAGGCAAGAAAGCCCGTATCAAGGAAAAAAGATTCTAAGCAAACAATTTTAAAAGGGTTCCTCAAAAAGGAACCCTTTTTTTTCCTACTTTTATAGGAAATATGGTTTTGTTGTTTTCTGGGTGTGAAAATAAATCGGAAGTTCTTTAAATCGGAGGAGATTTGGATGTCACTCACTGGTTCCTGACAGGTAACGCAGATACATAATCACAGTTGTCTGTCTTTCTGACATAGGATAAATAAGACATAATAGCTTCGATTGAGGGTTGACAGTCGCAAGCTGCCAATTGCCAGCATCTCCATACGTTCACTCTCACCAAAAGTCATCAAACTAATACTTTAACGGACATGCCCCTTCTTAACAAGGAAAAACTTTTTACCAAACGCTGGTTTATTGATTATAGTTTAATCACAGTTGGTTCCTTTATTATGGCTGCGGGTTTTGTATTTTTTATTACACCGCATAAAATCGTTCCAGGAGGTATTTATGGTCTGGGAATCATTGTTCACTATCTGAGTAAAGGGATGGCATTATGGCCTGACGGATTTCCTATCGGATTATTCAACCTTCTGGTAAATATACCGCTGACTTACTTTGGCATTAAACTCCTTGGTCCCAGATTTGGAACAAAAACCATTTATGGATTTATATCCTCATCAGTTTTTATGGATTGTATCACCTGGATGCGTGTGGTTGGCGATGCACCGTTGGTAAATGATGTATTACTTTCATGCATCTTTGGAGGTGTATTAACAGGCATTGGACTTGGATTAATTTTCAAGGCTCGGGCTACTTCAGGCGGCAGCGATATCGTTGCGATGGTGATCACGCGATACACCAGAATTCCAATTGGACAGATGCTGATCTGGGTGGATTCTGCGATTGTTTTGGTCGCTTTAGCTGCATTTAAAGATTGGCAAATTCCCTTGTACAGTATGATTGTGATCTACATCACCGGAAGGGCAATTGACATCATTCTGGAAGGGACAAATTACAATAAAGCGCTGATCATCATATCTGATAAACATGAGGATATCCGGGATAAAATCATTCATGATCTGGCACGTGGCGGCACTTATCTGAAAGGCGTTGGGATGTATACCAATACTGAAAAAAATATTATTTTCACGGTTGTAAGCCGTCGGGAGGTAGCTATTCTCGAAGAACACATCAATAAAATTGATCCCCAGGCATTTATTACAATCATGGATGCCAGTGAGATTCTCGGTGAGGGATTTCATTCTTTAAAGCGCAAAATTGATGATCATTAATGGTCTGAAAAATTAAATTTCAAATGATAAAAAAGGCAATATGCCTGTTTATTTTTAGTCTTTACATGTTACCGTTTCCCGGGCTCAGTCAAAAAGTTGGATTGGTCCTCAGCGGAGGCGGTGCAAAAGGACTTGCTCATATAGGCGTGATCAAGGCCCTGGAGGAAAACAATATTCCTATCGACTATATCACGGGAACATCTATGGGTGCAATTATTGGCGGACTTTATGCTGCAGGCTATTCAACTGAGGAAATGGAAATACTCTTTAAATCAGAGGATTTTAAGCGGTGGTCAACGGGCATTATTCCACCCAAGTACAACTATTTCTTCAAGCAACTTGATGAAAACCCATCATTTATAGATATGGACTTTGCCAAAAAGGAGGATAAGATGAAACTTGCACTTCCTACTAATCTTATCCCTTCGGGGCAAATGGATTTCGGCTTTATGGAACTTTTCAGTCCGGCAAATGCCGTCGCCGGTGAAAACTTCGACCACTTATTTGTCCCTTTCAGGTGTGTTGCCACAGATATCTATCGTGGCGAACCGGTCGTTTTCAAGTCTGGTGACCTTGGATCATCAATCAGAGCGTCCATGACTTTTCCATTCTATTTTAAACCTATTGAAATCGACAGCGTTCTGCTTTTCGATGGCGGACTGGTCAATAACTTTCCCATTGACGTTATGCTTCAGGATTTTCATCCCAATATTATGATAGGAAGTACCGTTGCCTCCAAGGACATTAAGCCAAAAAAAGACGATATAAAGCTTCAACTGGAAAATATGATGGTCCGTAAAACAAATTATTATATCCCGGATAGTTTGGGAATTACTATAAAATCACCCGTGGAACATATTGCCCTTTTCGATTTCGAACGACTCGATGAAATTGAAAAAGTAGGTTATATGTCTGCGATGGCTCAAATTGAAAAAATAAAATCCCGAATTACCAGAAGATCCGATCTTGAACAGCTTACACGAAAACGTGAGGAGTACCGAAGCCAGGCTCCTTCAATGAAATTTAATAACATACAGGTTTCCGGGGTGGACGGATCTCAGAGGTATTACATTATTCACACTATCCGACACAAATCAAAAACCTTCGATTTAGAGGAGTTAAGGCGGGAATACTTTAAGATTCTTGCTGACGATAAAATTCAGTCTCTTTTGCCAACAGCCTATTACAGCCAGGAAACCGGGCTCTACGATCTACAGTTAAAAGCAGAGCAGAAAAAACCCCTTGCAGTAGGTGTAGGAGGCTATTTTTCGTTTTCAGATGTCAATCAGGGGTACCTTGGGTTAGACTACAGGCTATTTAATAATCTTCCCATAACTATCCAGTCAAATATCCAATTTGGTAAATTCTACAGTTCGTTTATGGCAGGCTCCCGCTTTAACTTTACTACAAAATGGCCTTTCTCCCTGGAGCTATATTTCATAAAGAACAGAACTGATTACTATTCAGGCTCCACTCAGCTTCTCTTTGAAGACCAGGTTTCGCATTATTTTATTCGAAATGATGACAATATCCAACTGAACATTAGTTTTCCGGCAAAAACCACCTCCAAATGGGAAGCTGGAATAGACTTCTTAAATCAGGCGGATAGTTATTATCAGATTGTTGACTTTACAAAAAATGATACACCCGATATTACTACCTACACTGCGGGAAATGTACACCTCCGTTTTGAAACCAAAACATTTAATAAAAAACAGTATCCAACTGAAGGTAAAATGTTTAATATAGAAACAAGCTATATATTCGGAACTGAAAAAGAAGATCCGGGATCAACGAATCCGCAAAATAGTCCTTATCGCAAAACACACGATTACCTGCAGTTAAAAATTGATTTTGAAAAATACCTAAAAACTACAAAATGGCTAACAATAGGGTTTACTGCAAATTCCTATTTTTCAAATAAAGAGCTTTTTAATAATTATACTTCTACACTCCTTGCATCGCAAAACTTCTCTCCCACTGTGAATAGCACCATAAGATATCTGCCCTATCTGAGGTCAAATAATTTTCTTGCAGGTGGACTAAAGGCAATAATTCCGATCACTCCTTCTACCCATCTGCGCCTTGAAGGATATTACTTTCAGCCATTTAAAGATTTATTGAGCGGAACCAATAATGTCCCGTATTACAATGATAAACTCTTTACGTCCAATGCTATTGTTGGAAGCGGAGGGTTCGTGGTTCACACCCCTTTTGGTCCGGCCAGTTTACTTCTCAATTATTACAATGCCAGTAATCCGAAATTATATCTCCAGATTAGTTTTGGATATTTGCTCTATAACAGAGGGAACCGATAATTTTTTAATCCTTTCAATTTGAGATAAATACAATGAACAACCTGTTTGAATTAAATGAAAAATTCAGCATGCCTGGAGTAGTGATTTTTGAAAAGCGGACAAATAATATAATAGACCTGCTTGTTTCAAACCGATATGCAGATGCCAGGATTTGTTTATATGGTGGACAGATTACCAGCTTCAGGCCTATAAATAAGCCGGATATCCTTTGGATGAGCTCCAATAGCAACTTTGAAGTCGGGAAAGCCATACGTGGGGGGATCCCTATCTGTTTCCCATGGTTTGGACCCCATAAAACGGATAATAAGAAACCGCAACATGGTTTTGGAAGGCTTATGTCATGGGATCTAACTGAAACGGCTGTTATGCCAAATGGAGAGACTCTGATCAGGTTACAGCTTCGTTCATCAGAAGCAACAAAACTATTCTGGCCATATAACTTTATTGCAGAGATTAAGGTAATAATTGGGAAAATGCTGAAGGCAACTCTGAAAGTTACCAATACCTCATCTGGTCATTTTGAATACACCTGCGCTCTGCATACCTACTATAATATATCAGATATTGAGGCAATTACAATTGATGGATTGGGTGGAGCAAGCTACTATAAACACGGTGAGCCGGGTGATTTCAAACAAGACTCATCATTACTGGAAATTCATAAGTCCGTCGATCGTCATTATCATGATACTGAAGCAGTCTGCATAATCTCGGATTCCAGCTTCGGCAGGAAAATCCATGTGGACAAATCCGGAAGCAGGGTTACCACGGTCTGGAACCCTTGGATGGAAGGATCTGCCAAAATGAATGATATGCCCGATGATGCTTACAAAACTTTCGTTTGTATTGAGGCCGTAAACTCGTTTGATGATACAGTTAACCTGAAGCCCGGCGAATCTCACGAAACCTCAGTAATTATCGGAATGGAAGAGTAATTCAAAATGCAAAATGCAAAGTGAAAAATGCAAAATGCAAAATGCAAAATGCAAAGTTCATTTTTTGACTTTGCATTCTGCATTTTGAATTCTCCATTTTGAATTTTTATCTAATGGGCGGAACCACCCAGGGAACTAATTTTGATGGGCAATAATTGATTCGAATTGCTTTTAACCGCTCACCTTGACTGGCGAGTCGGGTTTTGTATTCATTCCAGTTACCTGAAGATGGGGAGCGCCATCCAAGATCAGCCAATCCTAAAAGCCGCGGAAAAACCATATATTCCAACTCTTTCATATTGGTAATGGTTTCTGTCCACAGTGGGGCTTCAATCCCAAGAATATCCGCTTTGCCAATCCCAGGAACCAGGGTTGCCGGATCCCAGTTATAGCACTGATCCACTTCAACATAACCCGCCCAATGCAACCCAAGGGTTGTGGTTGAATCATACTTCATGTCCAGATAGGAATTTGCGGCAGGCGACATAATGACCTTTGCCCCCTGTTTGACCCCTTTTACAGCATTTTCAGCTTTCGCCCAATATTGAACAGAAGTATTGGGTTTTAACGTTGAAAGGGCAATTTCATCCCATCCAATCACCTTTTTACCAAGTTTGCTTACGATTTCCTGTACCCGGTTAACAAATGGAATATAATCCTCAAGCTTTGTCACATGTGATTCATCACCTCCAATATGGAGATATGGACCAGGTGTGATAGCCGAAATCTCTCCCAGAACATCGGCAATAAACTGATAGGTTAACTCTTTCCCGGTACACAAAGAGCTGAAACCCACATCAGTCCCGGTATAAATATCAGTTGCCTTATTGTTGCAATTCAGTTCAGGATAGGAAGCCATCGCAGCGTTGATATGACCCGGCATATCAATTTCGGGAATAATAGTGATATATCGTTCTGCTGCATATTTCACGATTTCTGTGTATTGCTCCTGGGTATAAAAACCACCCTTTTCACCGCCGACCTGGGAACTGCCACCTATTTTGGTAAGGTTTGGCCATTTTTTGATCTCTATTCTCCATCCCTGATCATCCGAAAGATGGAGATGCATCACATTCATCTTATAGAGTGCAATCAGATCAATGTACCGTTTCACATCTCCTATCTGGAAAAAATGGCGGGCCACATCAAGCATGACGCCACGATAGGAATATTCAGGGAAATCACAGATAACTCCGTCAGGAATCTGCCATGGTCCTGATTGCAAGGAAGAACTCTCAATCTTTGGCGGGAACAGCTGTCTGATGGTTTGAATTCCATTAAAAAGACCGGACGGTTTATTGGCCGTCAGAGTTATCATTTCATGTTTAATCGTAAGCTGGTACCCTTCATCCCCCAATTGTGCATCGTTCTGCCCCAGTTTCAGATATATATTACCCGCCGACGGCTTTGCGTTCAACGGTTTAACAGCCATCGGAAACCCTGTAGCCGGAGACAGTCTGGCAGCAAGGTACTTACTTACATTTAAAATCCCATCCGAATGTCCCTCAAAAAATATGCTGCTGCTATTTGTTAAAGTGAAGGTCCCTGCTGAGGGTGTAAGTGAAACAGGCTTCGGGATGATACTCACGGTTGAAAGATCAGCTGGTGGCAATGCTTTTGCGAACAATTGAAGAAAGAGAATACCTGCTAAGAGGATAAGTTTAAAGCGGCAATTTTGTGGAATAACCTGCATAATTCAATGATTTCGTGGAATAATAACGGGGGGTAAAAGTATCTATTTAACCGGCAATATGTTCAGAAAAAACCAGATATTTAAGCACATATTTCAGTTCGGAATAACTGATATTATCGCCAAGTTCCGCCTTGGCAGCTCCGAGACTATTTGATCTGTTTTCAATATACCACCGGGAAATTTCAGCAACTTTTTCAGGCGACACCAGCTCTTCAATACTTAGCTCACCTAATCCCACATAATGAGACAGGTGTCCCTCGATGGTTGTAACAGCCATGTTCCGTTCAGCAGCTATTTCCCTAACTGATTTGCCACTCCTGAACAATTCGAAAGAGAGTAGCTTGGAATCGGTTTTTGCAGGTTTTATTTCCTCATCAGGTTCACTTTCAGGCTGGATTTCAGACACCCCTAATTTATTTTCAATCCTGTACTTAATAATCAGGGGTAATATCTCCTTCCCAAATTGCGCCACCTTTTTTGCACCGAAACCTTTTACTCTTTTTAGCTCGGCAATAGTGGATGGCAGATGAGTAATCAATTCGAGAAGTGTTTTCTGGGGCAAGATCAGGTATGCACCGAGATTTAAGTCATCCGCCTTTTGATTCCGCCACGATTTAAGTGTAGCGTATAAACCGGGATTTGGCATTAAACCTTCAGAAGCAAGGGGTGAAGTTTTAAATTTATGTACTTTTTCAGCAGGTTCGATAGCAGATTTGGCCCGAATCTCCATATAACGCTTCACTGTGAATTCATTCATGCAGCCATTCAAACAGGCCAGTTTCAGGTGGCTGTCTTCACTCAGTTTATTGATCGCGTCATTGACCGATTTCCTGACCGTCTTATTATCTATTTCAATGTCAATAACTTTTAATTTACGAACCACAATTTGATCCAGTTTGTCAACGAAATAATGACAGGCCTTACCCACCCGTTCATGCAAGGGTATATTTGTTTCGACATTGCGGTTTTCAGCCAATAGATGGCGCATCTGCCCTTTGAATTTCTCTGAAACCTCAGTTAGTTCACGTTTCACCTCCAGGTGCATCTGCTCCATATTTTCCCTAAGAATAGCATCTATACTTTCCCGATGCTCTGTCATTAATCTCGCGCAATACCCTGCCCTCCTCAAAAGCGGCTGAAAGTCAAAGAGTTCAAACAATAAAAGCTGCTGAAATGCAAGTTTTGATTCGTTTAAAAGCTCATTTCCAGGTGGATTTTTCTGAAGTTCCAGATTAAAACTTGATATCCGGGAATCGCTTCTCAGGCATTGACTTGAGATTGGAGTGCTGAGCACCATTCCTTCGAGTGTTTTGCAACGGCTGAGTGCCACGTATACCTGACCATGGGCAAAAGCGGCTTTGGCATCTATAATCGCTTTCTCGAATGTCAACCCCTGGCTTTTATGAATCGTAATCGCCCACGCCAGTTTTAAAGGAATCTGACTGAAAGTTCCAAGGACAGTTTCCTTAATCTCTTTGGTCTGATCATCAATCGTATATTTGTTATTCTGCCACTCAACATTCTCAACAGCAATATCTTCTGAATCTCCAGGGCAACGGACATGAACCGCATCTTCATCAATTGAAACGATCCGGCCAATCTTTCCGTTATAAAAAAACTTCTCACGCGAAATATCGTTCTTGACGAACATCACCTGAGCCCCAACTTTTAGACTCAATTCAAAATCGGTTGGGTATGAATATTCGGGGAATTCCCCTTCAACGGTTGCAGTAAATTTCCAGGCTTTCTCCCCTAATTTTGCAAGCTTTGTCTCATTAAGATCATGAGCCTGATAATTATGGGTAGTCAAGGTAATGTATCCATCACCTTCCTTCCCGGTAAAACCAGGAATATATCGTTTGTTCAGATCATCCAGAGTTTGCTGATCGGCATCATTATCCCTGATCCTGTTCAGCAGTTTGATAAACCTTTCGTCACGCTGACGGAAAATATGGGTCAGCTCAAGACTGATATAGTCAGTACTTTTTAATGCCTTACTGCTGAAAAAATAGATGGTTTCATAGTGTGGCCGGAGCAGATTCCACTCCTCTTCTTTTGCTACCGGAGCCAATTGCTGCAAATCGCCAATCATCAGCATTTGTACCCCACCGAAAGGCTGGTTCCTGTCCTTATACCGCCTCAAAACGCTGTCAATGCCGTCAAGTAAATCAGCCCTTACCATACTGATTTCATCAATCACCAATAAATCAAGACTTTTAAGCATCGCTATTTTTTCCCGGTTAAATTTTTGAAACCCTTCGGTGGAGATGGCATTTTGATCTCCGGCAGGTAGAAAAGGACCAAACGGCAATTGGAAAAAAGAGTGAATCGTGACCCCGCCGGCATTTATCGCTGCAACACCTGTAGGAGCTACAACAACCATTCGTTTGGGTGAATTTAGTTTAAGCTGGTGAAGGAAAGTCGTTTTACCGGTTCCTGCCTTCCCGGTAAGAAAGATATGTTTACCGGTGTATTTTACAAAATCAAATGCCAGCTGGAGCTGATCGTTACTGATAAATTCTGTCTTCACTACACCCTGATATTTTGGATAAAGTTACAAATTTCACAGGAATAAAGTGGAAAGCTCCTTATAATGACATAAAAAAACCTGCCGGGATTTTTTATCCCGGCAGGTTACGAATTTCACGCAAATTATCTTTTACTTAAAACATCAGATTCATATTTCTGAATTTCAGCCACATAATCAATGCCGGCAGGGACATTGTTATCCAGGCAATATTTATCGTAAACTGCACCAAAAAGGAGAGTTTTCATTCCTTCGAGATAAGCCAGCCTTTCGAAATTTTTCCCTTTCTCCTCGTAATCCATAATCTTTTCGGTGGGTTCCAGCAAGGCAAAAAGAAATGCCTGCTGTGCAGCCCGGGTGCCAACCACATATGCCCCGATGCGGTTTATGCTTCCATCAAAAAAATCAAGTCCAACATTTATGCGATCGAGCGCCTTGTTGCGAATGACCTCCTGTGCAATCAGGCAGATGTCTTCATTAAAAGTCACCACATGGTCGCTGTCCCATCTCACACCTCTGGAAACGTGTAACATAAGTTCATCCACAAAAAGCAGACAGGAAGAGATTTTGTCGCCGACCGTTTCAGTAGGGTGAAAATGGCCCATATCGAGACATAATAGTTTATTGTTCTTAATAGCATATCCCATGTAGAATTCATGTGATCCAACAACCATTGCCTCAGAGCCAATCCCGAACAATTTACACTCTACCGAATCCTTAAGATATTCTTTCGGATATTCCACTGAGAAGATCTCATCAAGCGATTTTTTAAGAATGGCTCGGTGGCCGCCCCGATCTACCGGCATATCCTTGGAACCATCAGGAATCCAGTGGTTCAGTACGCATGGGGTACCCAACTGTTTTCCCATTTCGGCACCAATGACCCTGCACCTTATCACATGCTCGATCCAAAATCTGCGGATCGTTTCATCTTTGCTGGATAACGTAAATCCGTCATCAGCTTTGGCATGGGAGAAACAGGTCGCATTAAAGTCCAGACCAATTTCATGTTTTTTTGCCCAATCAATCCAGCCCTGAAAATGTTTAACCTCAATCTGGTCACGGTCCACAAATTGCCCGCCAAAATCGCCATAAATAGCATGCAGGTTCAACCGTTGCTTCCCGGGCAACAATGCCATTGTCTTCTCCAGGTCAAGTTTCATTTCCTCTATTGACCGGGCCTTACCGGGATAATTACCCGTACATTGGATTCCTCCACCCCCAAGGGTCGAATCAGGTTTCTCAAAGCCGCCCACATCATCTGTTTGCCAGCAATGGAGACTGATTTTTACACTTTTCATTTTGGCAATAGCCTCGTCGGTATCGACACCCAGTTTGGCATACTGTTCTTTTGCAAGGGCATATGCCCGCTCTACAAATTCTTTGTTCATTTTATTATGTTTTTTTCAAAATTATCGAATTTCAAATTTTCAAATCCTCTATTATTCGAGGTAAAAAACTTCCTCCAGTTGGGTCATCACGGGAGAATTATCAGGATTAGTCTCCATGATATCGGCCATATATGCCCACCATTTCTGAACGATCTCCGTTTGTCCCAGATCCTGTGATCCGGAATTCCCATCCACATTTTGAAAGGCAAACAACATGTTGGTTTCCTCATCAAGAAAAATCGAATATTCACTGACACCCGCTTCTTTGAGGAGCATTTTTAATTCCGGCCAGATTTCATCATGCCGTTTTTTGTATTCGGCTTTCTGACCTTCTTTCAAAACCATTTTAAAAGCAAGACGTTTTTTCATTATCCAAGCGCATTTAATTCAGGATACAGCCATTTGGCGACACCGATAACAATTACAGATAACAGAATTGCGGCAATACCCACCAGAATCATGTTATTGGTTCTTTTCGAAACACCTTTCCATTCCTTGCGATAGAAACCCCAAAGGTTGGCAGTCAGAATGATGGTAGCCATGTGAAGTGTCCAGGAACTGGCACCGTTTCCAATTTTGGTTTCACCCATACCGTAAAAAAAGAATTGCAGAAACCAGGTGGTACCGGCCAGCGCACAAAAAAGGTAGTTGCGCAATAAAGGGGTTTTCCGGTCAACAAAGTCGCCACCGGTTTTATTTTTTATGATCAGAACAGTTGACCAGATAAGGTTAGAAGTCAAACCGCCCCAAAGAATGACGAAAAAGATAATATTGTTTTCGAAGAGATATTTAAAGCCACTTCCGGCTTGGGTGACGAAAGGATAACCTTGTTCAACGGCCAGCGTTCTGGCAGCAGCTGCCATTTCTTTCCCTGCATCGATTCCAAAACTGAAAAAGGCACTCAGGACACCCGAAACAATGGCAATAATCAATCCTTTCGAAAGTTTGAATTCACTGTTAACCCCCTCTTTAATGTTGCCAAGATCCTTATCCTTCTTAATTCCGGCGCGCCCGCTTAGAATAATTCCGGCTAAAAGAATCAATATGCCAAGCAGAACGATTCGGCCACCGGTGCTGCCAAACAAATCGGAGAATGATAGTCCGGCCGGGATTATTTCAGAAATACCCGGGACATTACGCAAAACAGGTAATCCCAGCGAGCCAACTATGGAGGTAATACCCAACAAAACGGAGTTACCCAGCGACATACCCAGGTAGCGGATAGCCAGTCCGTAAGTCAACCCTCCGATTCCCCAGAGCAAACCCATAACATATGTGTCGAGGATAACTTTCCCATGGGTGGCATGTAAAATTCCATGCCAGTCAGGAATGGTAAACAATACGGCAAGCAATGGCATGATTAACCACGAGAAAAGTCCACCGACAATCCAAAAGACTTCCCAGCGCCATTTCCTTACCCAGTTATAGGGCATGTACCAACTTCCCGAGGCGCCGCCGCCTAATGAATGAAAAAGGATCCCAAATAAAACTTGCATAATGGTTTTGTTAATTAAAGTGGTATAAATTCAATAGTTAGTTCTGAACTACGGAATCACAAAGATATCGGGTAATTCAGGGCTGGCAATATACAAAATGATTCATGATTTAACCAAATTGTCACTTAAGCGTAAAACTGAAAAATTCAGGTTCAAAAAACTCTATCTTTGGGCATCAATAGCTACTAATTTATCAATAGTCTTATTAATTCTTAAATATTTTCCTAATGAAAGCAATGGTCCTGACCGGAATCCGGGCGATGGAAATGCAGGAGTTTCCGATGCCGGTGATTCAAAACGACACCGATGTCCTGATTAAAATGAAGGTTGTTGGCATTTGCGGTTCAGATGTCCATTATTACCAATCCGGGAAAATCGGAGGGCAGATCGTACAATACCCTTTCCCCGTCGGCCATGAAGGTGCGGGGGATGTAATCAGTGTTGGAAGTAAGGTTTCTAATGTTAAACCCGGAGACAGAATCGCTATCGAACCGGCTATGCCCTGCGGCGAGTGCGATCAATGTAATGCTGGCCGGCCACATACGTGCCGGAAACTTCGGTTTCTGGGGTGTCCCGGTCAGGCAGACGGGTGTTTGAGTGAATATATCGTGATGCCCGAAAATAGCTGTTTTGTGATCGCAGATACCATGAGTTATACCGAAGCGGCAATCAGCGAACCACTTGCGATTGGAGTTTATGCAGTAAATCAGTCTATTCCGATGAAAGGTGCCACCATTGGGATCCTTGGGTTTGGACCAATCGGAATGAGCGTTATCCTGCCGGCAATTGCAAAGGGGGCTGAAAAAATATTTGTTACCGATTTGATAGACGAAAGACTTTCAATTGCAAAAGCTTGCGGAGCGAGTTGTACTGTGAACGCTGCCCGGGAAGATGTTGTTAATGAGATCACTACCAAAGAACCGCTGCTGCTTGATGTTGTCTTTGAATGTTGCGGGAAGCAGGAGGCAATAGATCAGGCCATTGACATACTAAAACCGGGCGGTAAACTGATGATCATCGGGATTCCTGAGTTTGACCGCTGGAACTTCAGTGTCGACAAGCTGCGTCATAAAGAGATTTGCATTCAAAGTGTGCGCAGGCAAAACCATTCGGTTGAAGAGGCACTTGAATCAATGGGAAATGGCATCTTAAATGTTGAAAAGATGGCCACCCACCGGTTTGGTTTTGAAGATACCAAGGCAGGTTTTGATCTGGTTTCAGGGTACCGGGACGGGGTAATGAAAGCGATGATTGATTTTAAGTAATTGTATTTTCTGAAAATCAGGCCTCCAGGGCTGAGGCTTAATGAACCGCGGTATACCAGACCAGCATCCCCCGGCTGGCGGGTTCTGTGAGCCTCCTCGCTGTCAGTTTTTACTGGTGGAGCGGGCTACCCGATTGTGCAAATGTTACTTTTTACACCTCCATCATATTTTTACTCGTTTTCATTAAACTTGCATTGTGCAAATGTCTATTCACTTCGGTAATCAGTTTGTAAGGTCGATTAAAGGCTTCTTGAGATACTTTAAAATAATCTGAAAGTTTCCTTATGGTTTCTTTTGAAAGTCCTTTATGATAGTTTAAAATCTTTGAGATTGTCCCTTTTGATAGATCAATAATATCTACCAAATCTTTGGCCTGTAAATCATGATTTTCCATTAGCGTTTTTATTAATTCAACTGGGTCTGAGTCATTAAATGTATTATGCTCGCTATCCCATGTTTCAATCAATAGAGTAAGCAGGTCAATCTCGTCTTTAATTTCATTACCGTCTCGAAGAATCAATTTCTCTAAGGTGTCACAGTACTCTATGTATTGCTTTAAATCCCGTATTACCGTATATTTTAATGTTTTCATATTTTCTCTTTTGTTACATTTAATAAACACCAATCTCATATTGTTTTCCTTCATTGTAAAGTTTTGTATACCCGGCATGTGTACCAATCCACTTTATAAATGGATGAATTCTTGAATCTCCAAAATAATATTTGCAAATCAGCCTGTAATTGTTTCCGCCAATATTAAACACAACTCTGTCTGAACCTTTACCTAGAATATCCGCACTACTAAAGGTGGAGATAATCTCATTAGGTTCGTTCCAATCAACTCGTTTAATGATTGACAACCAATTCTCAAAAGATGCTTTACTTCTGGCATTTTTCAGGACATAATCCTCAATCGACTGTTTTTTAATCAAATGTACTTTCATATACTTATCTGCAAATATACAATAAATGTTTCACAAAAGGAAACTATTATCAACCTTTATTTATTGGAAGGATTATTTTTGCAATTTTGAACAAGGATCCATAGCTTGCTCAACTCAGCCGGCATAAATTCAAATATAGATTTATAAGTCGCAGTTCTATCTTTTAAACTTGCAGGTGGTCATTTGAAAGTCTAAGTTGTCAATTTGAAAGTCTAAGTTGTCTGTTTTAAACTTGCAGGTCGTTATTTGAAAGTCTAAGTTGTCTGTTTTAAACTCGCGGGTCACTGGTTGAAACTCTCCATAGCCTGGTTTAAACTCCACGGTCATTGGTTGCAGGTCGCAGTTGGCTATAATATAGTTTTTGCAAACAGGCACACCAGGAAGGCGCATTGAACACAAAGCCGGATAACAATATCTCACCTCTTTGTGAACTCAGTGAAAATCCCTTGTATTCCTTGTGGTTATATTTTTAAGTAAGACAAACGTATGATTCCTGGCAGCTATTAATTGACTTCCAGCTCGTCTTTGGAAGGTAAAGGAGCAAATGGCTGATGTGGTTCAGTCTGATACCAGAAAGCCACTGAGGAGACATCGTCCTGAAGCGGCAGATAACGCCCTTCACTCCTCCATCCAAGCGCCTGAATTGTCACTTTCAGATCTTTTTCGAAGCGGATCGGATCGGCTATGTGCCAGCGGTATAAGCCAAATCGCAAACCGGGTTTGTAAGACTGGTCCGGAAGGATTACCTGATGCAGTCCCGAATATGGGGAACAAAATACGGTATATTTTCCATTGCGGTCAAAATTATAGGAACCACAGAAGTAATCTTCCAATCCGGTTCCACATATCGTCGGGAATGACTGGTCCTCGTCCAAGTAAAACTTGATCTCCCCTTCGCCCCACCATCCGTTGTTTTTGGATTGCCAGGCAAGATAGGTTCCCACGTATTGTCCTTTCCCTTTGATCTGATCAACAATGGTATATACCTCCTTATATTTAATCGGATTAGTCCGGTGAAACTGGGCATGGAAGTAGGAGGCATTTTGTGGAACCTCTGTGAGACAATAATCTATCTGATAATAGAGTGACATTTGTTTTTCATCCAGGTTTTGCATGGTAATTTTGCATTTCTTTCGAAAAGGCATTGGCCAGTAACAATTAAAGGCACTTCCAGGATTTACGCAAACAGCGAGTGACTGAAGTGGTGCATATTCGCCCCATCCCATGCCAAAGAAATCACCAACCGGACATTCAACGGAAGGGTCTTTCTCGTTATCCCAGTAAATCCTGAGGATAGAATACCGCCAGTTTCCAGTTGGAGTCATCCAGATATGCTCAATAGACCCTTGCCCGTCTATCTCAGCCAGCGTAAAGGTTTGCCCTTTGGCAATCTCAATAAAAGGATTCAGTTTCCATCCCTGGCCAAGCTCGCGCGCAGCATTTGAAGCAGATCCCTCTCCAACCTTTGCCATTCCCCCTTTACCTTTTTCTCCGGTAAAATTTTCAGGACTTATCGATCGGCTTTTTGCATTGGAAAGCATGTAAAGGCTTCCCAGATTATTCTGCATTCCATTGGAAGGAATGTTTTGGCTAAACACCGAACCAAGAAACATTACAAAAAGGAGGAGTAATACAAAAAATCTTTTCATATGTCATCAGTATAAGTTTGACAAAATAAACATAATTTGCGATAACAAGCAAATTGTTGGACTAATGGCGTTAACCAATTGATTATGCTATTGGAAGATATATAATTACAACAGCTTAACCCATGCACATCTCCCATTATCATCAAAGGCGCATTCTGTGTAGTATTTCATATCCAGGGCTCTGAATGCATTGACCAAATCATCATCAGAGCACTCAAATTCCAAATTATTTTTAAGAAACTGAATGTTGAAGCCTTCTTTAAGTGAGGAAAAATCTCTTAGGTGATTCAAAAGAAAGTTATATACAGCCAGTTCCAGTTGGGTTAGCTCCTCTTTCACAGGCAATACCGAAGTGACTTTAATACATTCGGCAGATCTCAGTAAATGAAATAAATCGTGTTCTTCGGCATCGGTCAGCTCATTAAAAGGTTGACTTGAATTTTCATTTTTCATTTTCGAATATTTTAGGAATAAGTATAAAAGTACGAAATTCAAAAGCACAATAAAACTGATATTTGCTTTGATTTGAATAAAAAAAATTAATTTTGCTCGCGGTTTTAAACCAGGCATTTCGGGGTGTAGCGCAGCTTGGTAGCGCGCGTCGTTCGGGACGACGAGGTCGTCGGTTCAAATCCGGCTACCCCGACAGAATAAAAATACTGATTATCAACACATTACAAGGCTTTTCGGAAATCGGAAAGCTTTTTTTTGTAATAAATTTGCCAAAAATACAGCCTTTTTTGTACATTTGTAGGGCAATGTTTCACGATTGTTTCACGAAGGTTTCACGAAAATATTCTTATTCCTTCTCGATTTTCTCACAATTGTTTCACGATTGTTTCACGAAATGTGTTTTAAATCCTAAAAGCTATGGCAACTTTTACTATTTCTATCCAAAAACACCAGAAAAGATTAGACGGAAAATACCCCGTTTCGATCCGACTTACATTCAAAAGAAAGGTCACCTACCTCAAAACGGAATACTATGTAGGAGACAAACAAATTGACAAGGACTACAATTTAAAAGACCGCTTTTTGATCCGACTGCTAAATCAAAAGATTGAGCTTTACGAAGACATTATTATAAAGAAGTTGGGCAAAAAGGTTGATCTGTATTCCCCTACCGAGCTGAAGGAATATTTGATCAAAGCATCAAAGCCAGGAACTGATGAAACAATTGATTTTGTCGCCTTTTCACGTACACATATTGATAAAATAAAACCAAAACAGAAATCAAGAGCCAGTGTTCTCCAAAGAACTGTAAATTCGTTTGTAGATTATTTTGGAAGAGACCGGATTTCAATTTCAGAAATAACATCTAAGATTTTGCAAGAATACCAGGATTACCTATTAAAACCGCGCACGATCATTAGACTAAATCAACACGGGAAGGAAGTTACTTACAATAAACCTGCGTGCATTTCTTCAGGAATTCATGACTACATGGGTAATATTCGTACACTTTTCAATGCAGCCAAAAAGGAATATAATGACGATGACAAAGGTGAAATGCGAATTATTCACAACCCGTTTAGTAATTACGAAATACCTAAAAAGAAAAGTACACAACACCGCAATTTGGATGTCAAGTCAGTCAGATCGATAATTAGTTGTCCGGACATCGCGGTTTCCGGTTCTCATGGAACCAATCGAGGTAATCTTGCCAGAGATGTCTTTGCACTTAGTTTCTTCCTGGTAGGAATGAATACTGTCGATCTATACAAGGTTGATAAATATAAGGCCGGACGATTAAATTATCAAAGATCAAAAACTGAAGATCGCAGAGAAGACAGTGCACTAATCTCTATAAAAGTTGAGCCGGAAATTAAACCTTTGATGGAAAAATACAAAGACCAGACAGGCAACAGGGTTTTCTGTTTTCACCAAATGTACTCCACTCAGGAGAATTTCAATACAGCCATCAATAAAGGGTTAAAACAAATTGCTGAAACACTGAAGCTGGATATACAATTAAGCACCTATTTTGCCCGGCATAGTTGGGCTACAATTGCCCGAAACGATTGCAAAATAAGCAAGGATGATGTTCATCTGGCTCTTAATCATGTCGACGAAGGGCTTAAGGTTACGGACATATATATTGCTAAAGATTGGTCACACATTGACAATGCGAACAGAAAGGTCATTGATTTTCTTTATCCCAAAGAAATAAAGGTCAAATCAAAAAAAGCGGAAAAGTCAAAATAAAGTACTTAGTTAGGGCTGTTTCTGACTGGTCAGATCCATTATGAAGATTTACAAAATTGCAGTTTTCGATATTACCGCTTTGATAATATAGACTTTGTAAATATTTGACAGGTGGAATTCTTTTGGTTCATACCTGGGATTTTCACTGGCAAGAATCCAGTGCTCTGCGTCTTTCCCTTTCTTGATGTATTTTAAATAGGCCTCTCCATCAGCCATAAGAATCATATAGGCATAACCATACATCACAAAATCCTTCCCAATCTCTTTAATACCTATTATCTCTCCACTGCAATATTTGGGATCCATCGAATCACCAAATACATTAATGAACGCCTCGGCATCAACATTGGGAATACATACCGGCACACTATAACTGATGCTGTTTTCGGTCAGGAAATCAAGGCCGGCACTCGCATTTACCTCCGGAAAATATGGAATCGTGTGCAACTTTTCAGTTTGTCCAGAGTCAGCCGGAATTTGGTTGTAGGTATCCATGGTCATCCCGCCCTTTCCCGTTAAGAGCCATTCATCTGAAATATCAACAAAAGCAAATGCAATACCCTGAATAACATTCATTCCCGGACCTTTCTTGTTATTCAATACCTCGTTGACTGTCGTATATGAGACGCCAATTTTATCAGCAAAGTCCTTCTGATTTAGACCACTATAAACCTGAATTTCCTTTACCCGCTTGTTAATCTCAAAGTCAGACATTGTATTTATATTAATTATTTATAACGCTTTTGTTAGTAAAAACAAAACGCTTTTATTGTATTTCAAATTCGCTTAGGTTTATATTTGCAACTCAAACAAAAATAAATTTAATGAAAGCAAAGGCCTTCCAGGGAGAGTTTTCTAAAAACTCCCTTTCTGAATTAATACCGCTGTCAAGAGCTGGAATAACCCCTACCCTTTCAAGCACTCTGATGATGAAAAAAAAACCTCAATTCATAGTTCAAAATGGTCGGATTCTTTCCAAAAACAGAGCCATAAATCTGGATTCCAAGGAATTCACCTAATTGAAAAAACGTGCCTCAGATCAGTAATCCCATGTTTCAAAAGTAAACAAGTAAACACTTAAATACAATACTATAAATGGTACATAAAGTAAATTTCAAAAGAGCTTTCGGAAAACTTAAAGTAAAAGAAGCACCAATCGTCAAGGAAACGATCATGAAACGCTGCCAATGGTCACATCAGACCTTCAGTCATAAAAAAGAAGGAAAAAGAGGTTTTAGTCCGGAAGAAACCGATGTAGTCGAAATGACATTCCGTGCTTTTGGAATTGATGCCTGGAGTGGCGAAGATATATTAACTGCTTAAAAGGCCAAGAATGCAAGCACAAATCATAACTAAGACGGAAGACCGCGTAATCCGTCTCAAGCTGCAGGGCTTAAGCAGAAAAGAGATAGCGGAGCTTACCGGTCGTTCTACCGGAACCATACAACGGCATTTTCAAAATGTGTATGTAAAACTTCAGATCCAAAACGAAATTGAACTTTACAATTGGTATTTAGAGAACATTCTGGATATCAATATTCGCAAAATGTTGCAAACTGAAGCTCTGTGTGTATAGATAAATTTCTGATGAGAATCTTTCACTGATAATATTAGCACTGGCAAATAAAGCTTAACAGCGAAAGTCAAAAAAAACTAAACAATTCCAAAGGTCTCACTTAAAAAATCGCATTTAAAACATTTCGTTTTATGACATACAATCTCGAAGAAAAACACCTGAAAGACCTTTTGTCTGATGCTGTTGCAATCGGTTTCAAAAAAGGACTGATGACTGCGACATTTTCTGAAACCAAGCTTAAACCATATATCTCGAAAAAGCAGGCTTACAAGCTCTATGGCAGAGTCATAGTAGACCGCTGGATAAAAGAAGGTCTGGTTAAAGAAATCAAAGATGGTGAAAACACAGCAACCATAAGAATTGATCGTATCCAGATCGAAATAATAGCCATATCGTGCAACCGGAGTTCATTTCTGAATACCGAAGAAAGGAAAAGGTAATTCTCTTAGCCTTTTAAAACCTCTGAATAAACCCTACGGCAGGACAAGGCCGGCGTTCTTTAAATCCGGATCCCACGGCGGTGGGTTCGCAGCCTGAAGGCGGGAGAATATTTTCTCTCGCCTACGGCAAATCAAAAACAAAATTCCCTTGAATTTTAAATTGTAAAACCTGGCAATTATGAATATTAAGAAATCTATTAAAGAATTTTTTAAACCTCGCTTAACTACCCAAGAAATGGAATTCAGTGAAACCAGATGTGGGTGTGATCACGAAATAATCTCTTTGTTTTTCGACGACAACAAGGCACATTTCCCAACAATGGCAATGGGTTTCATTGACACGGGACAGGAAATTAAAATAATGGCTACCTGGAATCAACACGGTGAATGCATGGTGAATTTCAGACGGATGAACTCATTTGACCTGTTAACAGAACAACAGAAGGAATTCGAAGAAGCAAAGCCGGTGTTTATCGTTATGTTGTGCTTCGTTGCAATAATCACTCTATCCTTTATAATACGATGAAAGTAGCAGTTATTGGCGATTATGAATCGCAGGAATATAAGGAATTGCTTCAGCGGGTCAGAATTTTAAAACCGGAGGAGGAAGTGCTGGATTTGTCCAGACATCAGAAAAGTACCTGGAACAAGATGCTTGAATCCCGATTTGCCGATATTAAAAACGCGCATCAAATCGTAATTAGCGATGACTGGCACGACCATCTGGAAGCAAAACGGGATATTACTCATGCTCAGTCACTAAATAAAGAGTGTTTTATTGATCAGAATGGACAGTTCCTTCCATTCCCGGAATTCGCCAGAAAAATATGAAAAAACACCTCATCATATTTATAACGGGCTACGCGCAAGTATTCCTGGTATCCGCGAATACTTACTTTATTAGCCGAACGACCTGGCTTGGAATTGCTGTTTGCGGCTTTGGTATTTCCTACCTGTGGACCATTAATGTTCGAAGGGTGACCATCGGGTCAAGAACAGAGCAAATTATTTATTCAACCGGTGCCATGCTGGGCGGATTGACCGGAGTACTAATAGCAAGACTGATCAAACACTAGAACAAACAGGCATTTCAAACAAATATTTTGATCCAAAATTCAACTGACTAATGAGCTATATACGCAAATACTACCTCCATCATCGCGTACGCAGCGCCGGATTTGACTTGAAAATCACGAAAGAATTCAAGACAATACAGGTCAAATCTGACCAGACGGAAAAGGCAAAAGAGAATAAGTATATCTCAGAGCTTAGAGAATCCTACAATTACGGAGTACAATTAGTAAATCCAATGATACACCAATGATTAACCAATGGAATGCCTTATGTCAGCAAGTTTCGCTACTGGAAACGAAACTGCTGGAGTTCGTTGAGAGCGCAACACTCTCAGCTTCTCAGCAGAAGAAACTTCAAAAGTACATCTGTGAATGGAATAAATTCAAGAAGCTTAATGAGGAATTCGATCAGTACATCTCCCCTTCTGATCCGATCAAAGTGAAATCTCCCTTTGACCAGGAGGATTTTCGATATATCTGGAAAACATGGAAAGAATACATGCAGGAACAGCATGGCCGGTTGATGCGAAGTCGTATGGAACAGATGTCACTGGATTACCTGGCCGAAATTTCAGAGAGCAATGCGGACCTTGCCATCAGTTACCTCCGGTATGCAATGGCCAATGGCTACAAATCGTTCTTTAAGGTGGAAACAAAAGACAAAAACAACCCAGCTAAATCAGACAAATATGGAAGCGATTTCTAACATCGTTAAAAACAACCCGCTTTTTGCCGGTAATGTTGCAAAACTTGAAGAGCAGATCAGTGAAAAGGAAAGAAATATGCGATCATTTAAGTCATATTTTTCAATGAGCTATGATGATTTCAAACAGCTGCTTGTTTCACATGCCTATGAAATAATGCTGCGTCGCTCTGTCAGACGTGAATACGTTATTGATCAATACAATGAACCAATCATGCGCCAGCTTTACCTCTATTTTACAAATTCACAGCATTGTGCCTGGAACCTGAATGCAGGACTGATTTTTGGTGGTAAACTTGGTTGCGGAAAATCGCTAATGATGATGGCTTACTTGAAGATATCGGACCAGTACAGCCGAAAACTTACAACCTCAATTCACTCTAATTCATTATCCGGATTGATTAAACAGAACGGCATTGAAACCTATACAAGACGGCCATTATTTATCGACGAGCTGGGCCGGGAGGAATCGGAAGTTAAGGATTACGGCAACATTGTAAAACCGGTCATAGACCTTTTTGGTCAGCGGTACGAGGAAGGAGCCCGAACCTATGCGACAACAAATTTCAAGTACGAATCACTTGAAAAGTTCTATGGTGAGTTTATCAGGACCCGCATGGAAGAAATGATGACCTATATTCAATTCCCTGGTGACAGCCGAAGACTAAAAAACGAAGTAAAAAAAGAACAAAAATGAATTGGATCTATGTCATTCAGGACAAATATGCTGAAACCTGTGCAGCAACATTTGAACAACCTAAAGCCGTTCAATTGTGTAAGGAACTTGGACCGGATACCACGTATCGGTCAGTCCCTTTCCATAGTTGTACAGGAACCGAAATAACCGTCAAAGCAGGTCCGATACCTAAGGCGTATTTGCCAGAAAAATCCTGAAAATCAAATCAAACATCCGTCCGGCTTCCGTCGGGCGGTTAATTTTTTTAATCCCCTGCCATGGCCTGGAAATTTCCTGAAACAATAATTCCAACGAACGGATCCAACCGCGTTGCTCTTGTAAAAGAGTTTCTGGATGAACATTACGATATCAAAATAAACATCTTCGATCACTCCAAAGTGATCATTGTCTCAAAAACGAAAGAGTACACCCAGGAGATCAGTATGGAGGACATCTCGCTTCATATGTTAGAAGACAACATCACAGGGTGCGAATCAATCCTGAAAAAGATTCTGACCTCCCCCAATCAGACCAGGCCTTACAATCCGATCAAAGAATACTTTGAGAACCTTTCCGGAAAATACCTGGGAGAATCGCATATTGAAAAACTCTGTAGCTACCTCAGGGCACGTGAATATGGAGATAAACACGAGGGATATTATCAAAAGCGGCTACTCTATACACTGCGTAAATGGATCGTTGCATCGGTCGCCTGTGCACTGGGGATCAAGGAAAATGATGCAATGTTTGTAGTGGTTAACAACGAAGAAGGAATTGGGAAATCAACCTTACTTGAGTTTCTGGTTCCTGAAATGCTTAAAGGCTATTACTCAAAATCCTCCAAAGAGATGAACTTCCCTGATATGTTCACCTCTAATTTGCTGATTAACTTCGACGAGATGATTGGACTCTCAAAGTCCACGGCGGAGCAGTTCAAAAACATCATGTCTTCGCAGCAGATCAATGTTTCCAGGCGTTTTACAACAACCAAACAGCGCTATGCCTCGACATGTGGAACTTCAAACAAAGATGCAGAACATGGCGGCTTCCTTTCGTCCGATATGGGTACCCGCAGGTTTGCAATCAACCATATTGACGCGATAGATTGGGAGTACATTAACAACGTAAATAAAGACCAGATCTGGGCCGAAGCAGTGATGCTCCTTGACCAGGATTTTGAGTACATCTGGAATCCCAGGGATTTTAAAGAATTCAGTGAGTATAACTCAAGATTTATCGTGCAGACATCTTCATTTAAGCTTTTAAAAGAATTCTATCGTTTGCCTGAGCCAGGAGATGACGATCTGGTGGTATTTAAAATGCCCGTGGAGATCCTTCGTGATCTCCGGGCAGCTCATAAGGTTAACTCATCAATGACCACAGTAAGTGAGGTGAATATCGGGATTGCACTTAAGCAGCTTGGGTATTCACGTTATGGAAAGAAACTCAATGGAGGGACAAGGTACGGGTATAATGTAATACCTCTCTTTTAAATCATTCCTGCAATATAAATATATTGGCAAATGATTACATCACTGAAAACATTTCCATTAATTTTGCGACATAAAATTAGTATTCAAAACATTACAAGAAATGAAACACAACGCAAATGAAATGACTCCGGGCGATGTATTTCATCCCGGCGAAATAGTGAAGGAAGAAATGGAAGCCAGAGGAATTAAACAGGTTGACATTATAGCCGGGTCAGGTTTTAGCAAGTCGTTTATCAGTCTTTTCCTTAAGGGTGAACGCAGTATTAACATCAATCTGGCAATCGCGCTCGAAACTACACTTTCAATCAAGGCCGAATTCTGGATAAGGCTCCAGAAACAATATGAAATGAATAAAGAACTGATTGAACTCAAGCAAAAGAGATTAGCATCTTAAACTCAAGCCAGAACGAAAGTTTCTGGCTTTTTAATTTCATGCAAAACACACACACTTTTAAATCAATAACAGTAGAAATCTTATACTACTATTAAAAAGACATTTTTAGAATACATTTTCTTGTTTTCGGTTACAACCTTACAACCCGTCATTAAAACCATTGTAATAAAATGTATAACAGATAGATATAGGTTGTAACCTTGCTGAATCACAAAGGTTACAACCCACTTACAACTGCTTACAACCAAAATGAGGTTACAACCTTATTCATGCCTGTAACCACTATTGATTCAAGTTAATATAAATGAGTTGTAGGTTGTAACCGGTCATAAAAAAATTTCATATTGTTTATGACCAGAAAGAGTTAGGAAGAAGATTAAGGCGACTTCAATTGAAAAAAATATCGAATACCATTTGACAAATTATAAAAATAAAGTCATTACCTTGTCAAAATAAAGTACGGTATTTACAAATTGAGCCGCCTATATTTAGAATTTTTGATCGGATTACCCCTTCATATAAGCATGATGCAACCTTAAGGGACAGTGGAAATTCATAACACACACATTTTAAGACCACTTTAAAATCTAACATATGGACAAAATAGATGTTGATCCGAAAGCAATTGATCGGCTTAACGAGGTAGACAACAGAAGGAAAAACAACAAAATTTTCTGTCACCATTGCAAAGTTGAAACGAAACAGACGGTACTGTTTGAGAAAGGTGAAATTATCACACCAGAAGTGGTTTTATTTGACGAACAAGGTAAACGAAAGGAAAGTGTCTGGACAATTGAAGCAAGGATTTGGAAGATATCAGAGTGCATGGGTTGTGAGGAAATTAACCTAAATGTTTACATGCGACACTCTCCATTCGAGGACGATACTTTAATTCACCACTTTCCAACCAAAGATTTTAGACCATTTCCAATGTGGATTACACATTTGAATAAAGATTTTACAGAACTTCTAAGTGAAATTTATTTTTCCCTTAATGCTGGTAATATTCGTTTACCTCTTATGGGAGCAAGAACTTTACTTGATATGTTTATCGTTGACAAAATTGGAGACACAGGAACTTTTAAAAATAAACTTCAGAAACTGGTTGATGAAAAGTATATTACTAATTCATCCCGTGAACTTTTGGATTTAGCGCTAGAATATGGCAATGCGACCATTCATCGTGGTTACCAGCCAACAAAAGAAGAGATTAACGGTGTGCTGGACATTATTGAAAATATTCTTCATGCAGAAGCATTGACAGATAAAACGAAAGAACTGAGAAAATCAGTCCCAAAGAATAAATAATTCTTGTAGACAATAATCAAATAGTAATTTATTATAGCACAATTGTGTGCTGATAAAGAGGGCTTTCCTTATTGAGAAAAGAAAGACTATTAGACAATACCGTTTCCGTAGAGAATTGAATGGTTCAATCTTGCAAGAACTTCAGTGCAGTTCTACAGGAAAGCGCCCCTCAATCGTTAACTGCATACAATTCTGAACGTTTTCAAAAAATTTAATAGACATTACAATGGTTACAATTTTTGAACAAGGGCATGGACAAGGCATTGGATATATGCTCGACAGTTTTTTAAAACGCTTTATAGACATTTGTGAAGAGCATTTAGAAAATGGACGAGCAAAAGCGTTTGCATTCCTACTTTATGACTTTCAAAACCAAAACATAAAGGATATTTTAAAAAATCAAGGTGGGTTTGCACAACTTGACAGACTATCGGGTAATGACCTTTCGGTATTTTACTTACATTCCGACAATATTCAACTTGTTAAGGTATTCAACGAAATATTTCTAGGCGCATTTGAGATCAAAAATGATTACCAACTTCCTTTTGTTTTATTTTTTACGGTTGCTGACCGAGAAGTAACAAATATTGAAATTGTAGAATTAGAACAAACTAATTTAATGTTTTCATTTAAAGAACTTTACGATATTACAAAAAACTATATTTCCAAGATTAAAGACCACAGAATTGAAAAAATACAGCCAAAAGCAAACAAGATTACAGCTTATTTTAGGACATTTAAAAAGATTGCTGTCGACAAATTAATTAATTGGATTATTGACAAAGGTGCAGAGAAAGCAAGTGAATATATCTAATATATAGCATTATCAAGGTCATGGTGGAGAAAAAAATTGAAATAGCCAAGTATTTCACAGAAGATGACTTACTTAATATCTTTGAAAATTTAAGTAAATTAGAAACTGCATTTCTTAGGGAAGCCAAAATGTTTTTCCAAATAGGTGGTAAAAATGGTCATATTCATACAATGGATTTATTTACTTCTGCTATTATAAATCGTTCAATTTCTTTAATGAGAGGTTTTGTAACATTAGCCAAAGAAAATAATTATATCTCAGCAGTTCCGCTTATTCGAATTCAATTAGACAATTGTCTTAGGTTCTACGCAACAACATTAGTTGGTGATTATAATGACACTTTTTTAAAATATCTCAGCGGGGTACATATCAGAAATATAGAAGATGCTTCTGGCATAAAAATGACTGACACATATTTGGTAACAAAACTAGATGAGATATTTCCTGGAATCAAAAATCTTTATAAAAACTCATCTGGACACATCCACTTTAGTAATGAGCATTCATTTCTTCAAACAACAATCGTGTCTGACAAAGAAAGAACGATTGGAACAAGGATCGGCTATTATGACTTTTATTCAATTGATAAAAAAATTGATTTCGCTTACAATATGTTTAAGGCAAGTGAGATACTATTAGACTTGACAAGAAGTTGGACAGTTCAGAAGTTGAAAGTTGAGCAACAATTACAGAAATAAAATCTGCTGGTAATGACAAAATACCCGCAAGTCGGGTTTCAGTTCTTCGATGACAGGAAATTAGTATTTGAAAAGCGATTCATCGTAGGAAGTTCATCGGGAAAATCCCGACCTGTGAGTATAAATGCATCGTTATATCCAAGCCCAATTCCACTCTGCAAATGGTGAAAAATAATTGTAATAGACACAAATTCAATTAAATACATACATGACGTGTAAATGACGTCCTAATTGCATGAAAAATACAATTAAAATACGTGAACTATTTTTAAGTTATTGAATAATATTGTCCGAAAGATTTCAAAGTATTATGAATCAACCAGAATTAGGTAAAAAGATCGCCGAACTTAGAAAATTAAAGGGATTGACTCAAGAGGAACTTGTCGACAGATGTAATCTAAGCGTTAGGACTCTTCAACGAATTGAATATGGCGAGGTAACCCCGAGAGCTTATACTTTAAAATTGATTTATGAGGCTTTGGATTTTAATGTTGACAAATCTTTTGATCCCACTTTAAAAGGTGAAAAAGGGTTGATATCAAATTGGCTCGAGCAATTTTATATAGGTTTTATTGATTTATTTAACTTAAAAACTCACAAAATGAAAAAGATTACAATTTTATCAATTATGCTTTCAGCAATACTTTATGGTGTATTTGGATTAGTTATGGAAAGCAAAGCAGAAAAGGAAAATACTGCTTCCGTTCAGGTTAGTGACAACACCCTTAAGAAGGATCAAAAAAAAGGGAGTGAGCCAGTTTTTTCTGATTTTACTGCTTATGGAAGTTTCGAAGAAAATGATGAATTGATAGGTCGTGATATAAAGTTTAGACTTAATGGCGTCAATGTCAATGTCAAATTAATTTTAATTAATAAAAAAACTAGAGAATTCAACTCTACTTTTGTAAGAGGTACACTTTATCAAAACAAAGTTGAAGTTAATGTGTCTCAGGATGAAATCAATGATAATCTTGTTATGTATTCTGCTGATAGAGTTGAAAAATCAAAAGATAAGATTTTGTTAAAAGGCAATGCTAAATTGACTTCTCCTCAAAAGGATTCAATTGAGACTGATGAAATTATTATTTCATTAAATTAGTTTTTCAAAATTTAAGATAGAAGTCCTTCAAAGTGAGGACTTCCATCTTAATAAATAACTATGCAGCTGAAAAAGAAAATGATAAGGTCACCTTACAAGATCCGCTATCCGCAAATTTAGTCGCATTTGTTTTCTATGTATTTCATTCCACTTAAGCAACTTCTCTGCATGACTGAAAATAGCTCGAAATCAGTCTAAGCGTCTATCTTCATACAATGGCGAATAGATAAAAAAAGAATGCATTGGCAATAGTGTTCATGCAAAACCTTAGTATGGAAAATCACCCCTAATCTTTAGCTACATTCATTTACTCATTCTTGGAATTTGGGGGATCTTCCTATTAAGTGACTCAAATATTAATAATCCCCGATTTTACAATCTTCCAAATTAAAAATTCGTATATTTGATCTCCTGCCGCCAGTGGGGTTTCATAACTCTTGAAACCCATATTTTCCATGAAATTCAATATTACAGTTCCCGTCAAGCCATACATTAAACGTTTCCTTGAGAACAATTACGGTAATCCGGTAGATTTCCGTAACTATCCCAGGGAGAATGAAATGTTTAAACGGATGCTCAAAAAACCCAATTTCGAGAAAGATCATATGTATCGTAAGGAGCTCTGCCTGCATATTCACATGATTGAAATTGTAATCTCAGAACGTGACTTTTACCGTCACGGATGGGAGCTGTCTAAGACAGATATCGTAAGTTTTGGCAAACATTTTGAGAAAAACGCCAAATGGCTGATGCGAACAGTAGTCAGCACCTACATCAGTTTTGGTATTCCGATCAACATCGCAATCAATAAGTTTCAGACCAGGTTTCAGCTGGAGGAAGAATACTGGCCATTTGATTCTATCAAAAAAGACTTTTTCAGGTTTAAAGTCAATAACGAGATTGATTTTAATCAATACGCTTATCAGCATCTTGAAAAACTGATCCTGCTCAATATGTCCAATGCCGGAGCCATTACGACCCATATTTTAAAGAATCATGAGAAAATCTGGGTCTAATCACACTAAATTCAAGTATAAATATGCGCAATCTGTCCCCGATCAGGGACAGATTGCCTAATCACAAAAATCGATGAAAACAATCAACAAACAGACCGAGAATATGGGGGGAGTTCTCCGGTTGTGGGCAATCCCCAAAACGGATCTTACTATCTCCGGAAACGTAGTGACCATCCTTTCGGACGCTAACATGGTAGATATTTATATGAAGGAAGACTCCGCCTCCTTCTCCGAGGATCTGTCGAAGTCGTTTGCCGGATCGATCTACAAGGTAGAACTCTCAGCTGTGGTACCCTGCGATAATGCGGATACCTTAAAACTGATTGCCCAGATGGAACGCATATGCAAATACCTGGTGATTTATATGGATGGCAACGGAGCATATAAGCTGGCTGGCACAACCAGTGTGCCGCTTCGATTTTCAGCTAAGGCAACCACCAGTACCGGTGCTGCAGGACTGAATCACTACGCCATAACCTTTGCAGGACAACAGCTGAAAAGGGCAATCTTTATAGAGAATCCATTTACTTAAGTATAGCTAATCGCCTTATTTTCTGCCTGAATTGGCGGCCACTGTCCTTTTGGCCGCTTTTTTTATGCCTTAAACTTGCTGAAAATAAAGATAGGTTATGTCGGCAAAGATTATTGTTATTGACGGATATATCGGACCTTATGGGTATTCAAAGCAGTTCATCCGCAATGAACTGGCCGGTCAATCTAAGAATCCTGTTACCATCAAAATCTCAAGTCTGGGAGGCTCGGTGGACGATGCCCTGAATATCTATGACCAATTTATTGAGCATGGAAATGTAACTGCTGAACTATCCGCTTTTGTTGCTAGCTCGGCAACACTCCTTTCACTCGGCGCCAAAACCGTTCGGATGAACGAGAATTCGTTTTACATGATTCATAAAGCGATGAATTGGGTTGACGAGTGGGGAACAATGAATGAAGACGAAATACAATCATTGATCGCAAAACTGGAAGCTCAAAAACAACAACTGGCCAAAATTACACTTCAGTTAGCCAAAATGTATGTCAAGAAAACGGGCAAGACACTTGACCAGATAACAGGTCTGATGAAACAGGAAAGCTGGCTCACTGCAGAGGAAGCCAAAACCTGGGGTTTTGTCGACGAAGTATTTGTACCGGAGGTTGCCATCAACTTTCTAGATAATCTCCAAATGGTTTCCATGGTCACCTCAAATGGTTTCCCTGAGCCGCCACGCAAATCGGCACAGAAAGCGCCGGTGTCTGTTATCAGTGAAATTTTCGCTCCGGATGAAGATTCGTTTTTTGACCGGATCTGGAACCGGTTAATCAATAAACAGAAAGACGTATTACCAAAGAATATAAAAGTCGAAATGAAAAAACAGTTCACCTATTTAAATAGTACGCTCAACATCTCAGTACTCGAAGGCACTGAAGAAGGAGCTTTTCTAAATCAGTCGCAACTGGAAGAGGTAGAGCAAAGGCTGGAGGCAACACAGCAACTTGTTTCTGAGCGTGACAGTGCCATTCTGGAACGTGATACTGTAATTACAAACCTGGAAACAGCTCAGCACAATCTTGCTTCAGCCTATGATCCGTTCAATGCAATCGATCCGGTCATTGCAACCGCTGCAACCCCGGAGGCCAAAGCTGCAGCTATTCGGGCATTGCTTGCAGCACGTCCGGCAGCAGCACCAGTTCTGGCACTTGAACAACAGGACGAAATTGCTACCGATGAAGTTGACTGGGAAGCGATCAACAATCTGGAGCACAACAAACAAGTGGATAAAAACTCTTAAATAATTAATAGCCATGTCAATTACAACTACTTCGATCGTTCAGGAGTATGGCGCGTTTTACATCGACGCTGGACAGAATAAGAAAAGGATTCTGACTATGCTCTCCCAGGGGCGCGAAATCACCGATTTTGCCACCCCCATTAAAACGGATGATACCATCTTTCGGTTGGCAAATGCCACCTTCCGCACGTTGGTGCAACCCTTTCAGAAGACATTCACCCAAAAGGGAGGGGTTGAAATTGTGCCTAATGAAATCCGTCAGTACCGTTTTAAGATTGATGATGAATTCATGCCGGACGAACTGTACGCAACCTGGCTGGGATTTTTAACTCAGAAAAGTGTTGACCGCAAAGACTGGCCTTTTGTGAAATGGCTCATCGAAGTCTATTACGCCCGGCAGATCGACCAGGACATGGAACTTAACGAGTATTACAAAGGCATCTATGCGGCACCCGTTGCCGGAACAGCTGGTGCAGACGGAACCGGTATGAACGGACTGAAAAAACAAATTCAGGCAGGCGTTGATGCGCTGAAGATTAATTCGGTCAATTTAGGGGCCCTGGATAAGACAACCATCTTTGATCAGGTCGAATCATTCACCGACTCCATTGCTGAAGTCTACCAGGGGATCAAGATGAACGTATTTATGAGCCGTTACTGGTACAAAAAGTACATGCAGGATAAACGTGCCCAGGGATTTTACCAACGCACTTCGGATAAGGATATCGACGGCAAAATCGATTTCACTCCATTGGATGTGAAGCCTCTTGCCTGCATGGTAGGTACCAGCGATATTTTCTGTACACCGGTAGAAAACTTCATCCACATCTCTCCGGCAACCCTTACCAAAAACCAGTTCAAACTCGAAGAGGCCAAACGTGCAGTTGCAGTAATGGCCGACTGGAGCGAAGGGCTGGGCTTTGGAATCAACGAAGCAGTGTGGACCAATATCCGTCCGACAGTTTAATAATTCAACACAATCTCCGGTCAATGTCCAATTAGCTCTATGACCGGAGGTTCTTTTTATCAATTTTTAATATAAAGACCTGTCATGATAGATTTTACAGATATTGACAAGAATCTCCCAAACGGAGAGAATATGGGAGGGATAACCCAAAAAGTGTATTTCGGGTATCATGCCGATGTGGCAACGTTTCCACCCAAGCCGGTTGCACCTGCCACACTGGAAACAGCTGCTGCTTTAACAGGTGACCTGACCATGAAAGCAGGGAAACGAATGTTTGAAATGTACCTCACCGATGATACCGGTGAATTCAAAATTGACCCGGTTGGTGAAGTTGACGGAAAGTCGTTCGTTTCTCACCTGACACTATTTCATCCAGGACTGCAAAAGAAGATCATCGGGTTTATGAATGCGGCCAAAAACGAGAATCTCGTGTTCATCGTTGTTGACAGCAACGATAACAAATTTCTCATGGGTGATGCACTTCGTCCTGCAGTTTATGCAGGATCACCTGATGGTGGCGGTACCGGAAAAACAACTGCTTCCCGGGCGGGAATGTCGGCAGAGTTCACCTACAAAACGGCGAACATTTACCTCTACGAGGGAAATATTCCACTTACCGAAGCGACTGTTTAATAGTTGAAGTTTATGTGGAAACGTTACTTCAAATTCATAAAGCTCAAACCGGGCAAGGTAGTGACTGCCCAATTTGGCGAGATTGATTTCAGTGCCGACAGCATCGGCATTGAAATCATTCAGGCGCTTTATGAAAATGGGTTTCCGTATCTGGAAATTACAGCAGAGGGCCAAGCAGAATTGTATGGTGGCATTTCCGAAACGGAGGAATCCCTTGAAATCCGTAAACCACGATATGGGAAGAAGGCTAAAACCCTCCGATGATCTGCTGAATTTATTTTATTGAGTAGTTTGTTCCTGGTCCACTTCCATGTTTTTCAATCAGATTTTTAGTAATTAAATCAGGAAGTATTCTCTTTACTGTTGGACTTGGAATTCCCATTCTCTGGGCGATGTCACCCGACTTACATCCAGGATTGGTGCCGATATATACCAAAATTGACTTTTCTCTTGGAGAAAGTTGCATTTCGGCACCTTGGGTTTCAAGCTTATTCATCAACTGTCTTTGGATGTTTATTAATGCATCAAAGAAAAAAGTTACCCATTCACTTACGTCTTCATTAGGTCTTTGAGTCTGACAACTTCTTAAGACCCGATAATATTCAGCTTTACGGCTCTCAATTTCATGCTCAAAACTTACATATTGAATCCACTTATAGCCATTTTTAAGCAACAACAAAGTTGAAATTAATCTGCTTAACCGACCATTACCATCCTGAAACGGATGGATACTGACAAAATCATAGGCAAATAAAGCACATTTAACTAGCGGATGAGTTTGATTGTCATTATTATACCACTCAATCAGCTGCCTCATTGAGTCTTGAGTTGGATAACCTGCTTCTGTTGTCTGGAAAATAATTTGATGTGTTCCATCGGGTAATCTGGCTTCAACTGCATTGCTGTGCTGTTTATAATCACCCTTATGCCATTCATCCTTTTTGCTATACTTTAAGAGTATATTATGCAGATTCTTCAGATCATTTTCAGTAATCCTAATTTCATTATATGATTCTGAAATAATATCCAAAGTCTCAAAGTACCCGACAACCTCCTGAGAATCCCGATCTTCAATTTTTGTTATATCAATCTCTCTTAGTAAAACTTCAACCTCTTCATCCGACATCCTGGAACCTTCGATTCTTGTTGAAGCGCCTACACTACGTACTGTGGCCACCAATTTCAATTGTTTCAGACTAAGTCCTTCCCGTTTTTCTATCGAAGTCCATGATGCATCGAACCTATCAATTTCGCTAATCATCCTGATTAACGGCCAGTCAATTTTTAACTTAAAAGTGTAAACCGTGTTTTCCATGATACAAATGTATCAAATAATTTAGTCTGTTGATACGATATGATTCGTTTTTATACGATAGAAATACGATAGATCTTATACGATATAAGACGATTTAATTCGATAATGAGACGATGCCAGGATTTTTATTCTGTCCTTTCTGCCCGTATTTCCGCCCGTTACTTTCGCTTAGAAATAAATCAGTAACCCTTTTTATGAACGACAATCAACTCAAAGTGATCGGGTGGATCAGATCCGGAATGGATTACAATGCAGGTCTCAACCTTCTGGTAGAACTTACCCACAAACAAACCTTTTTCAACCTGTTTTCAGGCAAGGATAAAGCATTGGCCGATAAACTGGCCTACGAAATCTGTAAAGCAGCCATGCTGGCCAATCACATCACCTGGAAGGACTTCATCCGAAAAGTCAAAGAGGAAGAATGGATCGAAATCGTTGGTAAATCAGGAGAACTACTAACCGATTTCCCGGATCTCAAATTGCCGGAGATTATTCCCGGAGAGGAAAACAAATTGAAAATCAGTGGGCCGGATTCTGCAAATATCAATGAAACAATGGAAACTTCCGAAACCCTGGAAACCAAATCCCTCACCGAATATCCGCCGGTTATCCGCAGAATCATTCACGAATATGCAGCGCTTTTCCAGGAGCGCAGTAAACTGCATTCAGTAATGACCGATATGCCGGAATCAAACGCAGAATCGGTTTGTACCAAACGGGCAGAACTCTTTGACCTGATCAAATCAATTTCTGCCAGACTCGAAATACTCTATTCTGCTAAAAAGGAATTTGATGAGCAGGGGATCATTCCGGAAGAGTGTGACGTATTTCCACCTGTTGGAAAAGAGGAAACTGAACCGGATATCGCTTCGCTAGATGAAGCAACACTCAAGAAGCAAAAGAAGAACCTGCAAAGCAGCAATTCAAAGGATCAAACTATTCTGGATTATCAATCAAAAGAACGCACAGAGGTGAAAACGCCAATGCCAAACGGTCCCAAGAGATTGAAAATCGAAATGCGGATCAATGACCGGAATAAGAAAATCGTGGAGATCGAAACCTTGCTTCTGAAGTATGCTGGTAAAGAGTAAAGATATTGTTCTGATGGAACCACCTGAGCGTGAATTGGATGATATTGGCCTGGCAAAAGGACAATCCCTCCCCTCTTTTATCGCGGATGCTGAAAAAGCGCTCACCCGATCAATCGGTCAGCTTGAAAATGGAAGGGAACATCACTTTTACAGCTGGGGAAATTTTAACCTGGTTCGCCTGATCAGTTACCTGATCAAGCAAACAGGTCCGGCACATGTCTTTATGACCTCCTACTCGTTCAGTCAAAAGAGTATCGAGCAGCTGCAACACAAGATCAGCAAAGGGGAAATCCTTTCGTTTAAAGTGATCCTGGATAACCGCGTCAGGGTCATGAGCCCGAAACCATTTCAGATGATTGCCTCAAGCTTTGATTACCGGTGTATTTCTGTTCATGCTAAAGTTGCCCTTATCTGGAATGACCATTGGAAAATCACGATCGTGACCAGTCAGAATGCAACGGACAACCCTAAACTTGAACGGGGAACCATTTTTACCGACGCGCAGGTTTTTAATTTTGACTTAAAAGTATTGGAAAATGAATTTGAACGAGGATCAACTTAACGAAATCGAACAAATGGCAGGACTGTTTTTCTCGCCAGAGGATGTTGCTGTGAATCTGGAGATGGATGAGGATGATACAGAACTGTTCATCGCTGCCGTGGCAATTCGGAATACAAAGAATTATCAGGCGGGAGCTTATCTCAGGGGTTGGCTTTCGGCAGAAATAACCTTGCGAAAAGCAATTCAACAGTCTGCCTTAAACGGGAGCAGTCCATCCCAGCAGATGCTGTTAAACTATCAACGGGAATCGAGATTATGAGCCGGCTAGCACTTGAGGATACCAAATATGAGATGATCAAAGCCCATGTGCTTGATCCGGACAATTCACCCCTTTCTCCCGAAAAGCATGAATTACTTGAACGGGTTATTTCGGCATCCAAGGTACTTGATAAAAATCCGATTCAGAAACAGGCAGTTGCCATCCATCAGCAAAAGTATCCCTATATCAGCCGTGCACAAGCTTATGAAGATCTCCGGCTTGCTGTCAGGCTCTTTAACACCCTGCACACCTTTGATTATGATCTGTGGTTCAACTGGCTCATCAACGACATCGTTCAGAATATCCTGATCTGCCGGAATACCCGGTCAGAAAAAGACCGGCGAATCATTGCCATCGAACACGCCAACCTGATCAAGGTCATTGGTGAAAAGCCCGAAGAGTTGCCCGATCCCAAACGAACTGAAAAACATCAGTTCTATATCCTGATTCAGAATAACAACCAGCAGGTTAAAGTTGACCTCAATAATCTCAAGGACTTACCCACAGCAGCCCTTCAGGAACTAAGCCGTGCAATTTACGGAGGAAACGAAATCACCGAGGCAGATGCTGAAGAAATCATGCAGTCATGATCACCGAACTCATAGATTTAAATGGGCCACAACAGCTCTCTGTGATTAATGATGCAGAAAGTGAAGTCGATATTCATGGTCGTGGTACCGGTAAGTCGTATGTGATCGGCTGGGAAATGAACCAGATTGTTCGCAACATGCCCCGGTCAATTACATCAATCACCGGTCGCACCTTTGGCCAAATCTATACGCGAACACTCCCTTCAACACTTAAATTTCTCGAAAAGCTGGGAAGTGAGAAAGACAAGGATTTTGTGATTGGTCATAAGCCAAACAGAAAACTTGGATTTAAAGAGCCCTATGAGAAAGTTACCAGGTACGATAACTTTATTTCCTTCTCCAACGGTACCGGGTTTCTGATGCTATCGCAGGAAAGGCAAGGTTCAGCACGTGGCCCCAATCTTGACCGGGAAATCGTGGATGAAGCTCTTACACTGAACAAGCAGCGGTATGATGAGGAAGTTTCACCAGCCAATCGCGGCAATGAAGAGTATTTTGGCTTCAAATCACCCAAATGCATCAAACAACATCACGGTTTCCGGTATGTTTCTTCCATGCCATATACCAGGGAGCAGTCCTGGCTGCTAAAGTACGGCGATTACTATATGGAAGAAGCCGGCATACCAATTTTCGATACCTGGAACCGGATTGTAAAACTTCAGTTGCAACTGATCGAAGCGCACAAAGCCGGAGATAAACGGCTATTCAAAGATATCTGGAATGAAACGGTCCGGCTGAAAAAGAAAATCGCCCCGTTTGTTTCCAAGGGTGGTATCCTGTTTACACTGGCCAATGCTTTTGACAATATCCGGAACCTGGGTATGTCGTACATTACCCGGGAATATGACAAGCAAAACCTCTTAACCTTTATGGTAGAAATCCTGAACTGGATCATTGACCAGATTGAGGACTGCTATTACCATCTCGACAGCCAGGTGCATATCTATTACGATGCCTACAACGACGATTATATCCGTGGAGTGGCGGAGAACAGCAACTGGGATATCGCTCAGCTTGAAAATGAAAATTGTCTGTTCGACCTGGATTGCGATCCGAACAGACCACTCGAAATCGTTCCTGATTGGGGCTCCAAGATTGCACTCTTCTCCATTGCCCAGGAACGGAACTACAATTTCGTAACAAAGATTGTGGAACCAGTCGATTGTACGATCAATGAGGTATTTGTCAAGGCGAATACTCCAGGTGTGATGATCGATGATCTGGTAGATAAGACCTGCAATTATTACGGGCCACACCCTACTCGACGAATCATTTACTTCCGTGACCGTTACGGCGATTCAAAGCAGCCCAATGCGAAGAACTCCAAGACCTATAACGAGCAGGCTATTGACCGCTTTACTAAGAATGGATGGACTGTTGAGACTAAAGTTCACAGAGGGCAGGAACCACCACAACATGACAAGTATCTGCTATGGATGAACATTCTTAAAGGAAAAGATCCCCGATACCCCAAGTTCATCATCAACGGACGTAAATGCAAATTCACCCTGATCTCCATGAACAACACCAAGGTCATGGATAAGGATGGAAAGTTTGAGAAAGACAAAAGCTCTGAACGCAAGAACTCCATTCTTCCCGAAGAAGCCACACACTTTGGTGATGCCGTTGATAAACGGATATGGACCAAGTACGGTCATTTGATTAACCTAAGTCTAAGTACATTCGTTTCCCCGCGTTGGTAGATTTTCTGAATTGTCAATGCCAGTTAGAGTTCAAATTATCCATTCTGCTCACCACCCCGTTTAATGCAGAATGGATTGAATCGGTATCAACACATTCAGGTCACAACGACAATGAGTTGATGATGTTAGGACTGATTCGGGCAGCCTATAAGGTCTGCACTCATGAAAGCGGAATCACCGATCACACCCATTTCTGCATGTTCTCTGCTCTTATCTGTTATTTCTGCTCTTGTTCGGCACTATTTTCTGCACTGTCTTGGTGTGATCCGTGAGGTTGTCAGGACTGACTTCAAAGGGTGAATCTTCACATTACAAATTTCAATAATATGTTAAATATGGCATATTTCCTGTGAAAATCTGCCCTTTTTTCTGCTTTTCCG